>Ga0116227_10002248_pt1 | contig 43955 bp, 29 predicted proteins | sample S1TSphgellanicum_FD_89693 | JGI IMG/M metagenome (GOLD analysis project Ga0116227, IMG submission 89693) | Host-associated microbial communities from peat moss isolated from Minnesota, USA - S1T2_Fb - Sphagnum magellanicum MG | ecosystem: Host-associated > Plants > Peat moss > Unclassified...
AAGTTATTTGAGCTTCTTGACATAAAGCATTGCAAAATAAAATGCGGATATTGTAAAAAGTAAAAAAAATAAAAAAATGGTTTTTTTTTAAATAAAAAAAATAAAAAAAAAATTAAAAAAAAAAAAAAAAAAACTGGTTGTGATCTTAAGTTAGGGTTTGGATACTTTTTCTTATCATAATAATATCAGGTCAATGCATTCATTAATGTCACATATCTTTAAGGGATAGTGCCTTTTATGTTCATCACATAAGCTTGGACTTGTTAATTTGTATGTCATCCAACTTTTTAATGAACTTTTTTCTTTAATAGTCATGGCCATCCATTTCAATTTCTTGTGTTGATATCTTATATTAAATTGTTAGATCAAGCCTCCCCGAGCTTTTTACCATTCATTTGGCAAAATCATTTTGGGGGGACTTTTAGGGCCACTTTACACTAGAGTTCATGGCCCATCAATGATGACACAATTCAAAATTCTCAAAGGCCAAACCATGGAAATTAAAAATTGAGTACTCGTAGCATTTAAGAATTGTTGGTTGGTTGCCCAAAATTATGTTGAGCAATTGCAGCTAAAGCTGAAATTATTTGTCTTATTCGAAAGGTGAATTTTCATGTGATATACAAAATTATAATGCATGGGGTTCTTCCTTCAAGTTTCAATCTTGTTAGCATGTTCATTTTTATCTTTTTGGACGATAGGGTTCACAACTTAATGAACATTGCCATCCTTTGATCCCACCCAAATGCATCTTTTGTCTCAATTAATTTCAAATGGTGCAAATAAAAGGAAAAAAAAAGCTTTTATCTCAATTAATGGAAATGAGATCAATTCTTCCACTTAGCAATAAAAATGTTTTAATTATGTTGACGATTTAAAAATGTCTACACAGAGAAAAGTTGGGATAACTTAAGAAGAGTCCCAAAAGGGCTTCCCTTTCAATAAGTAGGGTATATCAATTTCTTCATGCAACAGTTTGTTGCAATAATGTTTCAAAAGATGAAAACTTTCTCATTTAAAATTATTGTTCAATAATAGTTTAGTGGGGTTGGCTATTTACTTTTGTGAAGTTTCACCTCTTGGGCCCTTGTGAACCAGCTTCCCTTTCCCACTTTGACTCTCTCGAGCCTACTCATTGTTGGTAGTTGAATTGTGATTTCCATCATCGGCCTTTTGGAAGTTGAGATTTGGAATTAGCAATTGACTCTAGACTTTATGTTCTTATTTGTGCCAATCACCCAATATTCCTTCTTCTTGTGTTTTCTTGTATCGAAAGTTTGGAAGGATCATATCAATCCCCGTCAACGCTTTTTTTTATTTTAATAAAGGAACTTTTGTTTGTAGCCAAAGTGGCATTCATCCATAGTGAGATGAAATTTTGTGAAAATATGAAGTTGACATGTTGAAAATCATCATAATTATCATAGGCTACACTCTCGATAATTTCACTACTCATATCACAATGTTATAGTAGATGACGGAAAAATTATATAATTTCAAAAAAATTTAAAAATCATTTGTTGAAATAATAATAATAATTTGTTTCGTTAATGTGGAAACGGACCCTAGGTTATGGTAGTGTTGTAAAAAAATGGATGTCGTCAAACATGAACCAGCACCCACCAGCATGCCATTCTTTGGATGTTTGGTAAGACTCAGCTGACTCAGTTGTGGATGAACCTCAATGGACGGAGTTAATATCTGGTTTCACCTTGGTAACCCATTGTGTAAGAAGCAGGTCCTATATGAAGGTAGATAGGTAGGAAAATAGGGCTATTTCTACTACCTATATACTAACAACTTGTTAAGTTACTTGTTAATGAGTAGGTAGGTAGGTAGGTAGGTAGGAAAACAGAAAAACAAAAAAGCAACTGAGCTAACCACACATGGTTAGTTTGGGGAACTGGAGCCCAACAGAAAACTGTTTCGTGATCACTTATCATTTCATCCATCATGTTGGCATGCTGGGTCACACCAACCGGGCCATAGTGAATTGGCACCCACCAGGTGAAGGTTTAGGGTTTAGGATCCATGTTTAAAATGGAATATTCTTGAACATTTCCAAAAGATTCTTCACTTTCCCTCACAAAAATGTTTTTGTTTCTTCCAAAAAAAAAAGTATTGTTTGAAAATTTCAACATTTCTACAAAATAATATACATACAAACATACATACATACATACATACATGAATGTCAAAGCTGCCAAGATACTACAGTAGTTGCAAGCTGGGTACATGAGGCGATTTTACCTACCTTCCAATAGTAAGTAGCTCTAAATTTCACCCACCGACCACCGTAAAGCAATGCCTGGATTTTTCCTTTGTATTTTCAGCTCACTTACCTGCGTGAAGAAACCTGTTTTCAACGAGCGGGATCTTCTGCGGTGGAAGGTACCAGCTAGGCTGAACTGGGATCTTCTGACCAGCGGAAGGTACCGGCCAGTCTGTCACTATTTCTAAAAAGTGACAAAATCCCAGCTCTCCATTAAGTAGGAAAAGGACCTGTGAGTACAGGCCCTTCCGTGACTTTCGACCTGTTCCCCTGGGGCACAGATCTCAAATCACGGAAGGGCCTGTATTGAGGCCCTTCTTGTATACGCATGTAGCTCTAAGTTTTACCTACCTACCAACGTAAGTAGCTGTAATTTTTAGTGTTACCTTGTGGCCCAAAAAGGGCAATAGGTGATTTATTTTTTGGAAGCAAAACTTTAGGGCTTTCACTTTTTTCCATTTAGCTTTTCTTGTTTGGATTGTTCCGCCCAAACGTGAAAGAGCGTTAGAGAGAGAGAGAGAGAGAGAGAGAGATGGATTGCAACAGCGAAGAAGGAAGTAGTTCGTCGCTGTTGCCGGGAGCAGTGGATCGGTCGTCGGCTGCGAGCTTGTCACCAGAAGACTCTTCTTCGTCTTCTTTATCATCTTTGGCAACTGCGACACGCACAGACATTTTTATTAGCCGTGCAGTTTCATCTCCTATTATCCCCCTGGAAGCTGCTGCTCCGGCTCCTCCTCCTCCACTTCCTGTTGTTTCTCTTCCCCCTAAAACAAGTGATAACTTCCTTGTCTTCTCCAAACAGTCGTCCCTTCCTGCTTCCTGGCCGAAAATGGGCAACGATGCTGGAGTTTTGGAGGTTGCGAGACCTAATGTTTCTGATGATGAAGCCGCACCATTGCCTCAGAAGAAGCAGCGTTCGGAAGCCCAGGTGAGATCATCAGGCCCCCCAAAAAAACAAACAGAAAAAAAAAGGACAATCAAAGGCTCAGATTAGGGTTTTAACCTGGAAGGAAGGAAGGAAGGAAGGAAGGAAGAAGGATGCTTAGGTGTCGCCATATTGTTCGCCTTTTGCCAAGTCTAATGATAATCTTGTAGTTCATGTCAGGTATGTGTCAGTCAGTGTAGGGAGTGTGGTTTTTTTGTTTGTGAGAATTTTCAGGCCTGTACCAAGGCCAAATTGGGTTAAGAGTATTGAACTAAGCGGATACTGATTGCATGGAATCGCTTTGTGCTGATTACTACTTCCAAGGGGCAAATCCCTCCCCCCCCTCTCCTTTCATTACATCATCAAGGTCCCATTTGCTTTGAGAGCTTTCCCCCCTTCTAACCTTATTTGTTGAATTCTTGAAATGGAGCACTGTTGTCAACAAGTCTAGGTCTGCTGGAGCAAATTTGGAAAACACTTTCTGAACACTTTCTGAAGCACATGTGGGATGATGTGTCTCTGCAGTCTCAAAGATCACAGAAGAGTGAGGAGTACAGGCAGCTTTTTCATCTACCCCCTGAGGAGGTATATTTCTCTTAACCTCGTACATTTTGCACCAGTGACCTGTGTTCAAATGGTCCCTAGAAAACCGGCTGCACTCTCAATTTCTGATCTACTCAAAGAATGTGGTGTTGGTTGGAATGAAGTGAGGAAGAGTAGAGGGGAGATGATTCGATCAACTTAATTATTGGTGTCATTTTTCTTGTTCTGCAGATGCTAATTGAGGACTTCAATTGTGCTTTGCAAAAGAACATACTGCTTCAGGTTTCTCTGCCTTCCTGGTTATTGCTATGTCAATAATAAAACTACATGTAGCGATTGATGTGTTATGTGCTGCAAGTAGGCAGTCATCTGGACATAATGGGTATGTAGAGTCAAAGTGGTGTACTCAGTAAAAGTTGAGTAATTTTTGAGGGTAGCATTTGGGTGCAAGGTATTGCTGTTTTGCCTGATGATTATTTCTTGTTGTCAATGACAGGGGCACATGTACCTTTTCAATCGCTATGTGTGCTTTTACTCCAACATCTTCGGGTATGAAAAAAAGGTTTGTGGTGGAGTCTTAACCACTTGACTGTTCTATGTGTAGGGAATACTGGCAAGTGAGAACTGGTTCCTTTTTTCTTCTCATTCGATTGTATAGAACCTTCTGTTTGGAATATTAGACTTCTTACTTTGAGTCCTGCTAACTTCTAGCAGCTTGCTTGTTAATATTCTGTGTAATTTCTATCAACATGTGTCCCTGTGATATCCTTCACTGGATGTGAGGTGAAGGTTAGCATAGTGACCAGAGAATTTTTGCTCAGTTTTTAGTTCTGCCTAATAGTGACCTAAAAGTGGGTGAACTCTTCTGAGTTTTGCAGCTTTTAAGAGAATTTCTCTTATGCTCTGCCAGGAATCCAGGAAGTTCCTGACAATATTCATTTATTAATCATCAGTTGTTTGGAAGAGATAAAGTTTCAATTTCGCTGACAATGACTGTTTTTTCAAACTGGTTGTTCATATATGTGAATTTGTCAGCACTCAAAGAGGATGCATTATTGCTTGCCCTCACAGCTTGAATGAGGATATTATTGACTTTTAAAGTTAGCTATGCCCATCATGACTGAGTCTTCCTGTTGCTTCTGGAAATGCAGCAGAAACTCAGGACGATTTCTTTTTTATAATTGTTTGCCTGAAATTTTGAGCCTATTATTAGACCCCCATATACATCTGCTGTTGGGAGCTTATGAAGTCAGTGGGGTAGTGGCAGCTAGTCACTGGCATTCATGATGAAGGTGGTGGTCTGATCCCTTTTGAGTGACACTCACAAGGTTATGACCACACTCATCCCTGGTGTTTTTCTTTTGGTTTGACTGTATGTGCACACATGGTTACTGTCAATCCCTATTTTGGAGCCTTTTCTGCAATCTCATAGATGTATTGTCTTATTGCTTGGTTAAATCTTGAGACCTTGCTTGTTTTCCTTTGCGGCAACTGGCAATTAACTAACTGATTTTTTTGCAATTTTTGTGAGAGAAGTGAAAATTCTTGGCAAATCTACTCCAAATTGCAGCAGCCTCCTCATTATTGATGAGAACTTGTTAATTCAAATAATTCAGACAGCCCTTTTAGATGAGAAGCTGCATAGCCTAGTGAGATGCTGGGATCTCCATTCGCTCCTTATTTATATTGCACATAAAAAAATGATCTGGGTGGAAGGAACCACCACAATGGCTGGTCTTGCTTGATAATATGAATGTTGATGTGTTACAGAAAGTAATACCCCTGAAGAATGTGACCTGCATACGGAAAGCAAAGACAGCTGGTGTGTTCCCAAATGCCATTGAGATTATTGCTTGGGGCAAAAAGGTATCAATGCATGCCTCATTGAGGGAGCTAGGGGGAAACTCAGAGAAAGAGAGAAACAAAACGCCTGGGACTACGCCAAAAGGTGTAAGTAAATCTTTGTAGTGCTGCTCAATGATGTGTGTTTTTCCATCAGAGGGAATGCCATAGGCGATGATATATTGGAAATGCAAAATAAGTGAGAGATTTGTGGAAGGGTTAGAGCAGAGCTTGCACATGGTTGTCTGCTAGTTCTGCTTTTGTGTCTACAAGCTGGCAGGCCTCCTGCCAAGTTGTTTGAATGTCACCAGCTCTCAATGCGCAGCTTCAGTATACTATGTTGGATAAGAGGTTGCTTGGGCCTTACAGATGGTCAAATGATGTGTATGCAACATGGAACATGAGAGTTGCACTGATTATTTAACAATAGTGAAAGCATGATTTATGAGCATTTTTGCATCTCTCTTTTGAATCTGGGATCATTGATGTGGAAGAATGGGATACTCAGTTGTAACAAGCATATGTGGTTTTTTGGTTGCAGCATTTTTTTGCATCATTTCTTTCACGGGATGAAGCCTTCCGTCTGATTGTTGATGGCTGGATTCAACATAGCAGCTATGCAAAGATTTACTTGAACTCCCAAGGCTCTCTTGCTTCATTTGCTGTGGTAGGTGACACTCTTATGCTGAGTAAAGCACAAGGCTGTGAGGTTTCTGTAGCAGCAAGAGGCATTTGCATTTATGTCACAAAATGGTGTGCTAAGCAGTAAATTCTGTCTAATGTGTTTGGATTTTCAACAAGGGAGTTAGTTTGCTACAACAAGATTGGTGAGTGCTTTAGAGGTAGTTGAGTAAGCAATTTCTGTTGGCTTTGTAAGAGCTGGTTGACTAAGAGTGTTGCGCTGCTTTTATGTTTGTCACAGAGTTCACAATATAATGGGGAGCATGAACCAACATCTCTGAATGTATGGCGAAGTCCTCCATCTGCAGTTCAAGCTGACTTAAGTAGTGAGAGCAGGTAAAATGTTTTAAAATGAAGAATATACAATGGAACTCTAAATTTTCCAACTAAGAGGGACTGAGTGGCTCTTCACTCTAAAGTGCATCCCATGGGGCTGTCAGCTCCTTTCAGAGGTGGTCACTTTCTAACCACTGTAATGGGGATTTCCCAATGCTCTACCAGGGTTCCCCTAGGTATCTGCATGCTTTTTGGTGACTGGTTGATCCCTACTGTAGCAGGGTGGGCTATAGTAGCTCACATGACCTAGTGGTCAATTGAACCCACTCACTTGCAATGATTCCCAACCACCTGGGCTAATGGCTTGAGATGGATGAGCCAAAGCCTTAAGCCTCTGTGTCTATGCAGTAAGTAGCAGGCCATTTGATCATGGCTCAAGGGATGCCTTATTTTGTTGACTAACATGTAACTCTGAGATTTTCTCAATTGTTTTGGAGTCTGTAACCTGCCTGTGTGTATCACAGGAGCATAGAAGCTCAATTATGCACCTCCAGTTATCTTGAGTTCAGATCCTGCCAGGGCTATAGTGGAGGTTACTGCAGGCAATTGAATATGCTGATAAAGTAATTTGAAGTACCACTAGTTGCCTAACAATGCAGTGATTGACTTTTGTGTATAGCAAGCAGTAAATGCACAAAGTTTTTTAGACCAGTGACTGGAAATGATAGTTCAACTAAGGTGTCCTTTAGAACCTCCATCTGTGAGATGGCCAAGAGGTTGGCAAGGATTAGAATGAGATGGACCAAACTCAGAAGACTCATTTGAAAATATATCCTTTTCTCTACGATGTAGCTATATAATAGAGACAATTGCCTAGAAGCTCTGTGGTGCAATGAAGTCTAGTGCGAATGCTTGCTTAATGTCTGTATGTCAACAGATGTGTAGATGAAATGTCCCCCAATGTAGGGGCACCTCCAGAAGAGAGGGGTAGGATATCCAATCTTGGCAATGGGGAGGAGTTTTTGGAGAATGAAGCGACCACAAGTACTGCTAGCATTTCTGGTCACCATCATTCTCCAAAGTGGGAACCTGAAGAGATTGATGCCCCTGCATGTATGTTCACCTCCATTTCATGTCTTCCTAGCCTTCTCTCCAAGCACGGGAATCATCAGTACATGGACCAGTGCAAGTAAAGTTTGATAGCTAAACATATTTCATGCTATCCAATTGAATGTGTATGTATCTATGGTGGATTCTTCTTTAATGAGCCCTTTGTGCTCCTGCGAATGTGGGAGTTGGGCCATAAATTTGCCTTTTGCTTTTCATACCTTTTGCTCTGTCAAATCAAGCATATGTTGACCAACAGGAAGCCTGATTACACAAGCAATTTGATTGGTCAAGTATAACTTTATAGCTGACTAGGAACAATATTCACTTGCTAATTACCTTTGAAAAGCTTCTGTCATTGAAGTCTCTTCTTTAGTTGACACATTTGGTTGGGTGTCGAAAAATGCAGTAGGTGATGGCTACAAGACATTGGCAGAATCAGAATTTGCGGTATGTCCATTTTTTAGGAGATGCCTTTTTTGTTTTTCCCTCTGCTTTCCTCTATGTTCTGTTGCCATGTATGATGTTACTTGCTAGCCAGTATTGTGGCTGAGTCTTCCCATTGCTTCCAATCTTGCAACAGATTTCAGTCTGTAGGTTAGTGGCTACACTGGCCTGTACCCACTGTAAGGAGCTGATGAAGTCAGTGGATAAGTTGTGATAGATAAGTTGTGATCATACATGTTACTGTTGATGGTCCCTGAACAAGTGAGAGACTGTCACTGTTGTTCATACTACTAGTTCTTTATTGTTCTTTGTTCACATTCCCCTTTTGGTGTTTTCGTTCTTCCTCATTCTTCTGTCCTTACTGGAAATTCTTTCTTAAAATTCAAGAAAAAGTTTAAACCTTGTTCTGGATTTTCTAATAGTGAGTATGGAGATCCCTCAATTTTCATGAGAGTTATTATAAAAGTTCATGTTATAAGGAGATGCCTTTTGAAATATCAATTTCTTGTAGTGAATGGGCAAGGCTTGTTTTCAGTATGAGGCAGGGAGTGCTTGTGCAGTCCAATTGTAGACCCTCCATCAGTTTGTTTTATCAGCAGTTGATTTAGCTGTACGTAGGTTAGCAAGTATAACTTATAATCTAGTGTTACTTTCTTTTTATTCCATTCTATATACAGTTAACCTGTTTTGTTTTTGCAAGGTTGATGTGGAGGAGTTTTATCAACTTTTCTTCTCCGATGAGGCAATTGGTTTTGTAAAGAACTTTCACACCAAGTGTGGCGACCAAGGTAATCCATTTTTTTGTGTAAGTATACAGTGTAACTATTGGAGTCACTGTTGACTGGTGAATGAAATATTTGAGTAGATTGGAGTACTTGCCCTCCATGAGGTTTGTGTTTAGGACACTGAGGTGAAATATTAATGCACAAGTAGCTTAAGATATTCCAGTTCAGTTGATGCTTGTCTTTTCATGGTGGTTCTCCAGTATTGAATTTGAAACCAGGTTAGGCAGTTGTCAGTATGGTGATGGGACATCTACGGGGAGCCTCTTCATCTATGACAACAGTTCAATTCAGTTGAAAGTCTAACTTCATCATTTAATCCATGTATTCATTAATAAGTTCATCATGAGTTTTAACTATTCCAATTGAAACTGAACTTTTTGAGTTCAGAAAATTTATAGTTTTTGACAGGGAATTTGCAGATGTCCATCTGAAGTGGAATGGACACCATTATGGTACAATAAAGGACTTGATCAACATCCCTCAACTGAAACTGACAGTAATATGGTGCATCCATGCAGACTTTCGGTGTACACAATGGGCTAAGCATTGTCACCTTGGACATGCCCGGGACATTTCATTCCGACATCCCGTCAAATTCTATTTTGGTCTGTCCTCCCAACACCATTGACATCTGTTGTGAAGGATTGCTCAAACACTTCATTGTATCATAGTTGTTCCTAGGAATGTTGTTTTGTTCTATTTGCCCTGCTGTTAGTTGTCCAGATGCAGCTCAGATACTGGAAGATCTGAGATTCCTGAAAATGAATAATGATTATGTCAATTAGGTGGACTAATGGGGCATTGCTTTCTGGATTGTTATTATAGTAGGCCCAAAATCAACTTACTGTCATGAGTCACAACGGTTTCGTGTTTATCGCAACAAGTAAGTCTCAACCTTCTTCTTCCTTCTCTTATTTCTCTCTCAATTCAGATGTCAGCATGTGGTCTGTGGCTTATTTGGTCATTTTTTAATGGTCTTTTGTGAGTTGGCAGTAAGAAGTTTGTCAGAACACAAAGGATGGCAAATAGGTGGTAGTATGTAGGGTCAGAGTTATTACCACAATGGAAATCAACACTGATGATTTCACAATGTCTGTTTCACATGTATACTTTGGGGCAGTCACTTGGTTTTGGAGACATCACAGCAGATGACTGATATACCCTATGGTGACTACTTCCGTGTGGAGGTATTAGGCAGACATGATAATCATGCATTATTTTGACCAGTTTGTTCTTGAGCAACAGTGTTCCTTTTTGCCCTTTTGCCAAGGTGGCAAGATGTCCCATCTTATTTTTTCACTAAATGAAAGTTACACAGCAGTACATATTTCACATTAGATCTGATGTATAATTCAAGAGAAATGAGATGTTCTGCACATTCTTGCTGACTGCAGGTAAGATGGGATGTGGAGAGGTTATTTGGCAGAGGCCGGTGCCATTGTTTTGTACGAGTCTCTCTTGATGTTTCATTTCTGAAAAAGACAATTTGGAGAAGTGAGTTTTCTGATGAAATCCACTTTGAAAGTATTAGTCAGTGTGGCCAAGCTGGCTGCTTAAGCTGTGCAATGTTTACTGTGAAAATGTGTAGATTTTTCTAGATTTCTGCAAAGCATGCTAGCCTGGGTTTTTATGAACCAAGCAATCTTTTTGCAGGCAAGATTGAGCAAATCACATTTGATGAAAGCAAGGAGGCCTATAATACCTGGATTTGTTTGGTAAGATCTCACCATGTTCTTTTAAGTTTAGTTTGTATAGATTCTTCTCTTCTTTGTCAACATTTCTGTGCAGAAATACAAACAGTTTGAGTATTACTGAGAAATTTACTCTGTTTGAGGAGATTTGTCCATTTGTACCTGCTAAAGCTACTCAACAACAGATCTGAGCTTGCTTTATTAGAGACCTTTTGTTTCACAACTGTTTCCTACCAAGGGGCCAGACCTGATAGGTGAGTTGAAGTACAGTGGTACTTCACTCTTGTCAGCCTGGTTTTCTCCAAACCAGAGAAGCTGTAATGCACCTTGTGGAATTGCTGAAATGTTGGAATGCTCAGGCCCAGGAGGTCCTGGAGGAGATGAAAGCTATGGCAGGCAACCACCAAGAAGAAGGTGATTTCACACCATCTTGAAAATTAACAGAACTAAGCAAGTTCTATGCTGTATATATATGCTGTATCTAGTGTGCCAGCCAAAATCATGACTGAGTGTTCCCATTGCTTCCAGAAAGACAACAGACTCAGGACACAGATTTGTATAATGGTTTTCCTTTGATTTTTGGCTAATTATTATGTTCTTGTCTACATCCACCATTGGGAGCTGATAAAGACAGTGGGTAGTCATACCAGCTCAAGGATGGGTTTTTTAAGGAGTTTTTCAATTTGATTGTGAAAATTTGAAGATCTTGGCAGAGCCATGGGTCAAGTCCCCTCCTTTTAATAACTGTATGTACATGGGGATAATTGCTTTTGCAGGTGACCAGAGGTCACCAGTGGAACATGAGGAAGAAAACCAGCAACTACGAGATTTGCATGCAGAGATTCCTGGAACTTTGTGCAACAATTTTCAGCATGCCCAGGATAATGGTGAAGAAATCAACATGCACAGCAGGGCTTCAGGAATTATGCTACATGGACTGCCTTATGCACAAACCTCTCTACAAGGCAAACCCAAGTGGGAAGGCAAAAAGTTCGCTGTATTGGAGAATATATTGCTGGCATCACAATGGTTATGGGAGAAGGGGCTCTCTTTTGACTTGAGAGAAAGGGGGACGCAGCTGAAGCTGGTCTTGTTCATGCTTGTCGCAGTCATTATTGTTCTCTTGCAGGTACTCCTTCAGGGTTGTACCATCTCTATCAATCTCATACAAGAATACTGGTCAATAAAGGTAGTCAGTCATGCATCTGGAATTTGCTAGTAATATTTAATCACAGATGTGCTTGCTAGAAATGCTTCTGTAGCATGATCCCCTATGTTGAAATGTCCCTTGTCACTTTCAAGGGACTAACAACACCTTCTCCACAGGTTGGATTCATTATTACTCTTGTATGGGCTCCAAAAGTGCAACTTGTTCCAGTTGGATTCTCCGACACATTGGTCAGAAATTCAGGAACCTGCTTCCGAGGTTCAAAAGTTGATGAAACACTAGCGTGGTTGGAGCAGCGGGCCCGTCATGTCAAGGAAGAGATAGCATTGGCAGAGATACAACTGCAGACCTTGCACCAGGATTTATCATTCCTGCAAGTTCATTCTGCCCAGTTTCAGAAGTACCTTCTTGAATTAAGCTCGGATTCACGAAGTGCTCATTCTCAATGTCTATAAGAACTTGTCATCCTTGAGGATGAGATTTGAAAGTGGGCAAGTACGAAGTACTGCTTATTGTGGATAAAGAGAACATCTGTACATGGCTTTGTTCTTTTGTGCCATAAAAACTTTGGAACCTGATTTGATTATGTGTTATATGGTTATTGAGCTGCCACAAAATTTCCTTCTTGTTGTGATCCTCCTCCGATTTGTGTAGAGAATGCCACAATAACCCAAAGCAATAAAATGCTGCAATAACATGACATCAAGAATCTTTTGAGTGTTTGATTCTTTGATCTTTGCCTCTTTTTGAAAAATTCTGTTTTATGTTAAATTACAGCAGGGATTGCTGGCCTGTTGTTAAGCAGTCATAGAATATTAGCTAGGTTGGGTGTTCAAATGTCAGTATGGATGAATTGTGATGGAGGTAACATGTACATATCATCTATTTGTGAATGAAGTGTAATGGGGTGGTGGGTATTTTGATGGGGAAGTTACAGTTGTGGGCTCCCCTGAATGACAAAAGTGAGGTGAGTTTGAGGAATTATGAATGATCATGGATGTGTTAGCTCTGCTTCTCTCAACTGTTGGAGTGTCAGTAAGCAAGATATTTGAACGGGGTGCCAAACTCTATTTTGGACCAAAACTCAGGGTCAAATGAGTTTGGTCCCCAGTTTGTCCCAAGGCTTCGCTTGTGTGGGAGCTTTCACTCTTCTCATTCTCAGTAGTTAGAGCTTGCTTGTATGCATTTGAGCAAAACACTTGTTCTTTGAGTGTGAGTGCTTGCATTAGAGCAAGGATAAGTATAGCAACAAGTGAGGTGGTTGAGTGCCAAAAGCCTAGGTGCTTTGCATTTTGAAGGAGTGCTGTAGGGGTCAAATGGAGCTTGAGTGCATGCGAAGCAAAAGGGAGGGACACTTCCGGCAATTTTTGCGCAACCTAGAGCTTCACATTTCTAGATTTTTATAGCTGAGGTTAGCAACTTTGATCAAGTTTGTTTGAGATCATGTTTCATGCCCAAGAAGAAGATGCCACATTTTTTTACAAGTGTAGCACTCATGATTTGTCTCTTTGGGGAGCATTTCTTCTAGCATTGTGGTTTGTTTCTATTTTTGCACCAAGTTCTATGAATCAATGCAAGAACTTCTTCATTATATAGGTTTCTCCAATCATTCAAGGAGAAACCATTGCCTAGACCTTGTAAGAGCCTTAATGTGGAATTCCAGAGTTTTATCAATTCAAGCTTACTATTGCCTTTCCCTGATGAAATAGTCATAGGGCAAATTCTAGCATGCTTACATTTGCATAAAAACCCATCTATGTTATGGCAACTATGTCGTGTAAATAAGGCATGGCATGCATATGTAAGTCGGAGCTTAGAATGTCAAGCTCTTGAGGTTGTCAAAAGTGAAAACCTATCTTATCATCAAATTGTTAAACAATTGCATCTTAAAAGGTGCTCTTTTAAAGAGCGGTTGTAATTTGAAGTGGATTGCCTCAAGTATTGCTTGAGTATACAAAACTTGATGAAACCCAAAAAACAAGACAATTCTTGATTTTTGTAAATGCAAGTTCATGGACAATTTTGTAAATGAACTTGTCAGTTCATAGGGTTTGTATGAATGGATTATACCATCAAAAAATTGAACTTTTGACTACCTATTTGTGTAAACATTTTGGTTTGCAATTCTTAGGTTTTGTATGAATGGCTTATGTGATCATGCATTTTATTTTTTTGTGTTTCCAAATGAGCTTTTAACCACTTTAGTTAGTTAGGGTTGAGTGAAATAACTCTCCAATACAATTCAGTTTAAGAGCATGCCTCCAACTAAGCTTTTGACCACTTGTTTTGAAGGTCCAAAATTCATAGAGTTCTAGGGGTTTTTTTAAAAAAAATTGTGTTTCCAAGTGAGATTCTGACCATTCTAATGAGTTAGAGTTGAGTGAAATAACTTTCTAATACAATTTAGTTCATCTCTAATATTTCCAACTGAGTTTCTAACCTCTTGTTTTGAAGCTTTAAAGTCCATGGAGCTTTGGGGATACTTTTTAAACAAAAATTTGGACTTCCAAGTGAGCTTCTGACCATTCTAGTGAGTTAAGGTCGAGTGAAATAATTCTTTGATACAATTCAATTCATCTTTGATGCTTCCAAATAAGTTTCTAACCACTTGTTTTGAGGGTTTAGAGTCCATGTAGCTTTGGGGGTATATATATATATATATATATATATATATATAGTGCTTCCAAGTGGGCTTCTAACCACTTAAGTGAAATAAGGTTCAACAAAATAATTCTCCAATACAATTTAGTTCAAGAGCATGCCTCCAATTAAGCTTCTGACCACTCGTTTTGAGGGTCTATAGTTCATGGAGCTTTGCTAGGGTTTTAAAAAAATAAAAATAAAAATTGTGCTTTCAAGGAAAATAGTTGACTATGAAATGAAACATTTGAACAATTGACTATGAAATAGAGCCAGATGAAGGTCTACACTTCTATGGGTCCACACAAATTTGATAATGTGACCATTTGGTTGAACTACTAAAACCTTACTTGAGTTTCCAAATTAAAGGATTTTTTTAAGGTATCTTTCATTTGAATTGGGTGTATGCATTTTGAGGCTAAGGTTGTCAATTGAGCCATTTATAGGTTTGTAGGTCTGTGGGTCCACACAAATGGTACTGTGACCACTTGGTTGAGTTATTGAAACTTTAATTGAACTTCCAAATTAAAGGATTTTCTTGGGGTATTTTTCATTTGAATTGGGTGCATGCATTTTGAGGTTTTGAAGTTGTCAATCAAGCCATTTATAGGTTTGTAGCTTTGTGTGTCCATAGAAATGATCAATTGATCACTAGATTGAACTATTGAAACTTTAATTGAACCAAAGTTAAGTCTACCACTTGAGGTTCTCATTTGTGTACATGTGAGGACTTGTTTTAGCTACTAAAGTCCTCATTGAACTAGAGTGAGGTCTACAAATCACTAGAATTTCAATTCTAATCATCTGTTCCCACATTCGAGCTACTAATACCTAGGGTAATTTTTGTATAATTTGCATTGGGTCATTGAATTTTTTCTTGAGTCTATGGGTGTTAGAATTGCACTTAGTAGGAATGTGGGGGCTCATTATGGCTTGTATGTGGCCATTGAGCTTATGTTACGGTTTGCAAGTCATGGAAATGTTCTTGTGGGTTTGTTACATAGTGAGTAGGAGGTCTAAAAGTGGGAATGTGTTTATTTATATGTTGTAGCTTTAACATATATGGCAACATTTAGTGAGGAGATTGTATGACCCAAGGGAGCTTGGAACTTTCCTGACACCATGATGCTCAGAAGTTGAGGGGGAAGGGACGCATGAAGGAAAAAATGTAGAAACCCATTGTGGAATCTTTACACTTGAGTACTATGGGCATTAGCTACAACACCCATTTGGTAGACTATTCTAGTGTGAAAAAACAAGTCACACAATTGATTCTAATGGTTGTTTGGAAGGCAATTTATAATGATTAAGTGATTGCCTACCCAAACTCACCATTTCACAAGGAAACCTTGAAGGATTAGTTGCGAAATGCCTTAAAAGGATTTTAAGACCGGCACTTCTAATGAAGAGGGAACTAAAAAGGCAATTCCATAATTTGATGCGGTTTTGGCATGACTCAAAACAATGGACGGTCATGCCACAAGGAATGTACTCAAGTGGAGACAAGATTTTATTGATGGGAGATTAGGTACAATAGTAATAGGTCCTAGTTCTCCTAGTTCCATTAAGGCAAATTGCACTAGCCCAACCTTTAGGCTAGCTACTCCACCTAGCTCCAACACAGGGCCTCTTGAAAGGCCAATGATTAAACATAATTTGTTGCAACTCCAATCTAGGAGTTTTGCAACCATGGCATCTTGCTTCCAAGTGAGCTTGGAGATCCGTGATGCATTGTTGGTTACAAAGATGGATATCAACCATGAATGCAAGAATAAGGTGAAGATCTCAAACTTGAAAGTAGCCCAAAAGCTAAGAATAATTTCAGAGGAAGAATTTAGGGCACAAGTTAAAACTTGCCCACACATTTAGTTATAAGTCCCTAGCCCATTTGTGGTCTTTGGGACTAGGAAGAAGGTCACCGATAGCTTCATATGTGAGGTCCATATTTTTCCTATGTAGGAAGTTAATGAGTAAGGTTCCAGATTTGAAGAGGTGTGAATATCTTGATTTTGTGCTATCAAACCTCTTCATGAGCCTTTTCCATTTTCTTTTCAGCCCTCCAATACCCCATTCCACTTGCACCATGTAACCAGCATGCATCTTGTTGTATGCATGCGCTGCATCCATGTTTGCATTGGGAATTATCTCCTATCTCCCAATCCTCCACATTATGAACATTTCTTTTCCCATATACCCGGGATCCCCAAGTAAGAACTCAAAGTATTCATCATCATGAGTGAAATATTGCCACCATTCTTGGAAGATGCTAGAGTGCTAAAGAATGCTCAGATCATGGTAAGATCTTGGATAGCCAAAATCTATGTGGATAAATAAGCCTCTATGTTATTCATAGCCTTGAGTTTTTTGCGGCCATTGAACCAAGTATAGTGACATGGATCCCGCCAAGGTTTCTAAATCTCAATTAGGGCCCCATCAATGAACCTAATGCATCCTAACAACTCCTACAAATAGGACCCTAATGTAGCTCTCTCCTAGGTTGTAGGCCAATAGATCTCATCCACAATTGCAAAATTAATGCAAGATGAAATGAAGAGAACATCATCACACACCGAGTTTTTGGCCTAGTTCCACATGAAAGAGTCATATTTGGTGACATTGTCATGTTTGAGGAAGAAAACAAAGTTTAGAAGGTGTTGTTCAAGGTTTAGCTTTGATGGTTTCTTAGAAACAATAGGGGTCTCACCTATAGACCATGCATGGGTTTGATTGATTGTAGGCACCACAATGGATGCCAAGTCTTCAAACTTTGTGGTAGTGAAGTTAGTTAGGTTTTTGAATAGTGTTGGGGTGGATCGTAGTGTGGCTAGCACATTTCAAACACCATTAGTTTGGTCCACAAAATGCCACAATAAGTCTCCAGAAGTACAAGCAATTAATCCCACATGAAAAAGCATTGTAGCCGCTTGATCCATGTTAGACAAGACTCCATCATAACTTGAAAAAGAGCTTGAGTTTGAAGAAGAACTAGAGCTTTAAGAAAAAGCCATTGCTTAAAAAAAAAGAGCGAAAGAAACAAGAGAAAAAAATTGCAAGAAAAGAGCTCAAATGAGAAAGAAAAGAACTTGATAAAATGGAAATCCTAAAAATGAGAAGAGCAAGAAGAAAAACTAGATGAAGAAAAAAACCAGAGAAAGAGTTGAAGATGGGAGAAAATTTTGACCCAACATAAACCCTACTAAACCCCCTCAAGCATAAAAAACAGCAATTGTTTTTGGGCAGCCCATGTTCCCTCCAAAAATTCATTTGGTCCCCACTTTTTGGAAACTGGTCCCCAGTTTGGCATACTTTATGGACAATCCAAAACTAGGGACGAAAGTGAAAACTAAGGTCCAAACTGGGGGACGAACTGGGGATGACTTTACGGATAACTCTAATACCTATTCACCTGTACATACATTCCCTGCAATGATTAGGTAATTCCTCATGGAAAATGTTAAATGCATCTTCCATGAGGAATTACCAATCCACAGCCCACTAATGCAGATTGAAAACTTATAGTGCATTCATGTGACACGTAAAATTGTTTAGGATTGGAATGCTCTCTTCTGCTGTTGATTCTTAGGCAGCAGGCACCTTCACAAGGAATTGTGTACTAGGCAAGTGCGTACACACCTAGTAATCCACTGGAGAAAATTCCTAAGTGTATTTGCAGGATACCTTATATTCATCACACTCTGTCCTAGAAAAGAGAAGGGATATTAAATTTTTACATTCATGAGACTTTTGCCTCGTGCTTTACAATGAGTAAAGCCCACAGGTGGGGGACATTTCCAAGATACAGGGCTGGACTCAACTACCACCCCATCCTAGGCCCCATATTCTGAGAATGGCCCCACCCAGGGGCTTTACCCTACACAAACCGACTCGAGGGATTGGCCCTTTCCACCCTAGAGTCCAAGTGTTCATCAAGGAAAACCCTCTTTGGGGGTACCTTTCCAAACAAGTAAATACACCATCTCCAATTTGCATTTTCATTGGAAAAAGTTGCATTCTCACCACAATGCCCAATTCCATGTGTTCCTGACTAAATTCTCAATTGACATATAGGATGAACATTACCTTATAATCCACCAAGCGAACTGTCCTTGCACATGTACAATGCTCCATGAGCGCCTGACGACATGCTCAGTTCACATGTAGGATGAGCATTACCTTAAATCCACCAAGTCATCTGTCCTTGCACATGTACAATGCTCCATGAGCGCCTGACGACATGCTCAGTTGACATGTAGGATGAGCATTATCTTAAATCCACCAAGCCATTTCTCATTGCACATGCAAATTTACATGACCAGTCCCTCTTCAAGAACACAAAATACTAAGGTCCAGAATTTTGGGGGTCTAAAAATAAGGAGAGATTAAGAAGAAACTTGGATTGTGTAAAGGGTTGGAAAACTTTGAGCCCCTCAGGTTGCTGCCCATGGAAAAGCCATGTAAACACTTAAACAACCTTTGGCTGCTCATTCAAGTAGGCCATCCATGCAGAGGTGTAGGCTTCCTCCTGACCTTCTGAAGTGACAGATGATTGAATGAACCTGACACTTATCACATCTAAATGAAGATCCTGCAAAGTGGAGGAAAATATCCTGCAGCAGTAGCCCAACTGACAAAATTTGTGTCCAACATGAACCAGTTGCAAGACAAGTCTCTCTATATGTACTGAATAACTTCTTACAATTCAAGTTATCCTGAATAGATTTTAGATATGACCCAATAATAAGCCTCTAAAGATTTAAGATTGAACAAATCAGGAAGAAATCAGCAAAAAAAGGAAAAAGAAATGAAAAGGAAAAGAGAAAAGAGGAAGAAAAAAGGTTGAAACAAGATCGAGAACTGTAAGTGCAAAATACTTAAAGACAAAGTGGGCTCTGAATGCTTATCACACAAGATTAACAACTCCTTAAAATAATCATTTTGAAGGTTCCAACTACAGGAGCACCAAACAGAAACATATGTAAAGCAGATCTCTGGTTCAATTCACCAAAAACTTTGAAGGTGTTCCTTTTCCTCTTCAGCAAACTAATTAAGCTTACTGATTGGACAAAGAATAACTCTTTGGAGGTACAAAACACTTAAGAATCTACAAAAAGACTGTTCACTACTCCAAAAAAAATTATCAATGTTGATGAGAACCTTCCTAACCAGAAGTTCCAGTGCTGAAATTGGCTATGGGAAGTGGTGACTAGGGTGAAGGCACCTCTTGCCTGTATTCCCACCTGCCTCTACCCTCACTCAAACTGAGCAGGTGCTCAATCTCAATTGTTCCATCAAGATCAGCTCCAGGGTGTTACCCTCTCTATCTGCACACACATGCTGATAATGTTGACCAAAAAATCAGCTTTCAGGCAATTCTGCTGCTGCTTCACAGTTTTCCATGCTACAGTATGACATAGTTGGATTATCATGAATGAGGAGCAATGTTCCAAATTTCTGTTGGATTCATGGACACTAACAATCGATGAGTTGATGATCATTGCCAAGTTTGAAGTAAAGACATCAACCAACCAACCCACCTCTTTGTATGCATTCCTCGGATCTTCAAATGTTAGGGCAACATAACCTGTTCAGTCACCTTCCTCCCTTGACCAGAGCTACATCATGTTTGAGAACAGGCACACCACATCAGCATACAATTCTTAGCTGAACCAGGAAGATATACTTCAACACTTACAGAAATGTAGCAACAAGATGCTCAAAAACATGCTCTGTACTAGCAAACTGCTCTCGAAGCCTGGTTAGAAATGAGCCAACAAACCTTTTCACTAAAAGCTTGTTGTGAATTTAGCATGTGAACTCCTCCAAACATCACAAACTCAGTGACAATCCAATTAGTAAATTTCTGTGAAAAATCACACAGACAACAGTACACTTATTAGGCATTACAAAGTATAAATCAGAAATTTGACAAGCATGCATTTGTGTCATTACTGGATTCTGTTTGGCACCATCAGACACTGTCTGTTACCTGAGAACTGAACAACTTGAACCAAAGAGGTTGCTGGGGATTGAACTCAACAGTACTGAGATGGGGGATCCCAATTGCACCCACAACCTTGCCTGCACCACCGCTTTGCAATTCAGTCCAAGCACTTCAGTAGAAAGGATGCAGAATAGGACTTCAAAACAGAGTCTTTCCCAGTAGTAACATTATTCGTTTGCAGGCCTCCATGAAATCAAGAAAGATCTGTCAATTACACTACTCAACAACACAAGAACCCATGAGATTGATGATTTAGTGTACAAACTTAAAACTTGTATCAACAGCATCTGAGACTGCAACTTGCAGAACTCAAATTACAGGTGTCATTGACAATCATTGGGCAGCAGGTTTCAGCATGCATATCAGCACATAAGCAAAAGTATACAGCTGCACATTTTCCTTGCTCCAGATCTGAGTGGTTTTCTCAAGAAAATCAAAAAGAAGAAATGCCCATAAGGAACTCTCGAACCAAAACTTGTGAAATCTCAAGCTATAGTAACAGCTAGACAATGCTGGAAAGGCCCCACCAGGAAAAAATAGGCATAGAAGTAGTGTCACTTACAGAGCACACATGTGGTAGCCTATTTACAGCAAACAGGACCAGTGTAGAAAGCTGACAGTACAAACATGTGAATGCCAGACTAGAATATGACAGCCAAAATACCACAAGTTTCAAAAATTCCATGTAGCCATGGTTGTTGGCAGTAACTCCACAACCACTACACATAAGGGCCAAGAAGGAAGAGTATTCAATACATTGCCACAATTACCTCAAAGATAGTTCTTACATTTGTCACACAACAATGCAATATTTCAACTCTCAGCACATGCCAAGTGAAACACAGAGACATACCTGAGTACAATGAAGCTCGGCTCCAAGCAACCAGCACAACAAAAGTAGACCAGAGAACCAGAATCAGAAGAAAACACAACAAAAGAGTAAATTTCCCATCCACAATTTTGCACTAACAGGAATGATACTTCCCTGGAGCTTCACCACCAAGTGATAAGAACATTTTTCAACTGATGATATGCAGATATAAAATACCTAAACCAGTACAAGAGAAGTCCTGAAATTGCATCATCGAGTGACATCAGTCCAACTATCTACCTAACTAATATCAGTTTGATAGTTTCAGCATCCAATTGTTTGCTCATTCCAAACCAAACCAATTCATGCATCGATTCATGAACCAAAATAAACCATAAACCACCTTATCTTCTCCTTTCATCATACTCAAATGACTGTCCCAACACCTCAGCAATGTCTTTTGCCTACCTTCCAGCTTATTCTGCAGATCAAGAATGGTAGTGGCATCCAAAAGCCATCATTTTACAGGAGACACCGCCCTTCATCCAGGGAGCTCAAACAGAGAACCTCATAGTGCACTCAAACATTTCCAAGGAGGCTGATGCTTGGTATAAGAAAAACATTCAAGGGGAATAGAAAATTATCCAAAGTCTGGTATCTTCTTCTCATCCAATGATCCGCCATTTTTTCCCTTCCTCATCAGTATAGGTGACAGCAAGCATGTCAAAATATATCCAACATTCTCAACAAGCCTAACCCAAGAGAGCTAGGGCCAGAATTTGCATTGTTGCAGGACTCCAGACCAAAATATGTTACTTGAACATTCTTCAGATAGGACCCTTGAAATGGAAACATTTATTTTCTCCTGACTAGCTACTTAAAACATGAATACCACCAGTCCCAACCGCTGACAGCTCAACACTATTACAACAAAATCCGAGCATGAACAACAAAATATGCTTCAAACTAACATCAAACTGAAAGGATCGTGGTCTCAATCTTTAAAGGTCATGTTCTCACCAATCTCATTGCAGCACATCCATAAGGAGCAGATAAAATAGGACTGACCATTCCTGTTCCCACCAGTAATCCCAAAAACAATGCAGGCCCAACATATAACCATCCTGGCACTCAGCAGTCCCATTATCACCATGTTGACGTACTGAGGGTGATTGTCATTCCAAATTGAAGTAACCACATTACCAAATAGATAGCTCATGACACAGCTCTCATGACAAGAACTTTCCAGAACTGTTCTCATGCAAAGATGGTACAAACTGAGGATGCCACCAAAGCATGCACATATAACTCACACCTTTGTTGTATGATGCATCCAACCAAAGTTACCACATGAACTGCCCATTGTAGTGTGCATGAACAGTTGAGTGCAAAACAAAGTGTTCCAGATCAATAAAGGCTACAACAGTTTCAAATCACCAAGCTTTATCAAAATATTGCATTTGAAGGTCCCAATATTGTCACAAACACAATGTGTAATGCATTTGCAAGTATCTACAAACAAGATATTTAGACTCATCAACTGGCTGCTATAAGAATGCTGCAACAATTTCAAATCAAGAAGTTTGATCAAAAGTCACATTCAAAAACTCCAAACATTGTCACAAACACCATGTGCAATACATTTACACATATCAATAGGAAAAGATACATGACTCACCAACTGGCTACTATAAGTATGCTCAACAATACTTTGCATTGAATGTATGTAAACTTCTGATCACAGAATCATAATACTCTGCAACACATGTTGCCTCATCCATCAGGCCTACGAAGCATTTGCAAGTGCGTAATGTATGCAAATATTAATCAAAGAACCATTCAGCTCTGCACAATTCAAAAGAGAACAAGATCTACCTGAAAAATACAGTTCACAACATTTTGTATAAGTTTCAGATTGTTAATGATAGCATGTCACCCAGGGGTTGACATGCTCTACCACTGCAAGAACTAGAGACAGTCAAAATATCTTTGCAGTTAAAGATACTACAGCCCATGTTTGGGAAGGTCTTAATTGAGAACTCACCACATAAAATGCTCAGGGATAACATGAACGAGCAAGGAGCAATGAGAAAAAGCACCCAGGAAAGAGCCCAAAAGCCCTAGCAAGCTCTGTTACCCAAACTCTAACTCACCAGACTTGTCTGAATCCTGTTAAGAAGATACACATAGATATGACAGACTGCTACTGTGACTTTGACGAGATAGCAAAGCAGAACTGCACAAGACCTGAAAACCTTAAATTCAATTCCCACATAATCCTGGGTCTGCTCAATGTCTTCACCTTGAAAATGAACAGATCTTTAAGAAAAGGAATGTATTCCCACAATAATCACCTCCAGGACATAAATAGAGCTCCCAAAGTTGGGACATTGCAGTAAAACCAGAAGACCATCAAACAAAACCAATTGCTGAGCTATATTGATAAGCCCATGTGACATGAAGACAAAGAAATTCAGAACACTTCCTGACAAATTAATGGAAGAAAATATTGAACAAGAGCTACAGTGGCAAACTGCCTCAGTCATCAGGGCATCAGTAAAGCCCATTACAAGTCCAGCACACAAAAAAGATGCCCATTTCACACGTCAAATTAGGAGGGCTTCAGCAAAAGAAAAATCACCAAGTCTACCTTCTAATCACTGGATCACAAAAAGGAGCTAGGATAGAAACATCATGAAGACAACAGAGATCCATAGCTTACATGGCATATCACCCTTCGACACTGGGAAGAGCAGCAGCATCAGCAGCAGCAGCAAGATTCTGGAGTGCACATATACCAAGCCATGCTGCAATACCATGGTAAATTAATCCACAACTTGATATGGGCAAACTCAATAAGGAAAAGCAACAGCCTACCCACATCAGGACAGCAAGCACTGTGAGCACTAATTCAAGCTAATCCATGCTGATTAAACAGTAGCATGGGGCAGTATGGGCTCAAGTGAACAGAACATGGCTTGCAGTGGGGTCAGAAACTGCCACTGGGCCTACAACCTGTTAACGGATTGCTGTTCACAGTCAGGGCCTCAGCTACCCAGACACAGATGAACATTAGGTTTGACATACAATGGGCACAAACAAAAAGCAAATGAACACTTGTGTACAGAGAAAAACAAGAGGCAAAGTCACCGATAGGAAATTTGAATACTTCATGGACATGTACAGGACTAGACAGAAAAAATGACAGTAGGAATACTGGCACTCCTTTCTAATATTTGAAAGCCCATCAAGAACATCAAACAATGAGATGCACTAATCATAGACAGTGCCACCTTCAAACTACAAAAAGTGCTGGCAAAAAAAATGTTCACAAAGTGCTCAACAAATGACATTTTGTTGAAACTGTAAAGAAGGGGCAGGGTCCATTGAAGAAAGCCAAGAGTGTGAATTTAGACTCCATTTCCTTCATGTATAGGAGCATGCCCAGGACAACCTACAGAGACCAGAAGCATGAAGAAATCAAGTGCTTGTATTCAGAAACTACTGCCCTGACTGGTAAGTCAAATGTTTCCAACCAACAGGAAAGGGAAGGAGATAATGCATACCTAGAGGTTGTAGTATGAGGTCAACCCAAGGCCTCCGACACCTGAGGCACGAGGTGCAGATGACACAGGCAACTGGGGGTTTTGGTATGAAGCATATGCATAATGACCTCCTGTAGCTTGGAACACTGCTGCCTGTTGGGATGCAACTGAGTTTGCTGCTGATCCATACAAAGGCAGTCCTCCCATTGAAGAGTAAGCTGTCGGCTGCCCACTCAGCCCAGACTGTTGGGTCCCATAGGGTGACACTCCTAAGTGTGTGCCATATGAGGCCACCCCTAAAGATGTTTGCACTTGGCCCACTCCTGGTGTGAGAGAGGGATTTAGTGAGGCATTGAGGGAGGAATGGCCAAGTGAAGGATTTAGAGATTGGGTCAGAGAATATGATGGATTCAGGGTGCCATTGAGATTGCCAAGGTTTTGATTATGGTTTGAAAGACCTGGATTCATCCCTGGGCTTATCCCCTGATTGTAAGGTATGCCGGTTGTGATCAAACCTGGGTTCACTGAACCATACTGAAGACTTGAACCTGCTGGAACTGCTGACTGAGGAGTAGAGACCTGCAGGGACAAATTCCACAGGAATTTTGGTGTGAGCACAAGCCTTCTACAATCTAGATTCACCACTCAAAATTAAGGTGACTCTCTAGCAAGACAACATAATTTTTTTGAAGAAGTTGTTACAAATCCCATTAAAAGAGATCTGCATGGGCAGATAGCAGATTGATGAAGGACTTTTAAAAGACTCTATTGTTGACTGTAGCTTGTGCAGCGATAGTACCTGAGGGCCCCCTCTTCGCGCATCATTGTCCGCCTTCCCTTGTGTACCACCTTGCCTCTGTTTCTGACCTTCAACAGCAAGCTTGCAGTACATTTGCTGACCATCAATTGTCTTGATTGGCTCCTGCAGTGCCCTTTTAGCTGCTTCAATAGTCTTGAAAATGATCAATGCAAACCCTCTTGAACGACCTGTGACCTTGTCAAATCCTAGTGGCCCCTCTTCTATTTCACCAAACCCAGCAAACAAAGCCAGTAGCCTATCTGCTGCAAGATCCATCGGGACATTTCCGACATAGATTTTGCGCTGGCCTACTTCCTGTGTTGAGCTCACCACAGTAGCCCCTGTTGCTGCCAACTGACAGACTGTCATTCGTCCATCAATCCGTTTGCTTGGCTCCTTCAGCGAACGTTGGGCACCATCCATATGACGAAATGTCACAAAACCAAAACCCCGGCTCTTGCCTGTGCCTTTGTCAAGTATAACTGCACCTTCTTCAACCTCCCCAAATTGTGCAAAAACAGTCTTGAGGGTGTCAGAGGTAGTATCCCAGCCCAGGCCTCGTACAAATATTTTGCGATGGGCGGGGTCCTTATCAGCAAGCTTCCGAATCTCTTCCAGAACATCTTCATGTCGGGTGGCTGCATCCTCTAAAATTTCCACCAACTGCTCCTTGTTGAAAAGCTCTATAAGCTTCTTTACATCCTCCTTCGAGATCTCAAAAGCTGAAGGAGTTAACCCTCCTGTGATTGCACCATTCTCCTCCATCTTCCTCTTCTTCATATCCATCTTGATTGCCGGCAAAATGCTGGTAAAAATACAGCCCTAGTCAAGAGGGAACCCGTGGGAAACAAAACATCCTGCAAAAACTTGAAAACAAAAGCTCTACCTCTTCGAGGCGCTTATCAAGAAGCAAAAAACTGCAGCGTTCTTGCATGATGAGACAACGGATGCATGAGTACATGAAGAGAAAGCTAGAGGTCGGGGTCACAATATTGCCAGACCCGAACTCAAACCCTAACAAAGTCTCTAGGTTTAATGAATCTGCTCAGATCGACAACAGAACAGACATTGAGTCAGACATCGCCAACAGAGCTCAGGTCACAACACTCAATTACATACCTTGTGCAACATTCTCTGCAAACTTAACTTCGGCTCTGAGGAAAGGAGGGAAGGGAAAAAAGCCTAGGAACATACATACATACATACAACAACCTTGTAGAAAACGGAAAGCCGAACCAAGACAACAAAGGAAAAGGTTCAGAGACTATATCCATTTTACATGTCACAAACAAACGTACCTTTCGAGAAAAGCAGAGTACCGGAGTGAAGAATCCCACAACCGTCCACAACAACACCGGGAAGACCCCTTTAAATGGAGAAGAAAAAACGCCGCCGAAATAAAACAACGCTCAACTGTGGCATCAGGTCTGTCAATAGGGGGGCAAAAAACAAGAGGAGAGAAAAGCACGAGCACGACGGACGGAAAGAACAACACAACACAACGCGCGGAACACAGTCGGCTCCTGCAATCCAAATGCGCAAAAGCGAAACTACAGGTAGCAGACCCTAACTTTAGGGTTTTGCCTCCCTTAGGGTTTCGGATCCGTGGGGGGCAAAGGTAGAAGTCAAACCCGGCATTGATCTGGTAGGTAGGTAGGTATATAGCCTTGTCCCTAGGTTCATCTTCATGCATACAAATTCATTCTTTCACTAGGGTTTCTTTCCATTAGGTTGTTGTGATCACAACTACACATACAATAGACTTACTGATGGCAGCTGTGATCACAGTTATCATGTGTATACCATGTGTAATTGTGATGACAGCAGCCTAGTGGAAAACCCATTGAAATATGGGTTCTCTTTCTTCCTTAGTCTCATACCTGGAGCATTAAATGCTGAGTTTCAGCATTTCATACTGAGATTTAATAAAATGTCTTTTTCTTGCTACGTGGACACGCAATTTCTCTGTGATATGGACGCCAAAATCGTGACGCGTGACTCCTATCCCACCACATGCAAGTATCACTAGTCAACATTTTAAAAGTGCGCCAGCAATGCAACTCCCCTGAAGAGAAGAGAGGACTTTTGATCAAAACATTAAACTGATAGCTAGAGTCGGTTAACTCGAGTGAGAATTTGATTCATTTGAGTATAGGACAAGGGTCATCCTAGAGGCCCTTCCACTGGCTTGAGGTGCCTACACACCTCACGAGGACACTAGCCCAAGTGCTGGGCACTGAAAAACATGGAAGGGCCAAGAGAGCTTACCCTTCTCTTACATTAACCCCTAAACGCCTAAAGAGCCAGATCTGGGTTTTTTTTTTCAAATTTTAAATGGCTCAAAAAATTTGAGATTTTGATGGTTTTCATTTTTTAATTTTGTTTGGGTGAGTGTAATTTCTCAACATCTTTCTTATGATGTGCTGCTCAAGAAAATAAAAACTATTTTCAATTATTTTTTGTTAAAGAAAGGATTGTCGACCAAATTCACATATGTGAATTTTGTCTATTTTCTTGTAAATTATGTTTTTGGTCAGAAAATGGTGAGAAGGGATGGATGGTAGGTAGGGGAGGGGGAGTGAGGGAGGAAAAAAACAAATGGGATGGGGATGGGGGATAAAATAAATTATGGAGAAAAGGGAAAAAAATTAAAAAAGAAATGATCGTATATATTTTATTTTTATTTTTCTCAGTAAAAAGGAAAGTTGCCTAACAAGATTTTTTTTTTGTCAAACGCAAAATTTTATCAACGTTCATTTGTTGGGGCCGTTGGATCCAACTCATATGTGTCCCAAATCTTTTCAAAATTAGGCATAAAATAGGTAACACACATATATATCATGAAGCTTCGTTGAATGGGTGGTGTGTCATTAAATTATTTTTTTCAAGTCCTCAAAAGTTTGCCATAGTTTCAGGCAAGAGCTGCCCCACTTCATATTGGTGCATCCCAGGTGCCCAATCTCACTCATATGTTTACTAGACGAGTTGAAATTTTGTTATAACTTGTTATTCATGTTATGTTCTTCAAATCCAACAATGCCTTTGTGTTTATTCTCAAATTTTCTTAGATCCATGAAATAATAAACATGATACTCTTTTGGTATTGAAAATCACCTTCAGAAGGCTTAGGCTTTTACGGTTTAGCATTGGCTTTTCTTTAACTTTTTTTTTTTGTTTCCAACTTTTGTTTAGTTTGCTTATGTATCCCCTAAGGTAGATATACCAAAAACCAACTAGTAAGGTCAATGAGTTTTGACCTAATTGACTACTAAATTTGTCATTTATATGTAATTGGAATACATGATTCTAGTTATGGGTTCATAATCAATTGGTAACTGGATTAACTAGTCATTAATTGAATATTTTAGTTCCAACTTTATGGATAAGAGTTATGAGAATTTATTTTGATAAATGTTGAATTTTGGGGGAACATGATTTTGATAGACTTTAAATCATTAATCATCATAAATGGATCAAACTTATGTCATATTATAACTAAGTATATGGAAGTGCAAAATAACTTAGGATGTTTTTGGTATTAGGTTGTGAAGAGATTGATTAAAAGTTTTACATCAAGGTAATTAAGTCAAATAGGAGTTGAGTGGAAGAATTTAAGTTTATGGTATTGGGTGGAAAAAGATGAATGAGTAGGATGACAAATGAGATTAAAATTAATTAATGTTATTCATGTGATGTTAAGTGTGGACATTATAATTAGCAAATAATGATAATATGTTATAGGACATAGTGATGGTAAAGGTACCCCAAGGAACCAAAAGAGTATATAGGATTTTTCCATTATTTATCAAAAATATAGAATCTAAAAGGGACAAATTTAATTGAGAAAATCTAACAATTCAAATGAAGATAATTTTCATGTTGGTCATGATTTTTCACATGTGTACATTATCATGCATAAATATTTTATTTTGAAGCCAAAAACTTAGAACATGTTGAAATAAGTTTTTATAAACGACTTGATATGTTTTTTTGCATGACTATTTCTTTCACATGTGATTTGCACTTGGGGTTATAAATTCCAAAACTAATTAATATAAATATTCAACCAAATGGTTTAAAAAATTATAATTCTCCTCGTAGCCCCATAAGAGGAATTATATGAATTAAAGAAATATTCATATGATTGATAATTTAATCAAATGCATCCAATCACTAGGAATTTTTTTGTCATTTGTAATTTTTAAAATGTCATTTAGAATTGCTTCAAAATTATTTGCAGTTAAAATGTAGTTGCAAAAATTGATTGCAAAGGACAATTTTAATCTACCAAATGAACACTACTAAACATAGATGTAGACATTATTTATTTATAAATTAAAATTAAAATCAATTGTAAATTTTAATACATTTATTTTGATTCATTACTCAAAAAGACATTCATATACAATCCAATATATTTTCAGATATTTTTATTCTTTCAATAGGAAATTATTTTAATTATAAGCACATAACAATACACTATGATTGTAATGCAATAAATATTGTAAAAATCCAAATTTGTGCTATGTAATCCTTGAACCATTAGACAATCCCTTTCAATACCTTTACCATGATTGTGCCCAATATCATTGATGGACATTTCAACTTAAGTAATCATCACTAAAACATAATTACATTGGGTTTTGGAAAAGGAGAACACAATGATTAGTTCGTTCATGTTGGAATATGATATTTGTTTTGTCAATCCCAAATGAATCAATTATCATGACATTTGTTTTTGTGTCCATTACATATAATATTCACAACTAATTACTATTTTATTATTATTTTAATCAAAATACCCAATAAACATCTATACAAGACATCTATACTAGATAAAATTTTCATAAGTTTCTTTAAGCTTGTTTTCAAAATAATTTGAATTCATTCTTATGAAGGTGAAAATTGACACATCCACCTTACCAACCATTGTCAATGGTTTCCTTTCATTTTCTTACAACTTGAAAAAAAAAAATTCTTTTATTTAACAATTTGCAGTACATGTGATGTGGTGATGTTATTAAAGGATAAATAAATCTCTAAAATGTAAAGAAATGTTAAGAAAGAAAAAAGGTCAAAAATACTTTTTACATAGTGGAAAAAAATTTCCAACTTGCACAAGAAAGCCCTTGAAATATTTTGTTTGATAATGATTATCAAATAACAAAAGAAAAGAAATGTTGGTTCAACATTATATTTATTAAAATATCTAATTTTTAACATCATTTTTTGCTTTTTGAAGAACCTCACAATTTTGAAAAAAAATGTTGTTCCAAATACATTAAAAAAATAATGCCATGTTATCCTTAACATTGTGCAAGAACATGCATGCATATTTTATAATTTTATAGTGTGATAGTTTTAGAATTGAAATTGCTTTCAATGATGGAATTTTTTAATGTTCAAATTATGGAAAAGCTATCAATGTGGACATCTATTATCTATTTTAGGTGGACATTTTAAATACAACAAAGACCTTTTTTGATTAGGATCAATTTCCTTTGATCATTTACCTTGCACTTCCATTTGCATTTTTGGTTGTTTGCCTTCACATTACAAAAAAATGAACTATGCATACTTGGATAGTGTTAAGGACATCAATGGATTACAATGGTGGAATATGGTCCCTTGTTAATCCCAATCAATGTTCATTGTTTCCATTTGAATACCTTCCCCTCGTTACCTATTGGGGACAATATATGAAAAACCATGGTTGTTTAAGCATGTTTATAATGGTAATTTCAATCTAAGCAATTGCAAATCACAACAAATGCAAATGTCACTAGAAGAAATATCTCAAAATGTAGTCATTTCATTTGCAACTATATGCAATAATAAAAAAATTCAGAAATTCACCTTATCTTCACCTTGTTTTTAGGCCTCCTTTCAGCCCCGCTAACCTTCTTTTAATGGTATTTGTAAAATAAGGAAATTTTATTAAACGTCAATATGAAATGTTGAAACTCGGCATTTAATGCACAAGGTTTGAGAGGAATTATAGTAGTTATACAAGGAGTAGTGAAATTACATGTAATAGTAGTGGAGGCATTTACGAGAAAAGAAAGACATGGTGAAATTCAAAAAACCATCAAAATGAATGGTATTTTGAGTTTCAACCGCCCCCGCCCCCGCCCCCTCCCCCCCTTCCCCCTTGAATGTTAATGTATTTTTTTGCAAGTTTTTTTGAAACTCACCTTATGTATGACCAAACTCAGGGTTATGGTTAATGTTGGTTAAACACTTGGATTGTTGAATATAAATCAATAATTCTGAGTCTTGGTATTTGGAACCTACATGGACTTGGGTTCAATTTTGGGAACTAAGTAGAATTGAAATTGTGAGGTTTCACCAAGGTTTTATAACAAGGGTTGAATTGACCCCCAATTTTAAAAGGTTTTCAAATTAGAATCAAATACATGTTTGGTTCCAAGTCACAATTTTAATTAAAACTGGATTGGGTTTTTGATAAAAATTCAATTTCAATTCCAAAGTAAGGATTTAGGGTAAATTTTTAGGGTTTAGGGTTTTTTTGGTGATTTTTCATTTATTTATTGTTTATTGATCATTTTTTTCTTCACCTATGTGACTAAAAGAAATTACTTATTTTCATTTCATATGTGCATCAAAAAAATCATTTGTGGGCTTCCAATTGTGCAATATATATACATATTTTTCTCTCGTGTGAGTTGAAAAAACCACTTGTGGGCTTGCAAGTGCAATATGATTTTTGTTCTTATGTTATGTGAATTAAAAAAACCACTTGTTGGTTCACAAGTGTGCAATATCATTTCATTTCTTTTCCTATGTGAATTGAAAAAACCACTTGTGGGTTTGCAAATGTAACCCTTTAGGAATATTTAGAATAAATTAGAGTCTAGAAATATGATAGTTTTAAAATGGGTTCGACATTTTCAAACCTTTCTAATAGAATTTTTTTGGAATAAAACATTTTATTTTATTTCATGAATTTTTAGTTTTGAATTTCGTAATATGTAGTGTAGTTTGAAGTTTGTTAGTGGTAAAATTTCATTTTATTCGACTGAAATTTCCAATCATTTGTAAATTCTTTTCATCAAATAAAATATTGATTACTTCTAAGTTTTTGGGTTGTTTTGGATATTGAACCCAAATTGCTGGTTATGGAACAAGGATCCAAAATTGGTTCAATTTGAAATTAGGTTTCAAATTTTTAAGTTTTTGGGTTGTTTTGCATATTGGGATTGAAACCAAAGGTTACCCAAAATCACCAAAATTAGAGGTTATCAAATTGGTGTTTATAATAAGTTATATTTGAAACTAGGTTTAGGAATTAGGACCAAAATCGCCCTTCAGAAAACAAATCAAAATCAGAACCCAAATTTGGTTCCTTTAAAAATATCAAAATTAAATTGAACTAGTTTCTTGAAATTTTTAAGAACTAGAATCAATGGTTCTTCTAAAAACCTAAGAATTAGCCAACATTAGTTTTGGTGTTGTCTTTTCCTTATTTTATGGATAACTCTAATATGTCATTTGCAACTATTTACCTTGACAACTTTTGGTCATTTTGTGACTATGATACCACTATGTTGCAACTATTAGCTTATTCATTCTTTCATGTGAATAATTTTAAAAGTTTTATTCATACATCAATATACTAAACTTGTATGTCCTATTAGTTACATTAATAATCAACAATTAATCACAATTAATTTGCACACCTACCTTCTAGAGATATATTAATGAATATTATAAATATATTAGGGTTATAATTCTAGGGGTGTACAAAAATATATATTTGTCTAATATATTGGAGGCATACTAAAATAAATATTAAGAATTTCTAAACCCAATTTGCAAACTATATTTTGTTTTTGAACACTATCACATGTCACACATCATACTTTTGAACACATATCATGCTTATCATTTATTTTCTTAAAGCTCTTGCTTGTCCATTTGTTATAATTCTAAGCTTTTCTTAGCACTCCCCTTCTCCATTTGTTACCAAATTCTTTTCACAATCCTTTGTTCATTTGTTATGTCCATTTTCTTTTATTTCATTTGTTTCCCTTGTTCATTTGTTATATCCATTTGATTTTCTTTTAATGTTTTTTCTTATCCATTTGTTGCATCTTTGAACTTTTCTCTCACCATTTTTTTGTGGGAACTTAAAGTGTGATTATTGTTGTGTCAATTATTTCCATGTGGTCATTGTTTTATATTCGCATTTGTTGATCTCCCTATTTGTATGAAATTGCTATGATTTTCTAGCAATTTTACTATTATTTCAATGCAATTGCTTCTCTCTTAATGAAAGTTCTTTTCCTTGTGGTGTATTTATTTCTCTCACATGGTTATTGCTTTCCTTTATTTTCATATAATTGTTGCTTCTTTAAAGTATTGTTGTATTATTAGCTAAAAAACTTGCACATTTTTTTTGTTTTTTTTTTTAAAATGTGCTTTTCCTTGATGGTAACACCATGAGACCATTTAAATTGATGCTCTTAATTCAATTGATACGTAAGGTTTTTTTTGTGAGCATATGATTGGAGCACAAAAAAAATCAATTTTTCAAGGTGCAAGGATATGCCATAACATGATAGATCCATGATCTATTGAAACATAACCTATTTTGGAAGGTAATAAAATTTTTAAATCAAGCTAACAATTTGTTCTTCAAACATTTTATGAAAATAGGCAAACATGCACAAAAATTGAACAATGCATTTGAATTGAAATTTTTGAATTGTGTTTCAATTGCAAGTTCAAATTGTTCAATGTTTGAATGGATGGACTTTCAAAAATTGAATTGTTGTTTTCCAACTTTACATTGACATTGGTCTAACATAAAAGCGTTATTCATCTTTTGTTATTGCTTGATATTTTGATTTTTCAACATTAGTTCATCAATTCATCCTTAAAGGTAGGTTCATATAGGCCAATTAATGGAGGCATGAATGTTTGATATTTGATAAAGCATGGCACATTAAAGTTCAAGAAAATTTGTTTAGATGTTCACCATGTTTTTATTCATTTTGTGAGCATTCTTGCCCCTCCTTTAAGTATTTAAAAATGTTATTTGAATGTTTTGTCATGAATCTTTGTTCTATTGTTACCAGTGTCCAATTGAATAAAACTAATTCAATCCATTGCATCAATAATAACATTTTTGTTATCATTCATGGTTTTGATGATTGACATGAAACAAATGTCAGTTTCACGACTTTAATGTTGTTAGGAATTGTTATCAATTTTGTTTGTTGTGATGTCTTTTTCATAAGTGTTATATAATTAAATGAAGTGTTGTCAAGATTGATGATTAAAAGATGTTGAAGCAAGCAAACAAACACATAAATGTTACAAAGAATTGTGAATATTTGGCAAAATTTATCACACTATCTAAATTGATTCCCTAGTTATAATCTTAATTGCAATATTGTCAAATTGTTCATTGTTTTTTCTTGGAACATACTCCTTTCCTCATTAATAAAAGTATTGTACGAAAGATTAATAACCATGTAAGGAAGTGCTCTTCATGTTCTTCTTTCGATTACACATAAATTTCATTTCCTTGTGCTTATAGGTCCTACACATGCAATGGAACATTGATGTTTCTCTCATCTTGGATTGTTTCAATTGCATTATAACATTCTTCATTGAATTGTCTTGAGAAATGTAAACTATTTCATTCTTTTATATTCATGTCTGAGTAAGAGGTATTGTGGCCAATACTTTTATGATAGCTAGAGATCTTGTAATCTCCATTGAGACAATTCCATTTGTCTTTACACATTGTCATTGCAAGGGGTTTTTGATCTTGTTATTGTTTATAAGTTTGCTGAAATTTTGTTCCATGTTGATGTTGTAGGAGTCATGTTTGTTATTGATCGACAATGTACTTCATAACACTATGTTATTTGTGCTTCCAATTGATCAATGCAATCATTTTTTCTTGATTGCAATTGGATTTACGTTATCACAAGGTATTGCCACTCCTTCTCTTTCCCGTCATGTTGTCCATTGAAGTTGTTGAAATCTCTATTCATTTGTTTATTGAGTCTATATTTGTATTTATCATTATTCTATACAAGAAGAAAATTGAGCTGCAATTGTGAAATTGCAAGCTCTTCAAGTACAAAATGATTGTAGGACTTATGAGTGAAGTGACTACAAGCTTTGTGAGTGTGGAAGCAACTACAAGCTCTATGGGTGGGAAGTGGCTATAGGCTCTATGAGTGCATAAGTGACTATAAGATTTGCAAGTCCAAAGCAATTAGTGAGGTTTGTGAGTGTGGAAGTGACTAGGAGCTCTCTGAGTGCAAAATTTGAAGGTGCAAGCCATGAAAACGTTGAGATTATTGCAAAAGAAATTGAGACTATTGTGGATTGAAATGAGCTTGTAATTAAGCTATCATGCAGGAATTGGAGTGGATATCTTATAGATAATATAAGAATTGAAATGTCCATTTTCCAATGGGTTTTTTTCCTAGTGTCATTTTTTTAAGCACCTGCCATACAACTAAATATTAGTAGTGTAGTTGTTAGTGCTGCCAAGTCAGCAGGCCAGTCATCTAATTATTCCCTAGTCTGAACAGTGATTGCTATTTACAGTTCTATTCACAACACGATCTTTAGGTCTGAACAGACCTTTAGTGTATGGGGGGGAAGAAGGGCAGGGCCAGAGGGGACTCCTTGGTTTTAAGGGGCCAGGAATGAGGGCCCATAACCCACGTTCCTTTTGCACTAGCTGTCCCATACATTAGAAACATTAACTTAAACCTAAACCCTAAACCCTAGTATTTCATGCATACCTTCAGGAATTGGAAGAACCAGTGCAGTGGACCTTACAGAACACACAAGAATCCATGCCAATTCTAATATTTCCTATTCTAATCTTTGCTTACACTACTACTGACCTATGCTAGCTTATAACCTAGCTAACGGACCTTTACCTTTTGGGGAACATACCCTAGAGAGGGTGCATTCTGCCTCAGTTTGTCCCTAGGGTTCGAGCTACCAGTCTTACCCCAGTGATTCACCTGGAGGCGGAATGCTAGGGCACATTCTCCAGTGCCTAACTGGTGGATGTTGGAAGGCAAAGGAGGGACAAGAGCATTTTTGAGGTGATGGAATGAGACACCTCGGGGCCCGTGTACTGTTCCTCATTAGGAAGTATTCCATGAATTTGAGCCTTCATTGCACCTTCAAATCAAGAGCATATATATATATATATATATACCAAACTATAGATTTCCGTTTGAGAATTCGATAGAACTGGAGAAAACAGAACATACACTCTGGAAGGTAAGGATCTACTTGATTGCCACTCCAAACTAGAGAGAAAGGAGACTGAGGAGAACCAAATGTGTGACAGTACAAGAGAAATAGTAAGTGTGTAAAATCAATGTAGCTTTCAACACAGCTCTGAGAGAAAATAGGCTATTGTTGGTGCGATTGGTCTTTTGGCAAATCTTCCGGCAATGCAAGAGCCTATTTGAGACTACAAAAGAACTAATCTTTCTGAAGCAGGACTGAACAATTATTTACATCTTAGTGCACTGTTTTGAATGGCTCAGGGACTTCTACAAGAATAGGGGGAGGGAAGTGTCTGATACAAGATCTGGGCCAGGAAAACAAAAAAAAATCTCCTGTAAGGAACAGCTATACTCTGAGTGGAAGAAATTGAAGGGAAGGCCTATCTCACAGAGGTAAAGATGTGAAGGTTCACAATATAACCCTGGAATTTAAGGCTCTCTGTCTTGTGAAGTCCTAATTCTCATTCAATATGTACATGATGGAAAGGTATTACCAACTGTCTCTTTCTGGGGAAAGCTCAGGATATTCAACTGGGATAACATTACAAGCCCCCCCAAGTACCCACTAAGGATCTGCATCCATGTCATTGACATTTTGTCGGTACCTGCATGTTAATTGAGCACTGCCTGAGTGAAGTTGCTACTGTTGGCTGTGGCTTCCAATAAGCTGGGTCCGTCGGATTCCCCAAAATGATTTGGGACGGGTTTTGCTGTCGATGGCTACAAAGCGCCATCCCATGTGCTGTTCAAAGCCAGTGGCCCGGCAAGTATTGCACTTTGCCAGTACCCATGCATACCTGCTCCAATTCCCTTGCTCAATTACAGAAGAAATGAATTCATAGAGGAAGAGTTTGAGAGGATCTAGAATGCAGCTCAAAGTATCAATGTGCAAGCCAATTTACACTAGAATAACTAGTATACCACCCCCATTGGTAGCCATGAAGTAGATGTGTGCCCATTAGCCAACAACCAGATGCTTTTCTGAAGTTTGACATGTGAAACTAAGATACAAGAGAGGGATACAAACAGTATGATGCATCATAAAACCAAATACACATACTAGTACTGTTAAAAGTGATGCACCAAAGTTCGGAAGGCATGGGAAAGGCAGCAAAGGAGAGTGAGAAAGCATACCCTGGAAACCAGCTGTTTTCTGTTTGAGCATCCCCATCTTCAAAGAGCCCATAAGCATTGGAAAGTGTGAGAGTCTCATGGACATACCCATGCGCATTCACATAAGCACTGATGGGGCCATCGGATGACATCACCAGCATATCACTACGTCTTGCTATCAACTCCTGCATGAAATTAACAAAATAATCACTCCTCTTTGGGCACTAGAAATAAGTTACACAGAGACAACAAGCCATGCCTGCTGAAACCATTGGACAAAAGCATCACACACAAGGCAAGAAGCAGCACTGCACATACATACCCGGCAGCGATTGCATTTCAGCTTATCCATTCCCTCTAGAAGCTGAATCTCCCGCTTCAGCCTATTGACAGTACCCTCTGTTTCTAGTAACTCCTGCCTGGTGCAATCCTGAAGGGGGAGCTTGCTTGCAATGTAGTATGACAGTGGAATAGGCATTTGCACTAAGGCTTCCATGCTGGGAAGGTCTGCCATTTGTCTGAGCATGTCTGTCATAAAAACATGATGTATGTGAACATAAAGTTCCAATGCCAACCTTGAAGGCTCCACACATAGGAGAATCGTCCAATGAGACCACTGAAAATGTATGAACCACAGAAATGCAAAACACATAGTGTGGAAGAACAAACACTTATATTTGTACTACGTACCAGCAGCTCTGCGAGCAAGGTCATATGCATCATACTGGCGGTAAACCCACTGAGGCCAGGCAGAGCGCTGGGCCCTCAGGACTGATTTTCTTGCATCTTTGCGCCATGCCATATGAGCATTGCCCCAGACACCATCAGGTGGTCTATGTGGATGTGTAACAAGGCCATTGATAACCAGTGTAGCATGATTTATGTCCTTGGGACCTTCTCTCTGTGGTGATGCTGGGTTCAGGCGTGGACGCACTCTTCGTCTATGCCCCATAGACGCTTCATCGCTGCTGTCATTGTCCTCTTCCAGTGCTTGCAAAAGCTCATCATTTTCAGATGCAAATTGCATTGCACTACATACCACAATGACAAAAGATTAGCAGTTTAAGAAACCATCCATTGGTACTCAAATTTTTTGCTAGCGTAGTCCGGCTGCAGGTGTCAAAAAATATTCCTATGACACCCACCATGCACAAAAAGGTTTCATGGTAATCTACAATGCACTAGGGCTTTCGTAGGACAACCTATATAGGCATTGCAAATCTTTGTCAAGCAGTGACAACTGAGTTTAACCACTATTTTCCTGGTAACACACTTTCATTTCTAGGACAAAGTGTGGAGCATGTAGTTTGATGAGGGATGCTGTAGGGTGCAACTAAATAGCACTATCTGCATGGACAGGAATAAGAGTGCTAAACTTACATCCTCTCATCCTCAGTGGACTCAACATCCTCCAAGATGTCATCATGGCTGCCTGATTCAGAGTCATTATCTGTCCAGTAATCAGCCTCAGGTGAGCTGATAACTGTCCGGTTAGCTTTGCCGCTCTTGCGTTCAGGAACACAAGCCAGTGAGCCAAATGCGTCCCTTGGAATTCGCATCAAGGTATCCTCCTCAATGATCTGGACCCGAGCAAACAGCTGTGACCACATCACAAAATCCAGAAGAGCCAGTGATGAACCATGAGCATGACAACACTCAAGGGAACAGCCAGCTGAAAAAAAACTAAAACATGACTGTTTCTTCTTCACAGCATGACAATCTGACTACAATGGATTGAGGGGAGTGGGACTACCGCTCCATCAGGCTCAGTCCATGCCCTCCAGATCTGGAAGCGCTGTCTGCCTTTTGTTACAATGTTCACTGAGCCATCACTGTGATAGCCTAATTGTCGGATCTGTTCAGCACATACACAAACAAGCAGATTCAGGCTTAGGCCACACTACCAGATCAAACTATGCATGAATAATCCAGTTCGACATTGCAGAAAGCATAATGTAAATGTTGCAATACATGTAGAAGGAGATTGAGCTACAACCTCAGCAGTTGTCCCCACAGATGCAACAATAATACCCCGATCTTGGGGTTTAGCTCGCACATGAATCTGCGCATACAATCCAATAGCCAGTTGGAAAAAAAGCCTTTCAATATGGGAAGTAAATCCATGGATCATCAGCTTTCTTCCACCAAGCAGCAAGTTGAAAGAGATACCAATGACAGTGCAAGAGATTACCACTCCCAGTGTGTTTGGGGCCTCATTATCTTCTTGCTGCATGGCTCGCACAACAGCAGCCTTGAAACGAGGTTGCAACACTCTGAGTGGTAATTTCTCCTCTGGAAATAGCACTATGCCTGCAATAAAAAGCAAATTCCAAACCTTCATTTAAAATATACAAGTAATAGAAATTGCACAAACACTATCAGCACTGTCACAGCTTCTAAAAGGGAAATGGTGACATACCCTCCAGGTAAAACATTGGCAGTGTGACCATAGATCCACCCTGTGCAGATGAGTGGCTGCTGCCCACATCATCCACCTCTGCAGAAGAGTGAAGATACAAACATCTGTTATACTTGGTTGCAAATATCTCCTCTTAGGTGATCCACAGATATCTGATAGAGATGGATTGTTGGATGCAGCATTGATGAAAGGATGCAGGTGACTGCTTTGAGCATAGCACTAAAATAGTGCAACATGTACAATGGAGCAAGGGAATAGTAGAAACCTCCGAGGTATGTGTGCATGGAAGCAAGATTGGTGTCAAAGGTGAAACCCTCATGAGCCTCTGCTCCACCTCCATCTCCACCCAAACTGCCAGGTCATGTATAGGAACAGAGCAAATGAGAGTGATCAGAATCCCCTTACCCACATCTATCCAAATACAGTACACCCAACTGCAAAAAGTAGAAAACAAGGAGCCAGGAGATAGCTGAATTCACAAGCAAAGACAGGAATTTGCTGTTAAAAATAATCCTGATGGAGGTAACCTCAGAGTTAATTCTTTTACTCAACAACCCATCATGGCAATCACAAGCTCTGGTAACAGAAGAAAGAACACAAGCAACAACTTTACAAAAAAGAGACATTTCTGGCTGCTATCTCTCACTACTGAAGTCCTTTCTCAACCTTGGACCATTTTTCTCCAGCTCAACAACACTAAGGCTGCCACAAAAAAAGACTACACTACAAAACCATGCACTAGATGACTGTCATCTCCAGCTCAGGAATTTCTAGTTTAAAAAATGATTTGTAAAAGAAATTTGGCATAGCTCAAACAGGGAGCTCCTCAATACAGAAGAAGCTCAGACTAAGTTTCTATAGATAAGATAGATAGCACTAAACACTGCAATGACAACCACAGCACCATACCTGACCAGTTCACAAAGACTCAACAGAGACCTGAGACAGCCATTGCAACTGACTAGACAATTCATACTCCTCCACTAAGTTCCCCCTGTAAACACCCTCCATGGATTTCAGGGTTTCTGCAGTGACCTATCAATGGGAACACCAATTGTAATAAATATGACCAGGTCTGTAGCAGGCTTGCTGTCTTGTTCAGCAAATAGACATGGTCTTTCACCAGAAAAACAGAAGGAAAATCTGCATTTGCCTTATTGACCCAAGAAACCCTCAGTCAGTAGTATTGCTCTCAAAATTGCAGGTAGATGGGGGCTTTTAACCAGCTATATAAGGTGCACGACCATGCCCTATTAGTGCTGCAGGGGCTGTTCATGAAGAGCGAAGTTCTCAGGCCCTGCTTCCTGCAAATATCACGGATTTGACACATGCAAAATGGCAAGAGGAAACCATGTGATGAGCATCACAGCGGAAAGGTATATATATATATATGTGTGTGTGTGTGTGTGTGTGTGTATTCCAGTTTCAGGCACTCCAGTGGACGTGCTGCTGCTGCGTCCCACTACAATAGCGGGAAACAATTTGTATCGGGCACTTCTCAGAATCTTGCAGAAGCTGGCTTTGTTTTGGTAAGGGAAGACTACTGAAACATACCTGGAATCGTCAGTCTTGGCGGCTTCTTGGTACGAGTTCCCTTCTTCCTCTTCTTCTTCTTCCAACGTATTGTCACGCTCCGGCGATTGCTGCTGCACTTGGGAGAGCAGCTGAGAAACACTACCTTCATGCGTGGATCCACCTGACGAAGAACGTCCTTGCACGGCAGCAGCGTATTCCTCCTCCTCCTCACCAACACCAGATCCGAACACTGGCGATGATCCTTCCATGGCTTTCTGAATTTGAACTTCTTCACCACCGTCGTTGCTTTGGTTGATAATTTACATCGCTTCCAGAAAACCTTCAGAACACTAAGCTTTTCTCTTCCAATGCTTCTTGCACCACCGCTTAACCAACGCAGATCAATCACCTTCGCTCCGGACCGACCCCGATTCTCAACCCCCGCACGACAACACTTTGTCTCCCTTTCATGCTCCTCTTCCGATTGTTGTAGTAGAAGAATTGCAATCCTCCGCGAAACGGAACGCCAAGAATAATATTGTCCGCAGCGAAAAAAAAGCTGATAGGATGCGCATCGTGCGAACTGTTGCTTCTCACAAGTTGCAAAACAGGAGACATATCAGCAGCAGCAGCAGCAGCTGTGCAACAGTCGAAGAGTCATCTCACACCTTGCTTGCGCTCAGTCAGCAGCGTGCGGTATTTTTTCCTCTCCCTCCTCCTCACGTCGCTCTTCTTTTTTCCATCTACATACGACTACTACTAACTAGACACTTCTTCCTTTCAGGTTGTATTCCCTTCTCCAACCTTGTCCGCCCAAGCCATACCCCAATAGCCAACCGCTGCATCAATTCGATCGAAAGAGGAGTAGCACAACAGAATGGTCTTCTTCCTCCTCTCCTCTCCGTCTACAAGCTCTCGTCCTGCTCCTCAACTGGATACTCGTCCATCATCATAGTACACAGACAGCAGTACTTCCAACGTCCACGGCTCATAGACAAACAAACAGTTAGGCGCTTGCTTTCTTGCAACGACAACACAAGACACACCGTTTCCGCTTTCCTCCCTCACTAACAAAAGACGGATCTCATTTGACATCAAAACTGCAACTAAAAACGATCATGGCGCTGCCGCTGATATCCCTGAAATGCCCATCCGCACGACTCTCCCTCTCTCTCTCTACAGTTTGCAAACACGTGCAAGCCTAAACAACGGCGGGTAGTTCCAGTAGCTGAACACGACATGATCGTGCTTTCAAGAAGAAAGGAGGAAGAAGAAGCCGGTGGTGTTGCATTCTTATCTCACAATTATTAGTCCAGGAATCAATCGGACGCCAAGCTCAACAGTAGACCATCGCTACTGGACAAGCACAAACGTCCGCTAGGCTACCTTCCTAGAGTGGGGCGGGCCGCCGGGAGACAGAGAGAGAGAGAGAGAGAGAGAGAGAGAGAGAGAGATCTGCGTCGTCAGCCAACGAGTGACACGGGAAATATTCGAACTCCTTGACAACCGGGGGGAATCGATTCGATTCGACGTCTACAGTACTCTTCAGCGCATCATCATCGTCTGATTCTCTCTCTCTCTCTCTCGTCGGGCAGTGTCGAAGCTCTTCACCGGCTCCACCAAGTCGAGAAGATGAGGATTTCGAAGAAGCCCGCGCTCTCCACAGCAGCCAACGCGCAATGTGATTGACGCAAGGCAGAAATATGTCTACTTCTTCTACTGCAGCAGTCATCCAACAGCCTCAAAAACCAGACGCAACAAAAAAACCAGGAAACTTCTACAGAATGAATTTCTGTAAATACAAAACAACAACAACAACAATTGTTTCTGAAACTAAAAAAAAGCCTTCTTCTTCCCCCGGCGCTCCATCTTTAGCTACAAAATTAGCAACTTTTTCTATTTTCTTTTCTACTCACTCTCTCTCGTTTACGTTTGTAGCAGCCTCTCTCTCTCCCGTGAACTATATATTTGCAACACTAAAAACAAGCAAACAAACAAGCGAAATTTGGATTTTCCTCAGTTTTTTTTTTTTTTTTTCCTCTTCAGATTCTTCACGAGAGCTTCAAAGATAGTGAGAG
>Ga0116227_10002249_pt1 | contig 43926 bp, 45 predicted proteins | sample S1TSphgellanicum_FD_89693 | JGI IMG/M metagenome (GOLD analysis project Ga0116227, IMG submission 89693) | Host-associated microbial communities from peat moss isolated from Minnesota, USA - S1T2_Fb - Sphagnum magellanicum MG | ecosystem: Host-associated > Plants > Peat moss > Unclassified...
AGGGGGGTTGTTCGATTACATACATGATGAGACGATCAAGATCGCAAAAGGAAATTAAATAAGAGTGGCTATTTGACCATTTTTTTTTTGAAAAAAATGGTCAACACTAGAAAAGGCAATCAAGACCACAAGAAAAATTCAACCTGCCAAGGGAGGGGGGTGGGGGGGCGCTTGATGAAATACACGAACAAAAGAAATGACTATGACTACAAAAAGAACTTAAACTTGGGGCTACTTGATTAGGTATGTGAACAAAAAAAATGATTAAAACCACACAAAAACTTGACATGTAGGATGGTGGAGGCTTGATTAGGTACATGAACAATATATATTAACAATATCAAAAGAGGAATTCAAACTAGGGGGGCAACTTGATTTGGTATGTGAACAAAAGAAACAATCAAAACCACAAGAAACAATGAAGACCACAAGAGGAATTTGAACAAAGGGGGGTTGTTTGATCATGTATGCAATTAGAAAAGATGATTAAACCCATTAAAGGAATTTGACTAAGGGGAGGGGGGAATTATTTGATTAGGTATGTGACTAAAAAGCACAATTAAAACCACAAAATGATGTTGACTAGGGGGATTGCTTGATTCGGTATACATGATAAAAATGGATGGTCAACATTATAAAAGACTACCAACATCACAAGAGGAACTTGATAAGGGGGGGCACATGAAACAAACATGATAAAAAAACAGATAAAAACAAAACAAAAAGGGGTGGTAATATGTTTGATCAAGTACATGACCATAAAATGACCATCACCACTAGAAGAAGACAAACACAATTGAAAAAGGAACTTGAACAAGGTGGAGGGGTGTACACAACCATAATAAATAAGTATGATCAAAAGACAAAACATAATAGGGAGGGGGGTGTTCAACTAGTTGCATAATCAAAAGTGACAATTACAACTGAAATAGACCATGACAAGTGAGGCATAACTTGAAGAGCAAAACTATGATGGTAATGTTGACAATAATGTTCCAAACCTACATCCGAACACACAAACAAACCATTAGGCTATGATTTGACTTTTAAAAAATCACAATGTCACTGCATCAATAAAACAAAAACAAAAACAAACTTGGGATGCAAAGAGGCCATCAAACAAGAAGCTCCATTCCATCAATAATAACAAACAATGTTAAAGTAAAAACATTACATTTTGTTTGAAGAGGACAACCGTTAAGAGAAGAAACAACAAACAATAAGAATGAGGTTACGGTGGGAATACCAAACCCTATGAGCATGGCAACACCTCCATTTAGAAACAAAATTAGGGTTAGATGAACAAAGTTTACCCTATCATCGTAAATGGGGACACCATTTTGAAATATATGATCATAACCATACATGATTAATGAACATTTTCACATGAATGGAATTTTGGTTTTCATCTCTAGTCATTTTTCTTGTTTGACAACTATTATCCACTTGTCATCATATGAATTGTTGATCATGGGATACTCATTATTTAATGATAGGGGTGATGTGTTTGTTAAGTTTTTCTTCCAATCACTAGGGGTCTTCAACTTTGATTGCCCATATTTCATTCATTTCTAACCCAAATGCTATGATATAAATGGTGTTGGGAATGCTTAAAGATGTTTTCCAAACTTTTTTTAGACTCCATTGCTAACTAAACTAATGCAAGGAAGCCTTTGACCTTTGTGCCTTTAAATGTTTGCTCCTTGGCCTATCTACCCTAATGCCCCAAATTGGAAGTTTGTTTTACCTTTACTAAAAATTAGTTTATATTACTAAAAATTGTATAATCAAAGGTCATACCAATGTTGGGTTTCCATTAAAAATGGTTTCAAAACTAGGCAAGGGTTCAACCCAATTCTTTCAAAAATAACTAGTGAATATTAGTCTTGGTGATACTTGAGTTGATAATCAAACCATCAAACATTAAACAAAAATAAGTTGGTAAAAAATTTGGTTCTTTTAAGATTTGTCACGAATTTAAACCCCATGTAGGTTATAGTAATAACCCTCAAGGCTATAAGCTAAGTTTTTTTCTTTAAGCATAAAGGTTATAACCTTGGGGTAGGTTTATGCTAGGTAATGTAAATGTTGTGGGTTTAGGGTTAGGGTTCAAAGTGAGTAATGAATGGAAGCATAATAGTTGTATCACATGGAATGACTTACGAAGTAAATAAAAAGCCCAATTACTCCCATTGGGCTCCCAAATTTTTGCTCCCCTTATTTTTGTGTTTGCTTATGATAATGATTAGAATGGTTTTTTACATTCTCCCCCTCTCAATGTTTTGTTTGTGACATTTCTTGTGATGGTTCTCTATTCTTTCCCATCCTTTGTGTTTTTGTTGGTGGCATTTTTTATTTTTTATTTTTCTATGTTTATGTTCATAATGTTACTTATGACGGTTCATTATTATTTCCCCCCTTCTATATTTTTGCTTGTGCTAGTGCTAGCAATGGTTATATTCCTTCCCTTCTAAATGTTTTTACTATTGACATATTGTTCAAAATGGGAACTTTATTCTTTCCTTTCATTTTTGTTTTCATTCATGATGTCATTCATGATGCTTCTTTTCTTCCCTTAGTCATTTGTTTTTATTCATGGTGTTGTTTTCCTATCTTTTAGTGACACCTTTGGTACCATCCTTCACCTCCTCTATGCTTTTGTCATGGCACTACTTGTAGTGATTCTTTGCACTCTCCTTTCTTTTGTGTTGTCAATATTTCCTCTTCCATATGTTGTTTAATTTGCATTTATGGTACATGTTATTTGTGTTGTTGTGACCTCTTGTGTGATGATGACTTTATTTCACAAAGGCATTTTTAAAGTTTTCTTTTGTGATTTTGTTTTTGTTCCATTTTTTAATGTTTTGTTTATATGTATATTTATTTTTAACTTTGTTTTTTTTGGGTGTGTTTATTTGCTTGTGTGTACATATTTCTTTTTAAATGTTTTTTTGTATTTGTATGTGTGTGTTTTTTAAAAATTTGTTTGTTTTGTTTGTATATTTTGTTTATATGTTCTTTTTGGTTACTACTTAATATTTTCTATGGTTTGAAGTTAAAGGAAGTTGGTTTTTTTGTTGGCATTTTCAAAGCATATTTGTGAACAAAATGAAAATTTTGTACTTGCATAGCTATCTTCATCGACATACATTTTTCATTATGCATCTTGGAATAAAAAGTGAATGTTTAGACTTGTAAATATTTGTAATTTTTTCCATTGCTTGCATTTTTTGACAAGTTTGCTTAAATTGCAATTCTAAAAGAAAATAATACAAACACATTGAAACATATTAATTTGAAATTTTTTGAATAGGCATATACCTGTTTAGCTTATCAACCTTAGTTTATCAACAGATCCTATAGAAATGGAGTTTATTTCTATAAATGAACATAAATGTATGGACAAAATTTGTGATATTTTCATGAATGAAAGTGAAATCTTGAGGAGGATAGAAGTGGGGAGGATAGGTGTGAAAGATTGCTAAGTTTGTAGGTCAAAATATGAAGATCCATGGCAACTAATCTTTAAGAAATCACATGAACAAAAAATAATTGGGAGACCTCATTATAAAAATTATTTAAGTTGAACTTTCTTTGTGTAAATAACAATTCAAATGTAAATGCACATGCAATGCACCAAATATGCATTGTATCATTTGTTATTGTAATATAATTGGGACCTTGCATTTTTCAACTAATGAACAAGGTGTAGGAAAGACCTAATTTCATATTTCAAATGTAATGGTATAATTGCAAATGTGAAAAAAATATGTAGATGCAAAACATGGATTAATTACCAAAACAAAAGAAGAAAAAGTGAACTTCTTGAAAATCCCAATGGAAAGGCAACCTATAAAAAAATGATAGATCGCAAACTTACTAGGCTTCATAAGTTCACACAATTTTTGTGCAAAATTTAGCTTTGATAGGTTCATACAAAAATCCCAATAATTTCATGCTACGATTAATATGAACAAATTTTGTATGTATTCAATATCTTAAATATTCAAATAGATTAGACACATATTGTTTTTGAATGACATATGTGAAATGTTCGTGTTTATTACATAAAAATTACATAGTTTTCTACAAAATTACATCATGATAATTGCATGGATTTAATTAAAATATAAATCCACATCAAGACATCATAAGTAAAAAAGACATATCATTTGTATAGATGTAACATATATATTTTTATGTCATTTTTACACTTTGAATGACGCACTCCCAAGTCCCGGGTTGAATCCACTTGAGGGTCCAACTATGTGTAGTTGCGGAAAAGTGGGACTTGAGGGGCGCTCTTGACTTTCAGCACTAAAGAGGGGTAGAGGGGCGTGCTAGAAGTCCCAAGATTAGACTAGGAAGATGGATTAGAAGATCAAGCACGAATCTGCATCCAAAACCAACCACAAAAGGGTTAGTTCACATTTGGGAACACCCTTGGGTGTTGGGACAAGCCACGGGCAACTTGGACTACTTGATTCATTACGGCCCGGACTCGGGGGAAGTCACCACCTTCCCCCATATAGTATTCTCTGCAGCTCTCCGCCGAGGCTACATCCAAATGGCCTTTTTTTCCAAGACTCCCAAGTTGGAGTCTCGAAACTGTCCCGGGTTGGAATCCCGGAAGGTGACGTCGGGAAGAGGTCGATTCTCGACTTTTAGTGGTCGGGAGTCAAACTGACAGTTTGACTCCCGGCCCTTCTTTTGCCCATAACTTGGGCTGCAAATGTCCAAATGGGCAATGTGAGATCATTTTGGACATCTACGTTTCAAGAGCTTTCCATTGATATAAAGAACGCGCCAAGGAGAGGAGATTTGACCCTTCAAATCGTCTTCTGAATTTTCAGGAGTCCCGGAGGACTCCAAGTCTCCACTTTTGGGAGTGGAAGTTGCATTCTCCCACTTTGCCCAAAATGGGGTTTCGACATTGAAGCCCATAGATTATGCATAGATATATTGTTTTACAATTCTTGCATGGATTCTATTGAAATTTCATGATATTGGAAAGTTTCTAAAATCTAAGTGCAATTTCTAATTTTTTTGAAACCATTAATTGTTTCAAAAAAGATAATGTGCAAAAAATATTTCTTTCCAAAATCTTGGTGTTTTTGTTGTTAAGAATCATAGTTGTATATTTACTTTCATGAAATCATATGGTTAAATCATTTGATAGTTCTCAAGTGTTGTATTCCTTTGCATAAAAACATTTTGTTTGGAAATGTTATTAGACTTAGTTGAAAACAAAAAACGAAAATATGTTTTATTAGTTTTAGCAAATTGTGTTTCAATCATTACCAATTTTGATATTTGGAAGTTCAAAGGTGCACATGACATTTTTGCCTTGGTTGTGAATTTTTTGGGAATAAATTAAGAGCTGAGACATATATTTACCATTGACTTGCTTGAGGCATTTGAAATTTTAAGCCAAGCATTACCAAGTCTAAATCTATAGACCATCAAAAGGAAAATGAGAATTAACAAAAAAAATAAATCATCACTTATGTGAAAAGTGACGGTTTTAATTTCAATATAATGATAATTGTTTTCAAATCAATAGTTAATTGTAAAACCTTAAGCGTGTGGAGGAAAGTTTTTAAGGACATGTTTTAAACATGACATTTTCAAGGCATGTTAATATGCATTTGTTAAAAAGAAAGTCTATAAAGGCTTGGAATATGTCTCCATCAAGTTTGCTTAAGTAAGTTTTTAGAAATGTATGTCATGGTCTACAAAGTAAAAAAAAAGGGCCTAAAAGTGGATGAAAGCATGTATTGATATAACAATCAACTTTTCAACAATCTTTTTACTGCAATGTTTTGTCTTTTTATAATGTTTGAAAACCATTTTGTAATTTTTTTGAAAAATTATAGTTGTAGAATGAATTAATGCAAGTTTGCAAGCAAAATAATCATGTTATAAGAAAAGCCATTGTCTTTTGTTAGGATGTACACAATAGCGTGGGGTAGGTATTAGAAATTACACCAAAATTCAAACCCATGTTGGGTATTAGGTTGGGTATCAAAGGTGATAACTATAGGTATCAAAAAATCAAATACTTAGTTTTGATATATAACCATGATTATAAAAAATCAAAAACCTTGTTATTATATATAACCAAGGTTTTCAAATTTTATTGAAAAAATCAAATAATTGCTTAGAAAATTGTTGGGTTTTTGCTAGTTTTTTAATATGGAAATTTTCGAATAATTGAACCCAATAGTTTTTTGATTCTAAAAACTCAAAATTAGTGGCTTTTTAATTTTGAATTTTTTCAAATACCCAAACCAATGGGTACTACAAAAATAATTACTGACCCCGCATTAGTAAATACATTATTAGGACCCATGAAAGGTATAACAATTGTTTAATTTTACATATTTCTAAGTGCTAAATCAAGTTAATGTTGAAAATGTTTGGTGTACTTATGCAATAATGTTTTTAATATATTATGGAAATATTCAAACAAGTTTGAAATGAATATAATGATTATTGAATATATATAGTACCAAAAAAAACTTTTAAAACAATGTAACCAATACTTTCATTACATAATGAACTCCTCAAAAAGACTTGAAATTTTTTCAAATGATTTATTTTCAACAATATTTAAAATTACCCTTGCAAAATAATAAGATTTTTTTTCCATAAGAATTTTGTGTCAATTTGTAAAAAATGTTTAAAAAAAATATTGTGTTTAAATAGCCAATCTAGTTCTATGACATCATTTCAATGAGCTAACCCATTGCTTTTAAAGTAAAACACCAAGAAGATGGGTGTGGCTTTTAATATATGCCCATACTCCTAGCCCCTACCATTAAACTAGGTGAAAAGTTGTAATGAATGAGGTGGACTAGTAGGCATTAAGGGGGCCAACATTTCTTCTTTTGTGGAAGGTGGGCAATAGGACTTGACTTGGGAGGGTATGGGACATGGGTTTTTCTTTTGGGGAGATTTAGGGGGTGGGGATGGGATATGACAATTTTTTTGATTTCAATTGATCAAAATAGTTGTTGACATGCCTAGCATGTCCAATCAAAGGTGGCTCATATTTTTGTTGTGTGTGTTTTGAACTAGTTGTGAGGCCATTGTTTGTTGAGTGATGCCATGCATGCAACCGTAATAATGAACATGAAACTTAAGGAGGAAATTGATTATCAATCCTCTTGATAAAGATATCTTGATGGAAGATATTTGAGGTGTTGATGTATTGAGTGAGGAAAACTTGTTGTGAACATGAAAAAGGAAGTATGTGGGGTCATTGAGTAGGTTTTTTCTTTCCTTTTTGACAAAATATGATGAGAAAAAGTTTCACAATATGTTGTCCCTAATGTTAGATCCTAGACCCAAAAGTCTATTAGATTCATTTGTTCTTTTATTGGTCATGAACAAGGTGTGGCCATAGTCGAAGAATGTGAGGAAATCCTTATTCCTATGCTCTTGAAGTTTTATCGTCACTTGTATCCATTATGTGAGGTTGAAAGTTATTTTGTTGGTAAAAGTGATGAAACTTGTCAATTGGATATCTTTGAGATGATTGCAAAGAAGGTGCAAGCAAAATAAAATATACAATTCATGTACCTTGTTGGTCCCAAGAAAAGTAGATTGAAAATAGATTTAAAATAACAACAAATACCATCATAAAATTGTTGCTCATTTAATGTTTTTAAGTTAATGATCAAAGCTAATATACTTCTTCACAATAATATACTTCTTCACTAATGTGCATTCATTTTCAAATTTTGCATTGTAATAGTATGGTTCTAATAAAATTTTATAAATTTTTCTATGCAAGTAGCTTTTGGTTTTGATTTTTTGTAATTTAGGTTTTGTTTCAAATATATGTCAAATATGTTTTAATAAAGAAAACAAACAAACAAATAAATAAATAAATATGATGTGCTCAAATATACCATTCTTTATATCCAAATTTAGTGCATACATATTTCACTAAAAAAATATTGAAAAAGTAAATTTGAACACCATGTTGACCAATCAATTAAACATATTTGTTACATACTTTAATTATATTAAAGTCCTTCAAATTTTGTATTCAACCTACCATGTGTTCAACAAAGGGCACAATGGTTTCATGGTGAAACTTAAATAAATGTTCAGTCCACTTTCACGCACTTATGTTAAAAAAAAGTTCCATTTTTAAATTTGATTTTGAAAGTGCAACTTTTTAAAGATATTTTATCATGTGAAAGATAACATTAATGAATTTGTGAAAGAACTTGCCAATCAAAAATTGTTAGTTCCCTTAAATTAGTGAGTATCAACTATAATGATATTTGAATTGTTAGATAGTTGAATGTATTCTTTGCGAGTAAGAATTAGCTTAAAGATGTCAAGTTGCTTTCTAATTTGATGGAATTGATAGAGTTTGAAGTAAAGAGGACTTTGCAAATTATTTGAATGAGATGAAATGAAGGAGAATTGATTAGCACCCATTTTATAATTATATAACGTGAATAATTATTCTTGCTTTGGCCATTCAAATATTTCAAACTTTATAAAATATTTTATTAAAAAAACCCACAATATCTCAAATTGTCAAATAACTTTCTAAATATGAACCCACTAAGATGAAAAAATAAGAACCAATTGTGAAAGATAAAAATAAAAATAAAAAACCATGAAGGGTGTGAAAAAATTCAAAAATTATGTCTAGGGTCTTTGAAAAAATAAATTGAAGAAACCAAGGCTAACAATTATCACTATGCAAAAACATGGAATTTGTTATTTGGACATTTTTACAACTAGCGTCACTCCACAACTATGATCAAACCTAGTCATGAAATTGTATGAAGCAATTGTATGTGACTTTAATCATGATTATATGACTAAAGTCCTATGTGATTATGATCTTATGAATACATGACTAATAGTCATCTTAAAAGAGGTTTAACTATCCTATGTAGGTTAAATAGGCTAAGTAGGGTATGGTAGGGTAGGCATGATAAATACATAGGTTAGAAAGCCCAAATAGCCTTTAGGTATGCCCTACATAGACCTGAAGTAATCCTGGGTAAACAAACTTGGTAGATCCTAGGTAGCTAGACTCTAGGTAACCCCTCAATAAGCCTTCTTATATGGCCCTCAACCCATGCGTGAAGTGACCACAAATGTTTGGATCATATTGACCTTTGTGTTTGTCCTTTCACATTACATGAGGAAGTGCATGAGGAATTACCCATCACCCTTTTGCATTGTCACCTTTCACACACTCAGGCCACAAGCAAAAGGGCACACTAGTATTCATGAATATAAGGTGCCTTATACACTTAAAGAAATTTCTCTCAGTGCTCTCTGTGTAACAAGGACCCATTGGAGTTTGGGAAGATGGCTTTACAATGCAAAGCCTGTGCATTGTGAGATGAGAGATGAGAAAAGGAATTACATTTTGGGGATGTCATGATGCTCACCCTCTGGGCTGCTGATTCTTCTTTTCCGCTCAAATCTTCTACAAAAAAAAAACAGAATCAGATTACAACTCATTATTTCATGGCACCTGACAAGCTCAAGAATTGCTCTGACATTTCCATCATAGCACAAGGAGCAACTATGTTACTGGATTTTTCTTCGTCAAGCAATTTGCTAATCTCTAGATTCCAAAACAACTGGCACTTTCATCTTTTGGTCTCCCCGCAGAACCTCCACTGTCACCTGCAACAGCACAGCTCACAAAAGTAGCATCAGTCCAACCATACCTGAACTGCACATTCACAATCAGGTACCTGCACTCTATCTATTTAAGGAAAAAGTGACTTGGGTGGGCATTTCTGTATGGAAAAACTCAGTAAAACTACCTTAGGAGTTCATCATCATTCATGCAAATCACTACACTTCAGGTTAATGTGGAGGTCCTCCTCTTTATCTTTGACAGTACTGCTCTAGGCATAGAGAACTCAGCAAAGTTTGGGTACAGACAGACAATGTTCAGCTGTGTGAAGATAGCAGGCAAATGAGCTTTACCATATCCCCCACTTTACACCGGTCCAAGATCTTGTAGAGATCACTGCCATTTGAAACTTTTTGGTTATTCAATGATGTGATAATGTCACCTAACACCAGGCGACCATATGAGTCCCGTGTTGTTGACCTCAACCCCTGCAACACCCCCCGCCCCCGTGTTGACCCCAATCCTTCTTCAATTTTGCATGCATCAAGTGTATCCCTCTCTTGCCTTACAGTACGAGAAATGAACTTTGGCTCATATACTGAGATTCCTACTGCTGTGTACACAAACTGATGAAAAGGATTCTGGTAGAATTATAGAGTGAAGGTATAATAGTAGGATCAAAGAATTACAGCTTTGCCGGCTGGACCACTAGCAGGGGCATCTAGAATAAGCACACCGCTTACACCCAATTGCTCAACTGCTTGCTCTGGTGCAAAGGAGATTCCCAGCACAGGTCGTGTCACTTTTCCAAACTTCACAATCTGTTCCACTATTCCACTCACCTGCAAATCAACCAGTAGATCCTTTTCTTGGTCAAGGCCACATGTGAGTGACTAGATTCACTCTGTACTCTTGTGGGACCTAGAAGAGGGCAGAAAATTTGTGACACCACATCAAATTAAGAGGTTGAGAGATTGTCATCACTCACAGTGTCAACAGGAATGGAGAATCCTACACCCGATGAGGCACCTGAGGGGGAGTAGATAGCAGTGTTAATGCCAATGAGGTTGCCAGCACTATCTAGGAGAGGCCCTCCACTGTTGCCTGGATTTATAGCAGCATCTGTCTGGATGACATCCTGTATTGGCCGTCCTGTGGCTGCTGAGCTTATCTCCCTTCGTAATCCACTGTAGCCATGATACTTTCAGACATTTTAGACTGTGAGCTTATAACAACTAATGTCCTAGGCTTCTCAAGCAACTGACTGAGAAGACCATGATGAAATTTCTTCATACATTTAGCTTGAATATCATTCTGGCAGTACCCTGCAACCTGATTATGGTCACAGTAAGGGTCAAAAACCTTGTACATACTCTGAAGACAGGTTCTATATCCAATATCTCAGCTGAAGACTACATACTGCATCTAGCTTGAGCCGAAGTCCCACCAGAAGTTCATGCTCAAAATAAAGAAAATTGGGCATGAAGTACCTGATGACACCAGTGGTGAGTGTGTGGTCAAGTCCGAACTGCACACATGACAAGAGCAGAAGGTAAAAAGTCTGGCTAAGAAAACACAGTTCGTCTAATCGGGAGCACTCCCATTTCTCTCCAGTTTGAACAGCTTTCTATTCCAGCAGATCTGTTCATGTATAAAACTAACTAATACTAGATCTCTGAGTTCACTTTGATTATCAATTCCTTGAGTTCTTATGCTTTCTGCCACACCACCCTCCAAAACTATGAGGAGCTCATAGCATGGACCCTCCCCTCTCATTTAGTACAAAAGAACTTTCTGGTTCCTTCAATCACTGAATTGAGGAGGAATCAGGGTAGATGAGGAAAGAAATCAGATATACCGGGTTGCCAATCGCAAAGACCTTTTGACCCACAAGCAAGTCAGCAGATCTCCCCACAGGCAAGGGACGAAGCTTCTCCCAGGGTGCATCAATGTGCAACACAGCAACATCTTTATCCTCATCAAATCCAACCACATCTGCCTCATACACTGTTTGGTCCCCCAATGTGACCCTGACATGAACCAAGCTGCCCCATGTTATTCACATTTCCACTTTACTACTGAGAAGAATTTGTCCCAACTACAATAACATGGATGGATTCTTTCTAGTACAAAATACTCCACTGTTGCACTCTAACCCAAAGAAGACTCACAAAGTTCAGCATCCTCTTGCTTGCCAGAGTTTAGCATTGACATGGGAATCTGGCTCAACCATTCAGCAGAAAAAAATGGAAGTTACAAGCAGAGAAATGGGAGGGGAGGGATTAGGGTGGTTTATCAATCAGGAAATTGAGTGACATACCGAAGGTCTGATGCACCTCGAATGACATGATAGTTTGTCACAATGTGGCCTTTCTTGTCCCATATAAACCCTGATCCTGAGCCTTGTGGCACTGCCATGACATCCAGGGTAAACACATCTCTCCTGTTTTTTGTGTTCCCCACCAGAAACCAAAAATAATACTCTACAATTAGCTGCTGCTTTTTTCACCGCATCTTCATAAAATATTAGGTTTTTCTGCGGTGGTCATTGGCTCTGTTTTTGAAAGGGAAAGACCAATAATTTGACAGCGGTGGCTGAAGAAGTAGAAGACGAGGATGAGGAGGAGGAGGAATCACTGGGGGAAGGACAAGCTCAAGAGAAAGAAAGTTACCGCACAGCTAGATTGGTGATGTAGACAACAGATGGAGTGTTCTCCTGAAAGAGTTGCACAGTTGCAAGTTCATCTCCCTGCAATTTTCTGGGAGCCATAACAAGCGCATTTGAAGCACCTAAACTGGTCGTCATCACCAGCACCGCCACCATCACCGTCGCCATCCACACCAGGAGCTTGGGTGACGATGGGGTTTCTCCAGGCTTAAATCCTAATCTCTCCATCACCCAATTCTTCACCATTGTGGTGGGTGTCTTCATTACTAGAACACAATTGACAGCATCTTCCCAGGCTCTACGACACAAGTCATAAATCTCCAACAAACCTTTTGATTCTGCTGCAGCAGCAGCAGCAGGAGGTTCATGGGAATCCCACTTAGGTCTTCTTCTGTTCTTCCTGTGATCACTACTAAGCCTAACATACCCTAATCCTTCACAATCCTCAGTTGCTGCTTCATCCGAGCTGCTTCCGCAACTCTCATCATGATTCTCCCTCTGCCATCTACATCTTGCTGAACCACGCAACTTAGCGATCGATGTCAACCCCTTCTGACACCATGCCTGCTGCTGCTTCCTCCTAATGAAAAAACTCGGCTGATGTCCAAAACAAGGAAAAGAAGCACAAGAAGAAGAAGAAGAAGAAGGTGAAGCTGATGATGATGAAGAGACGTAGAGACTTATGCAAAGCCGCCGTCTCCTGTGTTCTTCTATACCCCGGAGAATGAGCAACTGAAATCTAACGTTGGGAGAAGACGCGGAAGAGGAGAATTGTGAGCCCAAATGGGTAGTAGTGAAAATGGTCGTAGTAGGCCTGCACGAAAGAGAAGAAGAAACAGATGTTGCAACAAGCGCCATTTCTGAAGCTCACAAATCTCTTCTCTTGCGCGCTCTGCGTGTGTCGTCTAGAACTGTTTGTGTTTCTCTCTCTCTTCTCTGCCCTCTCGCGTGCGCGCGAGAGAGCGAAGCGCAGCGCCTGTGTTCTTCTTGAGGAAGAAGAAACACAACTCTCTGTTGTTTGTAGCTACCGGGATTCGAACCCTCAACCGATATGAGACTACCTAAGTGCTTTTACCACCGGGCTGTTCATATAGGAGGGTACCAGTTCAGTCATTGCCTAAATTCGCCAAAAAGCGAAATTCAAAATTCAAAAAATTTAAGCTATTTTTGGAGGTTTTCAATCGCCAAAAGTGAGGGGAAAATAAAAATAAATAGTCCAGATTTCTATATTTGCTTCTCATTGTGTAGCCAAATACGTAGAGGGATGATTAAAGTTTTGTGCCTACTTCATATTTGGTTTATAGCCAGATTTGGCTAAATCTTCATCATCTTTGTAGGGATGATCCCACTTTTTCTACGTATTCCTATCAGTATTTTTATTTTTATTTCAATTTAGTGATGTTGCTCAAGTGGCGATCATCCAAAAGCATATTTAGCCAAATTAGCCGATATTCAAAATACGAGAGACAAATCTTAAGCACCTTTCATATTGAAGGCAATTGTGGAATGTTTTTTCTTTTTTTGGCGATTTCTCTTTTAAACATGGTATTTGGGGGGGGGGGGTAGAGAGGAGGGGGGTACCCACTGCCAGGGCTCTATTCAGGCTTTGAGAAGAATTAACTGGCCACTTGGCAAGCACCACGTGGCCACCTCACATCTTCTGTCTAATCCATGCCACCCATCAACTTTTTGTTTCGGTCATAACTCTATCCATTTGTTCTCCTCATCCATTTGGTCCTCATCAGCCAAATGTGATATTTTTCATTCATCCAATTCAATTGGGAGGTTTTCTTTCTTTTGCCAATTTTGGGTTTGTTGAGGTGATTTACTCGCGAGGAAGTGCTCCAAATTTTTTGGTTTACATAATTGGAGGTCACCTTAAGTTCGAATGGTGGGATACCCTAGTACCTTGGCTATTTCAACACATGTTCATCGAATACTTAATTAATTTTGAAAAAATCAATTCAACAAATGGAATATTGCTAAATATTCATGATTATCCTTCATTATATTTTTTGATTAGGAGGAAATACAAATTGAAAATTTCAACATTTTTGAAAATAATATAATTAGTGTCAAATTGGCCAAGGTGCTAGGGTACTCTCTAAAAGATGTAGGAAAAGAATATTTCAAAGTTGTTCATATTAATGCTTTTCATTTGGAGAAGAATGCGGACATGGATGAATGTTTGAAATTTGATGCAATAATGGCTACCAATAATCACTTGCTACTTGGTGGTGTCAATATAATTTTAGTGATGAGAATTTCAAGAAATTGGTATATGGGTGGTTTTCTATAATCTTTCATAGGCTCCTTATTGATTTTGCATAATTCTTGGTATGGTCTTTCCTAAGCAATTTGAGAGACATTCCCAAATATAATTACTCATTTCCAAGCCTATTTATCTCACTTCTTTCCTAATAATTATCTCTTATCCTTATAATTATTTCATGTTTTTCCTTCTTCATATGAAAAGACAAAATGAACATGTGCTTTTTTATGTCCATGATATTTAGGTTAATTAAAATTAAAATTTGAAATTGAGATAAATAATATTGATAATCATATGAGAACATAATAAGAATTTTTTTTTGTCATTGATAGTATATAGCAATGTGGAGCTCAAGTTGTTAGGGCTTTTGCATGGTGCAAGTGTCAAATGAGAAATCAAAACAGATTTTTTCTTTCATTCTTTCATTGGACATGATTCAATATGTGGTCAATCTTATCCAACAACTTTGTGGGTAATGCTTTCAATGCAAGAAGGTATGGATTTTTCAAGGGGGGCATGTTCAATTTGGAACTGCATGATGATGCTTTCTGAAGTTGTTATGAACAATAGAGGTATCCTGGAAGTCACCCAGTCTTTTGGCCCCCTTTCACCCTCTTTTAGTGGTATTAGCAAAGTGGAAAACATGCTATGGATTCAAGACATTGTTGAGAGCACACTAGTTCTCTCCATTTTCATCAATTTTAAAATTGACATGGTTGGTTTTGTGTATCCTCAGAAGGTGGTTGCTAGAAGGAATACATTTTCAGTTTTTTCAAATGCATGAACTGGAGGTGAATTGGAAGGTGGGGCAGAAAGTGAAAAAAATTAAAACATCAATTTTTCACAAATGGAAAGGAATATGAATTAACAAAAGATTCTTAAACTGTTCCCAAATCAAAGAAAAAAGCACCAAAGAAAAAACGATTATGATAAAAGACAAAGATGAAAAATGAAAAAGTTGAAAAAAATTAGGTGGATGGTGAAAAAAGACACCTCAATGTTCCAAAAGAAAAAATAGAACTTCAATTTGTCAAAAATACAAAAAAACAAGGGAAAAAAAAACCATCCAAGGTTAACCTAATTCTCTCAAATATCAATCACACATTGTTTATATATTGGACCCTAAGTTGGACCCCAAGCCTTTCGACACACTCAATGTACCTTAGGAAAAAAAGTTTTGAAAAATGTCATGAAGGGTCCAATTCAAGGGAACATTTGCTTCAAATTGGTTTCTGAGCTTTCGGTCCCTGGACCCTTGTCTAAAGTGGCCCTTAGTATGAAATGCTGAAACTCAGCATTTAATGCACAACGTTGGAGAGTAATTATTGTAGCTGTATAGGTAGGAGCAAGGAAAATATATGTAGCAGCAGTGGAGGCGCTCAGGAAAAAGGAAAGACAGGTTAAAACTGAATTACCGCCCAAATTGATGGTTTTCTGAGTTTCTCCCCCCCTTGATCGCTAATGTACTTTTTGCAAGTTTTTTTGAATCTCACCCTGTTTATGACCAAACTCAGGGTTGAATGTACCATAAGGGAATCACACTTATAGCATCTCCACCGGTGCTCAGTATGTGACTCCAGACAGTAAAATTTATTGTGAAAAAGTCAAAATGTGCCGGTTTAGCTCAGGAAATTGGTTTTTTCTGCACCAAATTCGTGCAGCTTGCCATGGCTGGTAAAAGTCACAACACGGTTGCGCACCTCCAAAAAAGAGTGTAATAAATCGGACCTTATTGCGGCTCACTATTTCTGACTGGTCGATCATAATGATTGGTCAGGTGGTTTGCTATTAGTAGTTCCCACGTATATGCAATTTTAGTTACGGTTTTATTGGTGGGGTCGCCAAAAAAAAATTCTAAACTTAGACATTTAATTTTATTATCCAGAATGACATACTGAGCACCGGTGGAGATGCTCGTAGGAAGAATATGCATTAGAACATGCAGAGTAGATTCATTCAAGTGTGGAAAGGATAGTGTTTGATGAATATGTTCCCCTTTTCACATGTGAAAGAAACACCATCTTTTAAATTGGTCATTTATACATGGTGCATATTTTTTCATAAACTACAGTTTGTTTTTGGTCTGTTGTTACTAGAATAGATTTTTTGTAAAGTGCAGGGATTTTTTAATTTTGGGATAGGGCAATTAGATTGGTTCATTGTAAATTTATATTTAATAAAAAATTGAACTTGGTAGGTGTCCTTGTAAATCACAAGCGAGTTTAGGATTGAAATTATGTATATTTATTACATAGCTATGAAAATTTATGTTTTTGTTGCATAAATAATTTTTCATCTTTCTATTGTTTATGTATAACTAATATGTCATAACATTCTCCTATCATGGATTTCACATAAATTATACTGAAACTTTTCAAAACTAAAATCTCAATTCCTTTCATAATTTTATTTCATGAAATTTTACACTCATACAACAATTTATTTCTATCAAATCATTTTCAAAGGTCACAAACACCCACTTATATATTAATAAAAATGAAAGTAAACAAGAAATTTCTTAAATTTACGTATCACATGGCTCCCCATGCAATTTCACATGCATAATAAAGCGGCAAAAACATTTCACATGAATTATCATGTGAAAGTTAATGCACATTAATGTGCCAAAGATTTTTCACATGACTTTGCACATAAATTATCATGTGAGAGTACACATTAATTGAAACTATGACCAAATCATAATTAAACTATGAAATCTAACTAATAAGTAAATCACAAAACTTAATCGTTAAATAATGACATAAGTAATAATGTAATTACATCAAGTTACATCACTCATAAATTCATTATGGATTCAATCCCTGGAATCACATATCTAAAAAAAATTTCAACTTGTCATGATTAATGCAATTTGGATATGGTGAGCCATCAACATTTTCAAGCTCATAAGATCCATTATCTATAAACACCTTCCTAATGACAAAGGGTCCAAACCATTACAATGCTGTCGAATGTTAAACATCATGACAAGGTCACCTTCTTTGAACTCCCTTTTTTTCACTTTTTTATCAAAAAACATTTTTGTCGAACATGTGCGACCTCAATGGATTGCTAAGTTCTGAACTACAAATTCGTCCAACTCATTAAATTGCAATAGTTGATGGCATTGGAATTCATTCAAAGGAAGTTTCATCGTTGTGGTAATGCATAAAGTCATTACATCTAATTCAATGGGTAAGAACACCTCCATCCCATAGGTTAAACGAAAAAGTGAATACCTTATGGCAATTTTGTATGTGGTGTTGTAAACCCACACAACATGGTGGATCTTGAGATCCCAATCATAAATGTTCGCATGAACTTTAACTTCTTTTATTAACATGGAACACAATGTCTTATTAGTCTTTTTTATTAGGCCATTGGTGTTAGGCTTATACATTGTGGTAGACCTATGTTTCATTATAAGATGTTCTAACAAGTTTTTCACAACTTCATTCAAAAATTGGGGACTACTATCAAAAGAAATTTCGAGTGGTGTCCCAAATCAAATAAATATTCGTTCATACAAAAATCATGTTACTTATTGTTTCACTAAGGATTTTAAGGCATGTATTTTTGTAAACTTTGTGAACCAACTTATGGCAACCACAATGAATCGGTGCCCTTTTTTAATCACTAGTAATGGCCCCATTATATTAATTCCCCATTTTTCAAAAGGTCCTCAAGGTGGTATGGGTTGTAGAAGGCCATTCATAGTAGACCTTTGTGCATAAGCTTGACATACATCACAACTCCTACAATAATCATGGGCATCCTTGAAGAGGGTGGGCCAATAATAACTTGTTTGCAAAATCTTCTCTACTATTATTTGTTTCGCAAAGTGACCTCCACATAACCCATCATGAAATTCATATAAAAAACGTGAAGTTTCACCCTTTCCAATGGTTCGTCACAAACACCATCCCTTATTTGGAAATAAAGTTGATCCCCTATTATCAAATAATTTTGACTCTTTTGTATAATTTGTGTTCGCACTGCCTTTATGGCTCCAATTGGGAACCTCATGCCATTCAAATATTGAATGATTTTTCGATATTCTTCAACTATTTTTTTTGCATTAATGGTCATTATTGTTACATCTAGAAAATTATCATCCTTTAAAACATCACCCATTCCTTTGTATGCCCTTATAAGGCCATCAACATTACCATGCCGCCTTCATAAATGATGGACAATGTCAATGTCAAATTCTTCCATTAATAACAACCATTGAACAAATCGACCATTTGGATTGGATTTATTGACCAAGTAAGTTAAGGCCTTGTGATCTATCACAATTTTGGCTTTGAATGCCAACAAATAATGGCAAAACTTCTTAAAAGAGAAAATAATTGCAAGACTTTCCAATTCAGTCATAATATAATTTTTTTTTGTTGAATTTAATTGTTTGTTGGTAAAATGAATAAGATGGTCATGCCCATTTTCATCCAATTGGGATAGTGTGCTCCCCATTGTTTCTCCAGATGCATCACAATATACTAAAAATGGTTTGTTCTAATTTAAAATCCGAATAATTGTTGTAATTTGAAGAACTAATTTGAATTATTCAAATGCATGTTTTGACGCCTCATCTTCCATTAGTGTAGGTGCATCTTCCTATAAGAATCGTGTTAAAAGACATGTTTTTGCCACAAACATGTGTATGAATATTCAATATAACCCACCATCCCCAAAATATTTCGAAAGGTTTTCTTTGTGGTGGGGAAAGGAAACTTTGAAATCCTATCAAACTTTTTGGGATATGTGGTTACCCCATCCTTTGACACAATATGTCCAACCGTATTCCCTTTTGAAAAACCAATTGTGGTTGTTTCAAGGTTCAAAGTCACTTTTAAACCATCCAAACATTGAAAAATTAATTCAAGTTTGGTAAGGTGAGAATCTCTATCATTATAAACTTCAAAGTCGTCAATGAAAATTCGTAGAAAAAAGTCCAAGAATGGTTCAAAGACCTTGTTCATCAAACATTGAAATGTCTCTGGAACATTACACAAACCAAAGGACATTAATGTGTAACAAAATGTTCCCCATGATGTGGTGAATGTGGTCTTCAATTGATCCCCTTAAATAATTTTCACTTGGTGGTAACCTTTGTACCCATCTTCGAATGTGTACATTTCGTGCCCTGCCACCTCTTTCAAATTTTTTTCACAAAATGGTAAAGCATATCGGTCTTTTTTAATTATTTTGTTTAAAGTTTTATAGTTAACACATACCCTTAACCTGCCATTTTTATTTAACGCCAATACCATAGGAAAAACCCATTTAGTTATCTCCATTGGTTTAATGAACTTTACTTTTAACAACTTGTCAAGTTCTTTTTTCACCATTGTAATGTATTTTAGATTCCACCTCCCTTGCTTGGTCTTGACTAGTTTGGCATTCAGTAACAACTAAATTTTGTGTTGCTCCATGGTGACTTCTTTAAGGTCCTTGTAATCAAAAGTAAACATATGGATATATTTACGTAGTAAATCCTCATATTGTCTTCTTTCCTCAAGGTGAAGGTTTGGTTCTAGTTGAATATTGCCCACCCATTTCACGATTTCTCCTTCTATCAACACATGTGGAGTTGATCGGTCATTATCTTTTCGAATTCTGTGATCTACTTAAGACAAATCTCCAACTTTGGGGATTGCTTCCAAAACATATAACCCTATTTCCTCTTCATTGGAATCATCAGTGTAAATCCCTTCAAAATTAAAACTTTGGTCCGTTTATGATTCATCATCATATTCACTCATTCCTTTGGAGCTTTTCACAAAGTTTGCAACTGGAACTTTCTGTTGGTTAAGATGAATTCCAATGGTCATACATCCTTTGCCCCAATAGTTCCTTGCATGTGACTTTGTTAACTAAGGCATACTTAGTATCATTGGGTAAACCCCATTTTCTTCCAATACCACATGGAAATCCACAATGGTGGAAACCTTCATTATAATGATTGCAACGTTGTTAACTACTCCTTCTAGCCTAATAACTCATTTGCTAGCCATTTTTAAGGTTATTGAAGTAGGTCTATTAATTTTCAACCCTAAGTATTTCATTGCAAGAATTGTCATCACATTGGCTCTTGCCTTTCCATCCACCAACACTCCGTGTAACACTAATCCATTACATTACACATCAATGATTGGATCACATTCAAACTAAGCCATTATGGCATTCAAAAGTGTGGGTACCTTTGGGATTTTAGGTGCTAAGAACCATTTCTTCAATTCCTTTCGAATTAACAACACCATTTTCACTAACTGTCCAATGGCGATGTTTGCCTTTTATGATCCCACATTTTTCACCACCAAATAAAGACTAAAATCTTTAGAAATTGGAAAGTCTTGGAATCCAAACCTCTGCTTTTGACTTTTTTTTTTCCTCTCTTTTAATGCCCTCACCATCTCCTTGAACCTTTGAACACTTGTGTTAGGATGAGTAGTGTCTTCCAATGATTGTTTAGTTTGGGCCATGACATCAACCACATTTTCAGGAATTTTGAAGCTTTCCTCTAAACCCATCAACACCTTTTCTTACCTTTCACTCATTAATTCAATTAAATGTACTTGAATTTTGCCCTTCTCCTTTGTAGAAAACCTTCGAATAAAAGAACCTACGTTTTTTCTAGTAGGCAAGGTTGGCAAGTTTGGACATTCTTTTGAATAATGTCCCATCTTCCGAAATCTGTAACATTAAATTGTTGACAAGTCCTTTTCCACATTTTTATTTTTGCTTATCTTTGGTTGCAATAAATGGAAGCTTAACTGGTCCATTTGATTTATCATCTATTCCATTAATGTGCTTGACTTTCACATGATAATTTATGTGAAAAGTCATGTGAAAAATATTTGGCACATTAGTGCGCATTGACTCACACTTGATAATTGATGTGAAAAGTCTTTGTCACTTTATTATGCATGTGAAATTACATGAGGACCCATGGGGAGCCATGTGATGTGTAGATTTAAGAAATTTCTTATTTAGTTTTTTTTTATTCATATATAAATGGGTCTTTGTGACCTTTGGAAACACCTTCACTTGATAGAAATAAGTTATTGTATAAGTGTAAAATTTCATGGAATAGAATTGTGAAGGGAATCGAAATTTTAATTTTGAAAGGTTTTGGTATAATTTATGTGAAATCCATGGTAAAAAAATGGTGTGACATATTAGTTATACATAGAAAATAGAAAGCTGAAAAAATATTTATGCAAACAAGAACATAAATTTCCACAGCTATGTAATAAGTGTACATAGTTTCGGTCCTAAACCCATTTATGATTTATATATTCTGGTTTCGTAACCGAGACCCAAGTCTATGTTCTTTGTGTTGTGGAACTTAATTTTATTGTTGAAAGTTTGGTAAGAAAGAACAAACTATTTGCTTTGTTTTAGAACGTGAGATGCAAAGTGATTTGTTTATCCCCAAATCATGGACAAAAGTGACAACATGGGTGGAAGAGATTCAACTTGTGGCAATGGAAATTATGAAAGGCAAGCCAAATCGAGTTTGGTGCACAATTGAATGCATTAAGTAACATCATGAAAACCATAAACACGAGTCATTCTATTTGACCCCAAGTGTGTTTTTGGATTTTACATGTAATCTTAAGCACGAATTAGAGTTAGATTTGTGAAAGTTTGAAAAGTTTTGCAAAGAAAAGTTAGAGGCAAAAAATGAAAAAAATGGCATCTGTTAAGCCATATGAGAGAATGTAAATAGAAAGTCTACAAAGAATAACAGGCGTTCATGAATAAATTCATGTTTGTTAAACTTTGTTGAAAATTTAAGATTTTTTTGTTTTTTATGTAAAAAATGTTGTTAGTTTTTTAAAAGAAATAAAAGAAATATATGTTTTATTTTTAGGATTGATGTTTTAAATAAAAAATTAATGTTAATGTTAGGAGAGGCTTCTAATTCCCTTCACACACAATTTTTAAAAAAAAAACAACAAACCGTATCACTGACATTAAGAATTGTTGGGCCAAGTTCACATGTTGAAAGACTTGTTGAGAATCTTATTGAAAAGCTTTGAATTATAGGTGAACCAAGTGTTAATGTCACAACTATGTAAACAATGGGAAAAATTTGAACTTTAACCTAATCTTAAACCTACAAAGCAACACCAAAAGGTGATCACATCAACATATTTATTCATTTGGCTTAAGAAGAAGGATGCAAATCCAGACTATGCCATAACTAATAATTTGCATGTCATGTGGAGTGGAGGCATCATTGATACTCGTGACAGTCATGACCTTATAAATGTTGTCTTTCAATCCAGGCATTTAAATAAGATAATTGTAGGGTCGAAAATGTTTGGTCTTTTTAAAAAATTACACAAAAAATATAGGGATAATTATATTACGAGTGCAATTCATGCCATTGGAAGTTTTCTAATTCATGAGGAGAGACTGTGAAAGTTAAATGATAGTTAGTCAAAAGGAATTAATTAGTTTGACGCATTTGATTTTTTTTATAAAAAATAAATAAAAATCAACATGGTTATTCCAATTTTTAAGGGAAGTAAAAGTGAAAACCCTGAAGTATTTTTAAAGGAATATAAAAAATATTGTATTGGTACTAGGCTTAAAAAAGTTGTAATATGGTTAATTTTTTTTAAAAAAATTTAGAGGGTACAACATCACATTGGTTTGAACGACAAACAGAAACATTGATGGGATCATGGAATGACATAACTAAAGCCCTAATGAAATAATTTTCTGTGAAAAATGGCTACCAAAACTTAATAGTTGAATTGAGTGAAGTAAAGTAAGGGGTTTTAGAGTTAATGAGAAAATATAAGGAGAGAACAATGACATTGCAAAATAAACTCTAGGGATGTCTTAGAGCACAAGGCCATGAAGGAACTGATTCAATTTTTGTTAGAATCAATGCATTGGTGTTAAAACATTTCACCATTAGTTTATTATCGGAGTTGCAACAACAAGTGAGATATGAATAAGCAAAAACATTTGATGAAGTGGCGGAGGTGGCCAAAAAGAAGGAAAACATGGAGAAAGTTCCATGACCAACTGTGCAATCCATGGCAAAGGCAGTTCAATTTTCGATTGAACCAAAATTGCAAAAACATCCAAAAGTGAACTCTTACATGGAATCAACTAATTAAATTGTGAAATCCAACTAATAAGTAAATCACCAAACTTAATTATTAAATAATTACATAGGTAATAGTTTAATTACATCAAGTTACATCCCCATCCAATTAATATGAATCACAATAGGTACCCCCCAAACATGAGATGTGATCATGTCTTATCTAATTCATTTAGAAAAAATAGGCCTTAGGGATGAACAATTAATGTTCTATGTGAATATGCAATGCATTAAAAATTAATTTTGTGAAATATAAAAAATTGCTTGAATTTATGTTTTATTGGATTTGCAAAGGCTATGTGATTTGTATGTATGAATCAATGAGAAAATGATATGTAGGATTTGCAAAATGTAGCCTCCTATGTGTGTAAAATCTAAATGCAAGGACAACAAGTCCTTCATTATCTATTTGAAATGCTAGAATTTAACAAAATTATTACCAACTATGCAATTCTTTTGAGCATTGGGTCAATTTTATGTAGTGCCTAAATTTTATATTGTATTGCTTGACTTTCTTCCTTTTTCGCTGGGGTAAAGTTTAAAAAGAGGAAGATGTTTCAAAGGGAGTCACAAAAGAAGGCTGTAGATAGAAGCAAAGTTCAAAAAGAGAGTTTTGGAGGTCAAAATAGAAAATCAATAGTTGAAAATTGTGGGGCTTTTAATTGGAGACAACTAAATTCATTATGGAGGCATAGATGAAAAAAAAAGGTGACCTTGACATGAAATTGATGATAATGAGAAAAGGATTAAAAGAAGAAGAACAAGATTATGCATGCACACCAACGTCACAAGATGAGAAAAATCCAAAATCGGTGGAAACTCAAATGTGAGCTTCTTGCTTCAAACTACTTCATTGTTATAAAACATGTATCAATATCTTTCTAACTTCTAATTGGTTTAACAATTATTTTCTTTCATTAATAAAAACAAAAAAAATGTTGTAAAAAACTTCATTTTGCTAGAGGTTCAAAGCAATAAAAACAATAAAAATGTTATAAAAAACTTCAATTTTGCTAGAGGTCAAATTTTCATAAATTATAATTATTATTGCTGAAGTCAAATTTGAAAAATTCCCATGATGATGGTCACATGGATAGACACGTTTAGGTTTCACTAGTTGTTTCATCCTACCAAAATAATTTTTGGTTTGGAATTTGTTTTAAATGGAGTGGAAAGATGTTTTTCCTATTTGGGTACTGAACATATTTTCAATAGCTTGTGCATCTCACTTTGATTCAATTGAATCTGAACTCAATTAAATTCAATATAATCTAAATTGAATTTAAAGTTCAATTCAATTCAGGTTGCATATAATATCATTCAATATTTTTATTCAAGTGGAACTCGATTTCCACAAAATTCACTCAATTTATTCATTACTTCATTGTCATTAATAGTGCATAGCAATGTAAAGCCTAAGTAAAATGATTATTAGACATTCAAGTGCCAAACTTGAAAAGGTACTAATAATCTTTGTCGAGTCTTCTCTTGTAGCACAAATGTTGACAAGGTGTGCTGCACATTGCAACTAAGTAAAGAAATAAAAATGTTTTCTCTTCACTTGCATTAATGTTGAAAAATATAAGATTAAGCATTATTCTGAAACAATTTTTTTTTTTATAAAATTTATTCACTAGTTATAACCATATTCCATTTTATGCATGGAACATCATTGTGGTGTATACATTACCAATGGAACCACTATTATATATAGTGAAAATTAAAATGTATAATAATTTGGGGTTGACATTAAAATAATCTATAAAGATAGTAAACCCTACCATTAAAACCTTAGGTTTCATTGAAATTGAGGACAACCATCAAAATGTAGGAGGAGAAGGAATAGAAAGTAACATAAACTGAAATTAAATTTTTTTCTTCAACCTTGGATAATCTGAGTTTCTCTTGTTTCTATGTAAGGCCTACCTAAATTATAGGATACTTAAGGACTACTTAAGGGATTATTTAGGTATTATTATTATTTAGTGGGACACCTAAGACCTACCAAAGTTATGGGATACTTAAGGAATTACATATAATGCTTACCTAGGGATTATATAAATGCGGGAATGTCTTAGTCTCTCTTTGAGTCAGAACAATTGCTGGATAGCAATCATGTCCAGAGAGGAGAAATTCGGAGTCTATGAAATTTCATATAATGATAACATGTTGAGAACATTTGGTTAACCATGTGTTTGGTAAACAATCCATTGAGCTGTATGTAGTTCATGACCACTGATGAGCTCCTTGATTCCTGGTAAGATTACACCAAGTGTGCCTGGCCCATTCATGTTGTTTTGAATAAAAACTCTAAACCTAAAAACTCTAAACCGGAACATAAAACAATTTCAGCAATTGTTGTCTTTGCATAGAGTACTAGACTTATCTTGCGTAGTGCTACCTGGACTTTCTACAAATCAATGAATAGGAAGGGGGACTTCACATGCACATATGTGTTGGTATGAAACTTGCAACCAAAATGATGTCTATTTGTGTAGGCATTCACAAAACACAAGGGGGCCTAAGATTTGGAGGTACCTGAATCTGGCCCTGCATTTTGGGACTTGGCCACTAGCCACAGGCTCTATCTACCAAGGGAAATACATGAGGGCAAACTTATCATAACCCTAAAATATCCATAGCTCACAAGGGACTTTACTGCCACAATTTAGGAAAGGGGCTTGACTTATAGGTATATTATTTCTCCAATTGCTTCATTTGGGAATGTGCCTACATTGGGTATACATAGTTAGAGTTACTTCTATGGGTATGGGCAACATTCCTTTCATCATCATACAAGTTATCCTTATGTGCAACCTCATCTCTTCCAAGGGTGTGTCAGTTCAAAATACATATCCGGCCATTGGATAAATGGGTACTTGCACTTTTCTAAGCTCCTTAGCTTTCTATCATTCATTTTTTAACCCTAATTATTTGTTTTGAGTTCCTTGTTTGGTGTTGTTTGTGTTTTGTTTCCTAGCTTCAATTTCTTAAAAAAAAATTAAATCCATAAGAAAAATTAGCGAAATTTGACTACAAAATTAAATATTAAAATCATAAAATTTAAGCATCTTTTATATTTTTGGCTGCTGGCCTGCTGGAACCTTTTACATAAATCTAGCAACATACTATTTCAATTAAAAATCCTTTTTGTGAAATCAAAAGATTGAAAAGAAAGAAAAACACTAGATTGTAAGTTTAGGTAGCTCCGAATCGGATTTCTCATGTCATAGAATTACAAAATTCGCCAGAAAAAAAAAATCATTACTGGGCATATATATATATATATATATATATAAATTATATCTGATATTTAGAAAGTCATGTCATTCACTTGCTCTTCATATGTGTGCTATGTTTAATGTAACTTCTTCTGCAAGTTTTGGTGTGTGTTTGTGAAACTTGTTCTTCAAGCTTTTTGGGGGTGTGGATGCTGCACAGAAGGTAGAAACAAAGCTTGCTCAACAAGCTAACACTTAATGTATTTTTTTATTGAGCAAGCTTATTTTAAAACAAAAAACATTTGATGTATTATTTATACATGCAAAATATCTAAATTCCTCTTTGTACATGCTACAGGAGGGGGCACTTGAGGGCGTGAGCCTGAGGTTTAGTTCCCAAACTAAACCTCAGGAGAATGCACTAGTACGAGAACCTCCTCCCCTTCCGTAAACAACTCTTTCCTCACTTCATGGAAATCTGGGAACATGGAAAACAAATAAAATTGGGGGAGCTTGCCCAGCATAACAGTCTAGGGTTCTTCTGTTGGGGGGAGATCGCTCAAAATACACAAGAAATGAAAATGGAGTTGTTTCCACAATAGTTTGAACCTATGGAGAACCAAGTAAGTTTCAAAGCCTTTTGTTCTTGGAATAAATGGTGTAAGCTTGTAACTAGCAGGCTTGGGTTGGTTAGTAGGAAATATGGTTGGAGTGGATTTTCTGCAAAAACAAAAAAAACCAAAGTTCAAGGTCTTAGGCATAAGTTACCTTACATGAGGGGAAGCTAAGCAAGGGCCTCAGCCATGGCCAAGGGCTTGAATGGACGTAAAGACATGCTCAGATTATTAAATTTTTTTTCCATTTTCGCCGGTGATACCTAGTGGGTATTATTGGTGGAAAAATGAAAAAATGGGGAGAATTCCAAAAAACAGACCACCCACTTGAAGAGAGGAAAACAATAGAAGGAAAAAATATTCAAGGGTAAAAGCCAATTACACTAAAATAATTGGAGCAGGTCTTTAGTCTTTACTTACCCCAAATGTTTAGGTCATTTTCTAAGGACTCCTTACTAGGTACCTTATACCTAGCCCTAAGGTTTATTCACTCCTATACCTATTTTTTCCAAAATCAAATTCCTACTATTTTCAAAAAAAAGACAAGAAATTTGGGAAGTAGGCACTAGCTAGGTACTAGGTAGTAGGTACTTAGCGTCTGACAGTTGTACTTTTCGACGTTCGTACGGTCGCTCATTCAGGTCCACATGCTGATTACAGCAAGACCTCGATCAAGATCTCGATCCGTACCTCGATGTAGTACCGTCGGTACCGCCGGCGGTCCCGCCCTGTTGCTGCTGCCCGGAACGTTCCGGGCTGCCATGACCAGGGTTTTTTTTTTTGATTTTTTGATTTTTTTTTCAATTTTGTGATGAAAAAATTAAAAAAACCAGAATCCTTCTATTCAAGTTTTTTTATAAAATTTTTGTCGATTTTCTCATGTTGCTCCAAAAGTGGCAATCAGTGACTAGAGAATTTAGCCAAATCTGGCTATAAGAAAAATACAAAGTTAGAAAATCTAGGAATCCTATTACATGTTGGTGAACTACTAGAACCCATTACCTAAATATGATGATGTCAAAAAAGAGTAACTAGAAATCTACCCAAATCCTTCAAAAAATCTTGGTAATTTCAAAAAAGAATTCCTAGGTGATTTTTTGGGAGATTTTCCAAAAAGTTCCCTTGACCATGTTACTTGGGATTTTTTTTAATAGCAAATTGGCGAGCTTTCGCCACAAAAAAAAATCACTGCTTCTCTATTCTTGACATGGAACTTATCATAAAAATCTGGCGATTTGGGATTTTCCCTACTGAAATTTATCATAAAAATCTGACGATTTGGATTTTTATTTTTTTTGTTGGAAATCTGGCGAATTTGGGCCATTTGTCCATGAAAAATCCTTTTTATAGGCGGAAATTACGTTTCTCAAGTCGAAATTTGATGGGATTTAGCCCAAAAATTTATAAAAGCCACTGGCCAAGAAAAGCGGCGGAGATCTGTTTGCCGCCGCGTCCTCGGGGAAGCTCTGCTTGCACAGCGAGAGAGAGAAACAAACAAATCCGCGTGTGCATTCGCAGCTACGATTGCGGGCGGGCGTCGTTGTTGCGATGCAACTCTTCCAGACACATGGAGAACGTAAAAGGCCGAATAATTGCCGCTCATTCGCAAGCTCATTACTGGCTTGCTCAAGCTACTCCAGTTTTCCTGAAGAAAATCCGCCAAAGAAACAAGTATTATAGGAGCCCGGGACACCTGATTCTTTCTTCTTTTTCTGCTTGTCGCATCTCGGGGTATGTACTTCCTCGCGCTCATAATAAAACATTGATGCAGAGAAGTGGATCGTGTTTTTCTTTTGTTGAATTCTTCGCTTTGGTAGGAATGGAATATGACTGAACTTGTTGTTCTTTTTTCTTTGTGTTTTTGTTTTCTGTTTCTCTCATTCTTCCCTTCGTTTTTGAGAAGCGTGCCTGTCAAATTCTGTTCGCTTTTGCATTCCGAGTGTAATAAGTCTTTCTTGGTCTTGTAAGGCAGCATTTTGAAGTGTAGCTCTCGATCAGAAGGAATGCAATGCGTGTTTGTGAAGTGTAAGATGATCATGTGAGAAGAGATTTTGTAGTGGATCTTGCGCTTAGAATGATTTGGAGATGCTCAGATCGGTGTGTGTGTGTGAGCGGCAGCATTATGTGACGCGTCTGTTTTGTCTTGAGAGGATTGAGTGTTGTTGGAGCAGCAGCTCAGGCTAAAGTTTTGTGCTGTTATTGCCAGCATCGATGTGCGCAGGACGTAGCAGGGGTGGCCGAGAAGGAAACAAGGATCTGACGTTGCGGAAAGAAAATACGTAGATCTTGGCCAACAGATCGGAAATCCTCCTGATCTGAGATGACGCTAAGCAACAACACCAGCATGGCGGATCAATCCGTGCCAGACATAGCTCCGACAGCGGTAACAGAGTTACAGTCGGTGATGTCTGCTAGTGTAGAGGAGAAAGCCGGAGCCAGAGAAGCGGACGAAGGAAGGAACGCCGGGACGAATGCGAAGAACAAGAAGAAGAACGAGGCCGAGTACAGCGTGCCATTTTTCAAGCTCTTCGCTTATGCGGATTTGGTGGATGTTCTCCTCATGACAATAGGGACCATAGGCTCCGTCGCAAATGGCGTGGCGCTGCCGCTCATGACGCTCATCTTCGGCTCCCTCACCAACGCCTTCGGCAATAACCAGAATGATACGAGCGTCTTAGTTCACCAAGTCTCTAAGGTGTGTGTGTCCCCGCCCTCCATCATCCACACCTCATGACACCACACAGAGAGCTTATACGCACGGTCAGTGCTGTTGCAGGTCCTGCAGGTTGCGGCGCTGACACAGTACATGATCTGCATTTCCTTTGTTGAAAGTGGGATCTGTGGAATTGTGCGCAGGTGGCCATCAAGTTTGTCTATCTAGGTGCTGGAGCTGCTGTGGCATCTTACTGTGGTGGGTCTTTCTCTCTCATTCGCTCTCAAGCATTTCTAGCACTATATTCATGAGCACTAGGGTTTGAGAAACATACATGAGGAGGAACTGGAGAATGGAAACCCAGTGCAAGTTTATATCACAAGCTGCTCTAGAGATTCTTCTCAGGAATGAACATGGGGAACTGCACAATGGAAATCCAGTGCAAGTTCACAAGCTGCTAGATTCTTCTCAGGAATTTCACTTACCAATATGAGGTGCAAATACTTCCTTAGAACTGTTTTGAAGGTCCAGTATTTGAACCACCCTCAAACAGATATTCTGTGGAAATCTGCAGTTGAGGATGGCAACAAGTTGGGTTTAGGGTTTAGGGCTGGTACCAGGTCTCTGTTGAGTTTGTCATTTAACTGAGTTGTCTGATCTTGAGGTTTATATGTGGGTTGTGGGTTCTTTAAACCCAAAACCCTTCCAGAATTTTGTGGAGGCCATCAAGATTGTGAACTAAGATTCTAAAATTGGACTTGGCAATTCTCATGCGTAGAGGTGACATGCTGGATGATTGCTGGAGAACGACAGGCAGCACGCATCAGGTCTTTGTATCTGAGAGCCATTTTGCGACAAGATGTGCCTTTTTTTGACCTAGAGACCACAACTGGTGCTGTGGTCGGCAGAATGGCTGGGGACACCATTCTCATTCAGGATGCAATTGGTGAGAAGGTAGGATCAAAACTCTGAAGACACTCGGCACCGGCTTCTTTCAGGTGGACAAATTTAGACTGCATTCTTTCACATCACTTCATAGCAAGATGCTTTACAGTTGCCACATTCAGCATGTGTATGCACAGTTCTGCAGCTCATTCAAGTTGAGATCTGAAATTTCTTTAACCTTGGGACAGGTTGGCAAATTTCAGCAGCTGCTGTCCACATTTGTAGGTGGGTTTGCAGTTGCTTTCTTCAAGGGCTGGAAGCTGACACTAGTAATGGTAGCAACATTGCCTCTCCTGGTCTTTTCTTTTGCTGCCCTGGCGGCAGTAATGTCAAAAACATCAAGTAAAGGACAGCTGGCCTATGCTGAGGCAGGCACAACAGTAGAGCAAGTGGTCAGTGCAATCAGAACGGTGAGGAACCTAAACAAGATTGTAGGATGCACATTTGTTGAATTTTTCTCAAGCAGTGGGTGCCCAGGATGGATTTCTAGCTTTGGTGGATTCTGGAACCTGCCAGCTAGATTATCCCAGTTGATGGGATAATACCTGCTGCTTAACAATTTTCCTGTAAAAGGGATAATCCAGTGCTTTGTCCAGTCTCAGTAAAATGAGGCCAGAATCTCCTATATACTTCATAATCAACACTAACCTGACTTGTGTTTCATTGTGAAAATGTGATGTTTGTAGGTGTCCTCCTATACTGGTGAAAATAAATCAGCGCAGGAGTATGACAGAGCATTAGCAAAGGCTGAAAAGGCAGGAATCATGGCAGGTGCAGCCAGTGGACTTGGCATTGGATTTGCTCTTATGGTCATGTTCCTATCTTATGCACTTGCTATGTGGTATGGATCAATTCTTGTGGCAGACCATGGGGCATCAGGGGGCAGTGTCATCAGTGTGGTTTTTGCAGTTCTCACTGGTGGCTCGTAAGTGCAAACAATCTCGGTCCCCATTTCTGTGCTGAAGAAAGAGGCATATAATTGCACTTTGGAATGATCAATCCACTGTTGCACATTGTACATGGCATGTGGTTGACATGGTGAAAAGACAACTTAAATTAGTGGCATAAATGAGATTCTCAGCTTCATTGTTTTTGGTGGCATGTTGCCCTTTGACTTTAGCACTGTAATCAAGATGTTTGCCATACTCCAATCATTTGTTTTATTGAAAGCTGTTTGTTGACTACACAGGTCACTTGGCCAAGCAGCTCCCTGTGTCTCTGCCTTTGCAGCAGGGAAAACAGCAGCATATAAAATGTTTGAGGTTATAAAACGCATACCTGTGATTGATGCATCAAATATGAAGGGGAAAGTTCTCAACAACCTCAAGGGAGAAATTGAGCTGTGTAACATAGAGTTCACATATCCAACTCGGCCAGATGTGAAAATATTTGAGGGCCTGAACCTCACAATTGCTGCTGGCACCACTGTGGCTTTGGTGGGAGAAAGTGGCTCAGGAAAGTCTACCGTAGTGAGCCTGGTCGAGAGATTTTATGATCCTATAAGTGGCCAAGTCTTGGTGGATGGTGTGGATATAAGGCTGTTGCAGCTCAGGTGGTTGAGGCAGCAGGTTGGTCTTGTCAGCCAGGAGCCAGTGCTGTTTGGGACTTCTATCCGGGAGAATATTGCATATGGGAAGGAAGATGCTAAAGAGGAGGAAATCCAGGCTGCAGCTATGCTGGCCAATGCGTCCAATTTCATCCGCCAAATGCCAGAGGTGCCTTATATGTGTGTGTGGATGAACAAGAAGATGTTTTCTTTAGTCACTCTTCCTATCATGTTTTGTAGCTGCTCTCAACTCAGATCTTGGGAATGCAGCTTGGACAGATAGTTCCATAATATAGTAGCAAGGGTACCTGATGTGATGACCTGTCACATGCAAGTCAAGATTTTCTGTTGCATTTGGTCTTATGAAAACCTACACCTGAAAGGTGATTGAAGAAGGCTTGAAATCTGTTGTAGAACATCAGGTCAAAATTGTAGAAGGTGATATTGATGGATGTTGGAGATCAATGTGTGGATATGTGGTGGTTGGAGTGGCAGGGTTTCAACACACAGGTGGGTGAACGAGGCATTCAATTATCTGGGGGTCAAAAGCAGCGTGTGGCAATTGCAAGGGCAATACTGAAGAACCCTAGAATTCTACTGCTAGATGAAGCAACAAGTGCATTGGATGCAGAATCAGAGAAGATTGTGCAGGAGGCACTTGAAAAGGTGATGGTTGGTCGCACCACTGTTGTGGTAGCACACCGCCTCACCACCATTCGATCTGCAGATCTCATAGCTGTCATAGAACATGGCGTTGTTGTGGAGACAGGTAATGTGATTATCTCAGTTTTATTGCATCAGCAATTTTGCAAGACTTCCCATTTGCAAAGACATGGTAATGTGCTTATTTCATATGGGTTGTAAATCTAACAGTAAGCCTTGATTGTAAGGTGTTTAGTCATCTACAATCTGCTGTCCATCTCATCTACAACTGTAGATATTCTTCAAAGTGGTTTATTTTGTAGAAATTGGCAATTCAACTAACACTGGAAATGTGGATGCAAACTGTGTGCTAAAGTGACTGATGGATTTTTATCTTTTCTGAGGGTTGTTTCTCAGAAACTGAAAAGCTGGCTATGATTTCTCCAGGGACACACGAGGAGCTTTTGAGCAATCCCAATGGAGCATACTCCCAGTTAGTTCATCTGCAGCAAATTTACAAGCATCAGGATAAAGATCTAGGACTAAAGCCAGAACTTGACACATGTGTGTCTGATAATTTCATACACAGAGACTTACAAAGGAGCATTGATCACTCCAGCTCTGGTGCAAGAAATATTATTGTGAACTCCCCAAGGAACTCTGTGACTGTTGCTGAGAGTGCTGCAGTCTTTAGGAGTGGAGGACAAGGGGAAGATGGTCCTCAAGCAGCAGCAAAAAAGATAATAAGGCATGCAGACACATCAGTTTTCCGACTTGCAGCTTTGAATAAGCCTGAACTTCCTCTCTTCATTGTGGGTTCTATTGCTGCAGCCGCTAATGGAACGGCATTCCCAGTTTTTGGACTGCTACTTTCCAATGTTATTTCTTCCTTTTATTTACCCAACAAGCACAAGTTGCGTCATGATGCCAACTTTTGGTCACTCATGTATGTGGTGCTTGCGGTAGGGATTTTCATTGTTGCACCTGCACAAAGTTTCTCATTTGGATTGATTGGGCAACGCCTAATCCGTCGCCTCAGGCGGATGACATTTGATAAGGTGTTGCGACAGGAAATTGCTTGGTTCGATGTTGATGAGAACTCAAGGTGAACTTTTGCTCATTTTTTGTCTTGATAGCGTTCCAACATGCATGTGAAACTTATAGTTAAGGCATGTAACTGAAAAGGAACTTAGCAAGTTTTGATTGATTCTTCAGGCTTTGGACTTAGCCATAATATGCAGCCTCAGGCTAACAGGTTTGTCTGTCTGTTTTCGGCTTGCAGTGGTGCCATAGGTGCTCGACTCTCGACAGATGCAGCAGCAGTGAAGGGCATGGTGGGAGATACGCTCTCCTTAATTGTGCAAAATATTGGGACCATTGTGTGTGGTCTCACTATTGCTTTTGTATCAAATTGGCAGCTTGCACTTGTGATCCTTGCCTTGGTTCCCCTCTTGGGTATGCAAGGTTTTATACAGATGAAGTTCATGCAGGGGTTCAGCAATGATGCCAAGGTCCTCCCTAAACCTTACAATTTGCACAACATTGTGCTGACTGCATGCTGTTTTGGCATGCTGAATGAAACCTAACCAGAATAAGATGACCTGAATTCGCTGAAGCTTAAAAGTATCTGGAGACATGAGTCTTCAAAGTCTGCTCAAGATTCAGAATTGCTGACTAAACGAGTGATGACTGGGTGCAATGCAGGAGGCCTACCAAGATGCAAGTCGGGTGGCGAATGATGCAATATCCAGTATCCGTACAGTGTCCTCTTTCTGTGCAGAGGAGAAAGTGGTCAGATTGTACCAAAAGAAGTGTCAGAAGCCATTGAGAAGTGGGATCTGCCAGGGTTACCTCAGCGGTGTAGCTTTTGGGTTCTCAAATTTTGTGCTCTTTGCCTCCTATGGCTTATCATTTTGGTTTGGTGCTAGGTTGGTTGATCAGCAAAAAACAAGTTTCAGCAATGTTTTTAGGGTCAGCTCTCTGTGCTTCTGACCCTGCCTTGTTCGACCACACTCAAGCCATTGTACAGGGGAGAAAGACAGACCAATCTAGAGGAATGAGATTATCCTGCTTTGTTTCACTTACTGATTTTTTGTGCTTTAGTTCTAGTTTGCTTTCTGACGGTTTTGCTGGACAAGGGGGAAACCTGGGAAGGGAAATATGTCTCTTAATGTACTGATAATGTTCAGGATATTTGCAGGTCTTCTTTGCAATCACCATGAGTGCAATAGGGGTTTCGCAAGCAGCTGGTCTTTCTCCTGATTTGACAAAGGTCAAGATTGCTGTGAATTCTGTGTTTGCTTTGCTGGATCGTGAATCTAAGATTGACCCACTTGCAAAGTCAGGGAAGACATTAAAAGTGGTGAAGGGTGAAGTGGAGCTGCAGCATATAAGCTTCACATATCCAACAAGACCAACAGTCCCAATATTCCAAGACTTGAGTTTGACTGTGCATGCCGGGAAGGTAAATCACATTGTATAACTTTTGTTGTGCCTAGCACCTATGAAGTCTGTACCATGCAAACACTCTTCTACCTTCATATCACTTTTGCTAGATGTTTGTCAATGTTACCAGTGACCTGCTGATGATACAGTTGTAAACTGATTATCCTACCACCTAATCTTAGTTTGTGATTAGACTCTCTCTCCATTACAGGTAGCGGAATTGTTCCCCTTGCTATCCTTGACATGTGAATGTTGAATGTATGGTGAACAGACTGTTGCCTTAGTGGGAGAATCTGGAAGTGGCAAATCCACCATCATCTCTCTCATTGAACACTTTTACGATCCTGACAGTGGACAAATCTTGATTGATGGTATTGACATCAAGCAATTTCAAGTACGGTGGTTGAGGCAACAAATTGGGTTGGTGAGCCAGGAACCCATACTTTTCAACACTACCATCAGAGAAAACATTTCGTATGGAAGAGATGATGTTGTTCCTGACACAGAAATTGAAGCTGCTAGTAAGGTTGCAAATGCTCACAAATTCATAACAGCACTTCCTGACGGATTCAACACAACTGTAGGAGAGCGAGGTGTGCAGCTTTCAGGGGGACAGAAGCAGAGGGTAGCTATAGCCAGGGCAATAGTGAAGGACCCAAAGATTTTACTACTAGATGAAGCAACAAGTGCTTTGGATGCAGAGTCAGAGCATGTTGTCCAGGAGGCTCTTGACCGTGTGATGGTACACCGATCAACAATTGTGGTTGCACATAGACTATCAACAATCAGGAACGCAGATGTGATTGCAGTTGTGAAGAATGGCACGATAGTGGAACAGGGGAAGCATGCTGAATTGATGGCCAAACAAGGTGGTGCATACTCAGCACTTGTGATGCTTCATTTGTCAGCAACATGACACCTATGGAAATGCAAGGATGGGTCAACAACTTGTACAGTTATTGAGGGTTGGCAAAGAAGGTGCCCCTTCTCTTCCTTGCCTGCACAATAGAACAGAAACTGTCACCACTTATATTTCTCAAAAACCACTATCATTTGTGGCATTGAAAAGCTTCATACCCTCAAACTTTGAGTGATGATATATACCTATCCATACTTCTTTTTCTATCTGGTTCAACCAGAGTGGAAGGAAATAAATGCAATTGCAATTTTGCAAGTGAGATGAAAACACATTGAATGGGTTTTGGGTGTCATCAAGATGGGCAAATCATGTCATAGATTTGTGACCAGTTATGAGTAGCAGGTGAGTCAAAGCAGAATGTAGAACCAGACAAAGATCCTGACCATCTAGTTTCTCTTCTATAAAAGACTCAACAAGAAAAACCCATCAAGCCAGATACAAATTGTACAGAACCCTACTCCGTCCTCAGTCTTTCTTTATCTAGTTCCTCCAAATAGATTGATCTCCTCTTTTCTGTTGGTTGCAGTTCATTTTCCACCTGAATTCCAGTTTATGAAGACAAATCTTGGGAGGAAGACAAATCTTGTGAGAATGATTAAGTAATTTTATGCTTGGCACCTATTTCTCTCAGCTGGTTCTGTGAATGGATATTGCAAACCTTACCTTTATGCATAATAAAACAGGCTTTTAAGCAAATTTGAAACCATTGAATTGGTAACCTGATAAAATGCTCTTACAATATGCAAAAGTGTTTCGTGTCCACTTGCGCTTCCATCAAAAGCCGTCATTTCCTTTTTAGTGCAGCTCTTTGCAGATGTGTTCATTACCTTGAGCAAACTTAGTGTGAAAGTGGCAACTTCACAAAATTTCACTGCTATACTTTGTTCTAAATGTGGGTACAGGAGTTCTTACTGCTGTGGGTGCCGACGCTCTTAGTGTCGCTCTTAGGGTTTGCGCGACTCAAATCGTGTCTCTGAGACGGTGACTGTCAGAGCGTGTACTTAGCCGCTAAAAGAACTTCTCTTGGAACTAACTGAAATAAAAATAGAAAGGAAAGGGGGGAAAGTGGGTGAGTGTTGTTGCTTGTAAAGCTTGTTGTACGTTTTGTTCAGTGCAAAACTGAGGATTCAAACTGCACCCATCATCGCAAATAGTGCAATACCCAACAAGATGAGAAACCAGTGACCACGATAGTCCACGAAAGAACTCCAGATGCCGCTGCTGCTTCGGTTCTGGTCGTAGCCGCCCTGCACCATTTATTTGTTTGTGAGGAGGATCATCCCCAGTGTCTATAGGCAGTAGGTGGCTCTGCAAATGGTCGTGACGTCCACGGCCATCTCCGGCTCTGACGTTGCAGGTGCTGCCATTCCATCATCGGATCTCGAGGATTGAATAAGGGCCGCCTGCTGCTGCTTTCCCACGGGTACGACGAGGAGGAGCGGCCGAATGATGATGATGGGTAGACGCGGCGGCTGCTGGGACGATAGGCCAGTGGGTGCCATGGTGCAGCTCCAGTACCATCACCGGAAAGCCACTGCGCCAAAAGGAAGATAACCACCGGGATCAAGAGAAGTGGCACTAGTGGGAGAGACACCGACCTCCTCTTGTAGACCATGACATGTTGCGGTCCTCGGCCCATGTATGGTATGAATGCGATCATGAGAATCACGACTAGTACTGTAGTTATCGGCTTCCATGGAGATGGATCACGATCCGGAGGACCTCTCCATCTCGGTCTCATGATGCCAGACGACAATTACACTCGTTGTTTGTTAGCAGCTACCACAGAAGAATTCCGGAGAAACTTCCAACAATCCCTCTCTCCACAAGTTGAATCAGTAGTCGAAGTTGGTTGTATACCGAAATAAAGAAGAACAAGAAGAAGAGCAGAATTAGAAACTCATGGCAAAGCTCTCCCCACAGACGACAAGGTTTCTGTTTGGAGTTTTGTCTGTGGACATCAAATCAAGAAGAGGATGGACCTTCAAAGAGCTGCTGGGTGGACAGGGACACTGCAAACAAAAACTCCGAAGGAACCAAAACCCCTAAAGAAAAACTAAAAAGAAGAAGAAGAAGAAGAAGAAGAACACCACCACCACAACTACCACCAGAAGAAAGGAAGCGATTTCCAAAACCTCAAAAGGGAGCCACTCGGAAAATTTCAAAAGATATTTGTTCTTTGAAGCACTCAAGGGATGAGATTCAGCTGTGGCTGGCAGTACAAATCAACCAAGAGTAGCAAAATTCCGCAAGGGCAAGTGCGAAGGAGATCAGAGGCATCCCAAGAAACAGAAGATCAGGACAAAAAAACACGAAGAAAAACGAGCTCAAGAAGGGAAGCTCGGGGAGAAGGTCGGTCCAAAAGTGGGGTAGGGGATTCTGGGTTTAAGAAGAATTCCTCTCCCCTACTCCCCGGCTTTTGGGACACTTGGTGGAACTACGTGGCATTTTCTGATTGGTGAGCGGCACGAGATGAGCGCTAAGTGAGAATGGTGCCGACAGGCTAATAAGAATGGCCACACCCCCACAGTGCCAGCCAGCCACTGGATCAGTGGCACGTGGACATGGGATAGGTAGGTATTGTCGAGTTACTAGATTGTATCCCAAGTGTGAATAGAGGAGAGAGAGAAAGAGAGAGAGAGAGATCCCAAATGGGGGTATTTTGTATTTAAATTCACAGTTTTTTTTTGATCCCATGTCCCAAGTGACAATTTGATTTTGCGGATTTTGGGGGTGGGTGGCAGGTGGGTAGGGTTTTTGGGCCAGGTGCCAATGTAAGTAATCGACATCTGGAGTCTGGACTACAAATTTAGTTAGAAATAAGAAGGTTTCTTTAAAAAAGAATTTGCTTATGTTTGAGGTCCTTATTATCATGTTTTCAGATGACTACAACTTTTTAACAGTTTTTTCTTCCTTCCAAATGTGATATTAAAAAACCCTTATAAAATAGGGTTGCCTTGTCAAGTGAATCCTTAACTTATGTATAAACCCTAAACTAGCTGGTCTTCATTATGTACCTCTAAGGGTGCATATAGTTATGAGGGTAGCTTGAATTTTGGTTCTATAATTACAAATCCTATGATATTGATAGTTTGGGGGCGAGTATTTGAATTTTGTAATACTCATTTGGTTCTGGGTATTTAAAAAAAATCAGGATCAAAGAACCATGAGTTTTGGGTATTTGAAAATTTTCAGAATCAAAGAACCATCAGGGGTTTTTTTAATTTTCAAAAAACTGAGAATCTGGTTATTTGATGTTTTGATGAGTGCGATTATATAACAAAACTGGGTATTTTCAACTTTGATACTTAACTTGATACCTAGAGAGTGTTTGGTGCATCTTTTCATGCCTGCCTCACTCTTGTATTGACCATAGGCTACAGTAGTAGTGGCTCCTTGTTGAACCAAATGACCCACCACCAACAAGAAGGGGTGTGTCACACTGCACAGCCTTGCCATTTACATTAAAAAGTATCTTAAGGCAAAAGAAGAATTATAGAAACTCAAATATTTCACCATGCAAAAATGTAATCTTCAAAAAATCCTCCTCTAAAAGAAACCAAAATCCTTTGAGATATTATAACTCTATAACTAATCTCAAGTTTCAACAACACAAGCCAAAATATCGTCTTTCAAAAATCCTCATATAAAAATACCTAGAGGCCAAATCCATTAAGCTACTATACTCTATAATGAATCTAAACATAATATCCTTGCCTTGGTAGGCAAGGCCAATAAAAACAAGCTCCTCTTGGTTCAGTGCTCCTAAAATAACTCATTGGACTAAGTATTTGCCAACATTCACCAAAATTTGTACAATTACAAATCTTCCTAACATAGTCATTTCCACTCTGTATTGATCCATTTGCAATCTTCATGCCATAGTCGGTCCAGTAAGTACTGTAGTAATACCCTAGTTAGGCACTAATTAACTATTTTTGAGAATTGCCGAAAATTCTGACATAAACTGTCATGTTGAAATTTTGAAATAAACCTTCTAGAGCACATGCTAACTTCATTGTTTTGTATATGCTGAATTATAAATTTTATTTTTTCTGTGAAACATAAATGACAAAAAAATTAGAAATTTGGCACCTCAATGCCTCACTAGGCTAGGTACTAGCTGCAATATGAGCCAACATGGTTGACTATACTTGTTTATATTCCTAATTCACTTCATTACTTGATGCACAACATTGTTCGGATTGTTTTCATTATGGACATTTGTGTAACAAAAAAGACATAGTATATTACTGTGATTCATAAATTCAACACAATAGAGATGAATTTTGCAACACCAGAGTTTTTGCAACAAAACATACATATGGTATCATATGATCATCAAGGTTTTGATTCCAAGAACAATTATGTTCCTGCTAACCCTAATTCTAGGGGTTTCCAGGAATTAAAGCTCTCCGACCTCACTTTCTTGAGCTTCAACATGTCATGACCATCGTATCTCTTTGTCACAAACCCACCAACCACCACACAGATAACATTTTCACTCAACACATAATGCACAATTTGACAAAACTCAAACAGCTCCTTCATTCAACAATTCAACATCCTAATTAACTCGGCACTAACACCATCACACAACAAGGAAATACCAAAGTCCCCACAATCTATTCAGAAAGTTGGACAAGGAATACTTGACACCTTTCAATAAACCCATCAAAACATAACTTGCAACAGAGGTTTCATACTTTTTCGGAGTTCCCAAAAAACTAGTTGATAATTCTCTTGTGATTAAAGAATTGACAAACAAACAAAAACAACCAGACTCAGACACTGATGACACATTTTATGACCACTTTCGAGATCCCTGAAGCTTTCATCACCTTTTTGTCATCAACCCATCTCTACCATAATACATCCTTCCTAGAAAAATAAATAATGCAGCAAAATATCATTCTTTTCTAGGATGCAATCTGTCTTCATTAAACAAATAAAATCAAAAGAAAATTTCTTGCATCCTAACTCAACATATTTTCAACTTAGCTTTGTCATGTTTTGTTCACCAGTTGTGCCTCCTTTATCTCCAACATGATTTCCATAACTTGATAGACAACCATCAATGCCCCTAGGTGAAAGGAGCCACTTCACAAAAGATGCATTCAAAGAGAATGTCCCACTATTCAACAAGCATCCTCACCTTTTTCATAACAAGCAAGAAACAAAAACCATGAACACAAATGCCACAAATAGACCAATTTTTGCTTCACATCATAATCAACTACTTAAGTTTTATCATGTTCAACTTTCAACAATTGATAACATTGTTCCATCTATCTAGGGTTTCATTTGCCCCTCCTTTTCATCACATTTGTTCCAAATTGTCCTTGTTCAAATTGTGTTTATTGCAGTGACAAAATAATATTTATATTACTACAAATTTCCTTGTTGTTAAATTGTAACTAAAAGACAAGCAATGAACTTTTATGACCTTCCAATATCCAATTCATGTAATGATTGCGAGTGATTCATATCTTCCAAAAAATCTCAAAGCAATCTTGGCGTTTTTCATGTTATTCAAATAACAATCTTAATTTTTTAACATGCAACATATACATTCTCATATATATATATATATATATTCCTTTTTAAATTTTTTCTATGTTAATTTAAACTTTTCTATGTCTCTCTTTTAGCTTTTTGATTTCTTACTTGCCTTCATAAAACACTCAAAAAGAAATTTGTAGTGTATTTGGAGGGCACTTTATATCCATCAATTTTCCTCCTAGAAAATGGGAGGGATATTATGCCTACTCTTCAATAGTGGGAGGGCTCTTACACCTATAAGTAAGCATAATTTTCCTCCCATTATTGAGGAGTAGGCATAATATCCCTCCCATTCCTACACCTCATGATCTATGTAGGTTTGGTTCATGATAAATTTTGCCTCATGCTTTACAATAGGTAAAGCCCATTGGTGGGGGAAATTCCCAAAATGCAACACTGAACTCAGCTATCACCTTGTCCTAAAACCCTCCCCCAATCAAACTTTGTGAGGCTTGTCATTTTTTGTGTGCATCATTTTGTGTAAAAGTGCATAATTGATATTTTGATGTTCTACGCAAAAGAAAATAAATTGAAATGTTTTGCAAAGTTTTCATGGGATTTGAAACCCACCATTGTAGGGAAATAGAATCTAATCATTATCACTAGTCTACTTCCTATTCCTATTGCTCACACCAATTGCAGAAAAAAACTTACTTATTTCGCACACTAATTAATTTTGAAATAGGAATGTTGAAAGAAAACTATTGTCAATTTTTTGGAAAGCCAAACTTTGAACCTTTTGACAAGGATCAAATGTACCAACCATCAACTTATCAAAATTTCCTCCAAAAATATTGTGTACCTTGTTTACTTATTCTTGTTTGTCAAAAATTTAAAATATTAAAAGCAAGGTTGGCAAACCCCTTTTGTTGAAATGAACAAATATTTTGACAATTTCTACCAATTATGAGTAGTGGGTACTAGTGTTGTGCATGTAAGTGTCAATTGTTCAAACATTTTACACTTACATTTATATTATTATTGAATATATATATTTAAAAATTTTACTTTAAAATAATGTAAATATTTTGGGGCTTGTAAGTGTATATATTGTATATTATATATCATTAATGATTACACCTATTTGCAATCCATATTAATTAGTTGTGGGTACATCCCAAATTGGTGCATCCCAAAGTTTAATGTTTTTTTTTAGAATGTGTCACTTTGATTGAACCTTCACCAAAAAAAATCATGATAAATTTAATATTCTCCAAATAGAAAGCATAGTCTACCAATATGAGATTGTGGTACTACTCTTTTTAGCCAACTATATACAATACAAGCTTTTGGACAAAGCATATGGGGTAAATTGTGGTGATATTTAGGGAATATCTCGGATGCACATTTTTAGAGCCATTTCCCCCACCTCATTGCTTGAGTAAAATTTTTATTCCTAAATATGTTCATTATCATTTTTGGCCTAGGCTTTTACAAGAGCTTGGGTATTTATTGTGATTCATATTTGTTAGTTTAATTGGTTGTGGTGCATCCCAAAGCACAAATATCTTTAAAAAAATTAAGGGTTTTTCTTTAGGAGGGCGGTGGGTCACTCCAATTGGTTCATCACCAAAAGTATTATGAAATCCCCCCCCCCCCACCCCCCCCCCCCCCCCCACAACCCCCCCCTCTCTCTTCATAACTACCACTACCATCTTTCAATCACAATTTTTATTTTACT
>Ga0116227_10002250_pt1 | contig 43923 bp, 27 predicted proteins | sample S1TSphgellanicum_FD_89693 | JGI IMG/M metagenome (GOLD analysis project Ga0116227, IMG submission 89693) | Host-associated microbial communities from peat moss isolated from Minnesota, USA - S1T2_Fb - Sphagnum magellanicum MG | ecosystem: Host-associated > Plants > Peat moss > Unclassified...
ACAATATCACCCTTTTTTTTTTTTTTTGCCTAGTCTTTTTTTACCATGTAAAGATGGGTTGGGGTACCCAGAAAGGTGCAAATTTTTTAAGGTGTACCAAAATTTCATCATAACATCACCCTTTTCTATTTTTTTCACCTAATCCTTTTTTACCATGTAAAAACACATTTATGGATGATTATGATGGAATTTAGAATTGTAATAGTTTAAAATATAATCCTTTAAATTTTTTTGAAAACTTTTGATTCATTATTTTTTATGGGGATCAAAATATAATGTAAAAAAATACTATAGTAAGGACTAGACCTTTTTTATCCTATGTGGTACACCTTAAAGGATTTTCACCCAAAAGGACCATTTCATTTTATATTCATTCGACCCCTCATTTAAACATGCTATTGAAACTTAATGACACATTTATATTGAAAGTTTGATTTTATTCATAGATAGATAGATTACAAAGGTACTATTTTTATGCGTAGAATGTCAAATTTGAACCTTAGTTTAAGGATTCCTACTAAGCCTTGGAAAAAAATCCAAAACTTTGTTTAATGAGAAGAAAAATGTTTAAAGACTCATAAGGAATGTTTAAACAACTTTTTTTGGTTCAAGATTTTTATTACAAACACTTTAATATGCACTAATGTGTATAAAATGTATGAATGTGACAAGAACCAAATGCCCTATTGTAATGTAAAAAGTTTTTAAAAGTTATTTGAATTTTTGAGAATTTTAGGCCATTAATAAAACATGGCCCACATTAGATAAATTTTACTATTTTCACTTTTATAAATGAAAAAAATAGATATTTTAAGGCCTCTATAAAATTTGGAACAATTTTTTTTCATTTGACATGAGAAAAAGAGGTGAAATGTAAAACAGGTTATGGGAAAAATGAAAAAAAAAAAGAATTTGAGAATCTTTGAAATGAGTTCTTAGGGTTCAAATGTGATACCCCGATCATGCTTGGACTTGTTTTACAATTCTGTAATGAGTTTTTATTATTATTTTCAATATACTTATTCCAATTTTGACAAGGTAACAAAGTTGTTCACTTTATTTTGCTTCCACCCAATATGCATAATTTAGTTTCTAAGTGTCCTACTTTTGTTGTATTTTCGTACATTTGTTTTTTTATGGTTGATGATTTCTATGAACTATTTGAGTTCAAAATTTTAATTATTATTTTTGCTCATTTTTCTAATAATATTCTTGTGAAAATTGCCAATTGATCAGTCTTTTGAAAATGAAAATATTATTAATGACATTGAGACATGTGAAATTTACATGAATGATGCAAGAATGGAAGAAAGGTTTGAAAATAATCCTATTGTACAAACTAAAAAAAATAGAAATTTAGAAAATTAAGAAAAAAATTGAAAACCAATGAAAGAAGTTGCATGTTGAATGAAAATTTTGAAAATTGCATAATTTTTTTTTTAAATGTTAGGTTTTTTATTGTGTAAATAATAACAAAGATGTTGATGTTGAACATGTTCAAATTATGCATTGTATCATGTATTATAATAGTTTGGTCAATGCATCCAATCCAAAACACAAGCAAGAAAGGAATGAGTTCTAATATACTATAAAACGAATGAAATAACATCTTTGAAGAAACATGTGAATTTAGATCATGCATATGCCATTTTTATAATTTTTTTTGAAAAGAAAGTGAATAATCTTATGAGAGGAACAAAGCAAAGGCAACTAACCAAAAAGAAAGGCCAAATGTGTCAAGTTGGGACCTATTTTTAAAAGTTTGCTCTGAAAGGTTCCTTCAAAAAAGATATGCAATATGATGTGCAACATAAAAATTCTTTTAACATAGATGTTAGCGTTCTTTATCTATGAAACAAAGCTGAAATCTATTTAATTCTTTAATGCATTCTTTTTGCAAAATGAAAATTTTAAGAAAATTATTTAAACTGTATTAAATTGTATACAGTCTATTCTTAAATATTTTATTAATTTAGTACTATGACATAATTCTAATTGCAATCATATGTAACAATTTAAGAATCCACTAGATAATAAATTAAGAAAATTAATATTATCAAATTAATCCTTTGCACTCCTTTTGTTAAATTTTAATTGTCCTTTTGGGTGCTTTGAATACGAATTTGCTCATACTTGAAACTTGATATAATTGTTGATGTAGAACTGAAAAAATCTAGAAGCTCCCCCCATATGTTAAATTTACAACCACATTTTCATTTTCAAGGATATTGCTTTGCATTTATTAATACATTTATTGTAAACTTATGAACTTTGTACATTTTCTTGAGCAATAAATATTTATGAAAAGATAAGGGATCAAATTAAAGATTTTTTTCTATTATATTAATTTTTAAAAATTAAATTACCAAAAAAACCATATTTTTCAAGAATTAAAAACACTAAGATCTCATTTATAAATAAGTAGTCAGACAATACCCTTTGAACGCAAAGGTTGTACCCAACAAAAAGTGACCTTCCCCAACACCCAACACCACACCATGTTATGGAAACTAACGAATGGGCCCCGGCAATTGAAACAACTAGCTATTTGAGCATATGGATTGACCATAGTTTTAGTAAAGGGAATGTGCAAACTTGTCTCCCTTTTGTACCATGATGGTTACACAAATAACTTTTTATTAATTTCAGCTTTTTCTTATATCATTTACAGACGAAAATACAAACTTAACAAAGGAACCAAGGAAAGGAAACCAACACAAAGAGAATATCGTAATATATAGTCAATCCTATAAACCAAACGACACTAATACATGCAAGGTCAAGTCTAGGTTTGCAGTGACGATATATCAACACTGCCTACACGGACTTGCATCAACTCCAAACAGGCACAAGTGTTGTCCAATGATCTGATATCAAAATACTTATTTATCAACCATTTGTGCACTAGGGTGTCCATTGGGCAAGTGCTGCATTAATGCGCAACTGAACTTTTTTTAGTACCAGTAGCGTGCAAACATGGAGCCTATTCGCCTCCTTCTCCTAGACCATCCACATCATCTTGAATCTTCTTTCTGTCCGCTTCTGTCAAGTTATCCTGAAAGTTGGCACGGTGAAGAAGATCATCAGTGGCGTTTTGAATAGCTCCTGTGTTGGGGTGAGAGACCGGTCTCCTCGATTTGACAAAAGCGTATGCATCATTCAACTGAAATTGCACAAACATTTTATTATATGGTCAAACATTCTATTAAAATCCCATGAGGAGTACCTATTGAAGAGCACCTTCATTGTGGCGCTCTTCTTTGGTTGCAAACTTATGATCTCGAGTACTCAGACGATATACGACAAGTGATCACTCTTAAAAATAGGCTGAGCGCATTGAACTTATATAATATACACCCTCTGGCCTGAGGAAGCACGCATATTGTATAGTCGTAACGTTTAAACCTTACACCGTGATCAAGGGTCTCACAAACAGATGACATAAAGTCAGTGACACAATAAATAATTGTAGCACCAAGGTAAAGAGATTAGCGGAAGAGTGACATTTGCAAGGAGCATGCAAGGTGCTAAATCAAAACTCACATTCATGCCCTTAATCCAGTAGTAGTAGGCAACGGCAACTGAGGGTGACCGACCAACACCTGCAGTGCAATGTAGATACACCTTTTTTCCACGGACTTTGATCAGATTATTGAGCACTCCCACTGCCTTAGGCAGGTTTTTCCTCAAATCCGCAGGACAACCATCTTTGATCTGACATCCAATATCGCATGCTCAGTTACCAAGACCTACGAAAAAAGATCATCAAACCCAAGAGCTGCATTCTAATATTGCTAGCACATCTACTTCATACATCTATGTTTGGTTGTACTAGTGCCTTTTGTTGAGAAAACATACTTGTACGCGTTTGTACAAGATGCCCAACCTTTCACTTTCGGCCAATATTGAACTGATGTCAACGTTGTGCGGTCCAAAATCCTGGTCCTGCTGCAAGTTCAGAATTGCCGTTACATGTTCGTCCGTTGAGAGTTTGTAAATGTCATCCCCGGTCTTTGGGCATGACCCCACAATAAGGTTGTCATCAATGGTGTTATAATCTGCAAAGATGTGCTCCATGTTTCAGAATTTGAAGCCAATGCTTTCAACTGATGGCACTGGTATGATTCAACTGTAATGAGAATTTCTCAAGTCTTAAGATTCAAGTTAACCTGAAGTGAATTCATGAGAGATGACCCCAAAAAGATAGTTATAGATATTTCAAATCCGGCAATTCATGCAACAGCAACCAATCAGCAAGGCTGATGCAACATCAATCCTAAGGAAAAGAGAAAAATGAATTGCGTCCAAGGGTTTGAAGCAAGCAACAATCGTTTGTATGTTCAGGGAGATTCAACAACGTCAACACTTATCATGACAGTGACTTCATCAGTTCCTGGTAATGAACGGTGCAGACTGACGTCAAACATTACCCAACATGTTGCGAATTGAAATATGGAAAAACTCGAAAAAAAAAAAGCAGCAAGAAAACACTAGAGAGAAGAGTGATGAAGATGTCCGTGCCTAGGTTTGCTCTGCACCTCCCACGGTCCAGTGTCCTTTTCAGTGCCGGAACATTGCTAGATTTCGTCCATGAAATGGATCTGGCGACCATTACACGTAAATTTTGAGATTGTTTTTGAGGCAAAATTGCCAGATGGCTAGAAAGCGCGCTCCCTCTTCCCTCGAATTCCCTGCATAGTGGAACACTGTTTTGTGGTACTGTAATTACCCCTTGTAGTGGTGTCCTGGCATGTGTTGTTAGCTGCCACGTGAGGCACACAGTCGCCATTTGGACTACTTGTCAGAATCCTCTTGAAAAAAAGTCACCGCTCCCACCCAACTTGTTGTCTCGATTGTTGAAGAAATATGGATTCACAACAATTGTAATTAAAGACCAGAGCCAAACGAACAACGGAACCTGCGAAAGGGATATTCGCAAGCTGTTGTCTACGCAAGGATCACGTGTAACGGAGGAAAAGGGGATCCAAGACAAAGCGAAACTGACTTCACGAGGTAGAAAGATTCGTCGTTGAATTTGGGGTACACCGTACGCTGCGGCGTTATACTCTCTTTTGTGATGCCAAAAGTCAATAAAGTGCGTTTTGTGAGCAATGGGCGGTACCGTCAGATATTTAGCCCAATTGCAGACGAATGATCACGGGAATCTGGTTACAGGTGATCATTCTCAAATCTGTGGCCGGTGGAGATCAGTGATTTAAATTTGTATTCACAGGTTCAAAACAAGCAGAAGACCTTCTAAAAGGAGAGTCCAGAGCATCGAAATCTGATCCATAAGTACAGGAATATGGATATAGCATGTCAAAAATGTTAGCTTTGTTATCCACAAACGCTTCATCATCCAGGCATTAGTCACTTGAGGTTCCGTGAATTTCATTTAGTAAGTACTGAGGACAACCTTCAAGTAGCTCCTGAATCATATGGGCATGTTGCCATCAACTCCAGCAAGAGAATCAATTGAACAAAAAAACTATTATTATTGCACCCACCTGCTGAAGAATCTCAGGGACTATGATTCCTCTTTGCTGTCAACAGTAGGTAAGCATGACGCTATTTAAAGGAACTTTTCCATAGTTGCAACACCAACAATTCTAGAGAGAATAAGAAGGGACGGTACAATATCAAGTGACAGGGTACCACGGCCCAAGAATCTTTAGCCTGCAACAGTCAGCACCAGTCTAATAGATGCCTCCAAAATTACATGATAGTTTGGAATCATCAGACCATCACATTCATCACGAATGGCAGGGTCTAGTTACCATTACTCCCCAATTGAATTTTCCAGTTCTACAAAACAGGAGTAGATAAATGTGCAATAATCTGCTCAAAGTTTTGAACAAACAGTTGTAGGAATATAAATGTATTATGGCCTGAGTTTTTACACATTGCCACTGTCAAGAGTGAAGAAGCAACAGGAAAACTTTGAGGGAAAAGACGGTGGTCGTTAAGGATGGGTGGAGCCATGCAGCAGGTGGATGGAAAACTAGTGATTAAAGAGTAAGAAGGTTCTAGAGCAAACATGAACCCCGGGGGCATAACAGAATGTCCGGGAACAAGTCCGAGGACGAATGGTAACGTCCATGGTAACACCCCTTGAGTGGGATGTTCCTAGTTTTAACATTTGCACAGTATACATTCTCTATAGAAGTCCTCGCAATTCAATAAATGTATTCAACTGCTAAATAGTGCTATCCAATCTCTCATGTAGGATCTTTAACCTAAGTTCCCTTGAGGTTGATAACATGCTTCATTGTGCCCAGTGATAACATGCTTTACAAGTGAAACCCTTGAGTTGGTGCTTTGATACTTTGATTCGTATAAGATTATACTTGGTGGATTGGCATTTTAATGAAGATTTCATTGTGGAATGGGGTGAAGCTGTTCTTTGTATTTGTTAGTTCTACCTTGATTTTCTCATTCCACTTGATTCATAGTGAGCACATTTGGCCAGGACAATTAATTGAAGATTGGGCTATTTCTAATATTAAATAACTTATATGCATGCACCTTGTCCAGTAAAACGAAAGATTGCACTAAGTTCAACTCCATTACAAATAGGCTAATTTTCACAATAGCTGCAAAATATTAAACTATGTTTTCTATTAGGTGTTCTTGTGTGACTAACACTAATTTTGAGGTAATGGGGGAAAAGTGAACTATTAAGATATTATCTATATCTCATTCATTTATTAATAATTATCCCTTTTTTTTTTGTTAATAACTATTTTTCTCTTTTACTTTACCCACCATGAATATAATGTTTAATATAATTTAAATTAAATTTAAAATTGATATAAATAATAACAAGATATTGAAAACCAAATGAGAACATGATAAGAAAAAAAAGGTTGAATGTTCACTGATAATGCGTAGCAACGCAAAGCCCAAGTTAAATTAGCCATATTAATCCTAAATCCTAAACCTAGGCACTTCCTAGGTCGCCACTTGTAGCACCAGTTTTGTGAAAATGCTACAGCATAGGATCATCATTTAATGCAACATAATTTAATGCTACTTACTTAATGACTAGTTTGAACCCCGTGCCTAATGCATAGGTGTGTGTGTATTTGATGGTACATATTACAAAATTACAACTACAAACTACATTTCCAAAACCTCTCTATATATCACATTGCTAGGTTCTTTTCGGGGGAATTTATTTTCATTGTTTCAACCTGAAATTATTTTTTTTATACATTCAAACATTTTTTGTGAAAAGGAATGGCCTTAATCGGCAAAATTTTTAAAAATAATTTAAATTCGCCAAACACATATAAAGCATAAATATTTTTAAGTGTTTTATTCATTGTCATTTATATGGTCTATGGCCTAATTTGGCTAAATCCTCTTTGTGGGATAACTAATCACAAAAATTGAAAGAAAGCAAACCCTGTATAATAGGGTTTATTTTTTTCAAATTCCTTAGGTAGGTGCAATGGCAAGGAACCCCAGCTTTAATTTACATTAAACGGCGACTGTCTTAGGCGGACAATAGAGTTTTTCTGCAATCTTGCCTAAATCTATGCAAGCTACACAGACTCACTGTCTAAATCTGGCGAATTCTTCTTTTTTTTTCTTTTTTTCCTAAGAAATATGGCAAATGTTCTGGAAGTTCCTTTTAAAAATTCCTTCCTAGAGGTCGCACTGGGTTTTTTTTGTCGCCAGTTGGTGAAATTTCGCCAAACAAAAAAAAAACGCTGCTATATAATGTGACTGTTTCTACGCGTACAGCAAAATCTTAACCACATGGGCTGCAGTGATGCCATCCATAGATGGATGACAGGATGGACGAATGGATGAAAAGCTTCACGAAAAACGACCACGACGTCCTTTACTATATGCAATGGGTATACTCGCCAGTGGACTTTGAGGAATATGAAAGAAACAACCCTGGCAGTGCTGCGGGTACAGCTTGTATTTGTACTTGGACTGGGATCACACTACGAATTTTTCCTTCCCAGGGGCCATATTCCCCTCTCTTAGGGCTTACTAATCGCCGCATCTCATTGACGGTTAGTGCCTGCCTGTAAGCGCATCTTTGCCTAGTTGCTACAGCACAATCTCCGGGTGAGGAGCATCAAAGCGCCTAGCATGGGGTTTTTGATTCCAAGCACAATCTCCGGGTGAGCATCAAAGCCCCTAGCATGGGGTTTTTGATTCCAAGCACAATCTCCGGGTGAGGAGCATCAAAGTCCCTTGCATGGGGTTTTTGATTCCAAGCACAATCTCCGGGTGAGGAGCATCAAAGTCCCTAGCATGGGGTTTTTGATTCCAAGCACAATCTCCGGGTGAGGAGCATCAAAGTCCCTAGCATGGGGTTTTTGATTCCAAGCACAATCTCCGGGTGAGGAGCATCAAAGCCCCTAGCATGCTCATCTTTCTACCATTTTATTTAAATAATTAGTTAAATCACTTTAAACAAGATCAATAGTATAACATCACAAAAAAAAACCTTCACCACAAAATTGTACAGTGCTTTTCAATCTTCAAAATTAACCTGCAACAACTAATCAACTATTAAAATTGATTTGAAATGAACAAAGAAAAAGATGGATATTGACTTGGCTAACAAATGACTTATATGTTCAAGGAAAGGGACCTTATGTACATGCCCAAGGAGGCCTACAATTTGCATCCATCCAATGATATGCCAAAATCATCATATAACATATATGCATTTTCATATTTTGCAATGCATGTGGTTATGGTGGACTTGTTTGATTGACACGTTATTTAATATATTTACATTTTATAAGTGCCAACATTCAATTTTTTTGGTAAGTTATGTTCAAAACTAAAATGACAAAATAAAATAAAATGGCATTATATGAAATAATGCAATTATTGTGCTTCATAGGTTCATTCATGGTATTGGCATGGCATGTAGTTATTTTTTAGAGCTTTGGGCAATAATAATTAATTTTTGCGAGGTATTATGGTATGTACTAATGTTGTGCATGTAAATGGTTTAGGACTTACACTTCATGTAAGTGTAAATCCCATAAAGAAATTTATTTACACTCCATGTGAGTGTAAGTGTAAAAACAAATACACTTATATGGTTTTACGTGACCATTTAAAATAATGTAAATGTAAAACAAATATATTTATATGATTTTATGTGATTGTGTAAAACATGGTGAAAGCACATTAAAAATGAACCACTTTTGTTCAAAAATGATGATGTATAACAAGTATTATAGTATGTAATAAATTAAATTTTTGATGGCATCTTTTGATTATCCTAAACATAAGCAAAAAGCTTTAAAATATGCACAACATTTTGGAACTTAAAGTTCATTTTGAATCAAAAATAATTTTGATTCAATGGTTAAGTGAGGAGCATTGGATAAAATAAATGTATATAAAACATATAACTTATAATTTTTCAACATCCATAGGGCCTAATGTTTGTGATTGATGAAACATTATCAAACAAAAGGAAATTGGAGAAATAATGCAATGTCCATTTATAAAATCTCCTTTTCTTTGATATGGTAATGGTTTTTTTCTTATAAAGAAGCTATTATTATGCATTCATTGTTAAACAAATGAAAAAAACACATATTTGAATGGAATTTCATAAAAAAACTTAAAATTTTTAAAACCTAAATTTAATTGATGTGTATCAATACCACACACCATAAAAAAATTCATCGAGTAATTCCATTGACAATTCCAGTTTTGAAGTATATATTCAAATTTTCAAATTGTGTAATGGATATTATTTTGTCACAGATATATTCCATACATTCAAAATTTTCAATGTTTGTTGGATGTTTCAAAATAATTGATTAAATTAAATTTAAAGCTAATCAAATACACTTAAAAAAAACAAAAATAATTTAAGATGTGATGTCCAATCATTACCAAAAAAATTAATTGAAAAAATATTAGTTTTGTGACTATAATTTTTGGGGGGCTTAATGTGATTTTTCTATTTGGGAAGGGGGGAGATTTCATAATGTTTTTGGTGATAGGCCAACCAAATGGCTCATTGCAAAAAAAAAAATCAAAATAAAAACATTTGTGCTTTGGGATGCACCACAACTAATTATATTAATTAATGTGAATCGCAATAAGTACAATAAATACCTAAGCTCTTGTAAAAGCTACAATAAATAATATTGAACAATAATTTTTATTATTGAACACTACTAATAATTATTATTATAATAATAGTACTCAAGCAATGAGGTGGGAGAAAATGTGCATTCAATATATTTCTTGGAATAACACCACCATAATCCCATATTGGCAGAAAATGCTAATATTTGGGGAATATCAAAATATCATGATATTTTGTGAAGGATAAATCAAAATGGCCCATTGCCAAAAAAAAGTAAAATTGAGCTTTAGGATAAACCCACAACTAATTAGTATGGATTTGCAAGAAAGTATGATCATTAAAGGTATATGATATATACACATACACTTACATGCCTCAAAACATTTACATGAGGCCATGTAAATGTGTTTGACAAATATTTACACTGGCCTCATGTAAGTGTAAAAAGTTTAGACTTGTAAGTGTAAATCATTTACAATTACGTGAGATTTGCATGCCATATATACAAGTATTGACACTTCAGGCACAAAACTGGTATGTACTATGTACCTGAGGTTTGGAAAAATTAAAAAATAAATTGAAAAACTTGCTTTAGTTGAAGCAGAATTGAGTTGGTAGTAAAATGGGTACAAATTGTCTTCGTACTTTGGACGGGAATCACGGGGAACATCTCTCCCATCCTCCCTACTTTTGGGCTTATTAACTGCCGCACGCCAATGACAGTTACCGCCTCTTTATGAGGGCATCTTTTCCTAGTGGCCATTGCAGAATGTCCGGTGATATATATAGGTAGAGGAATGGAATCCTTTATCTCCTCCATGTGATGTCCTTGCAGTGAGAAGTCTAAACGTTCCAAAGGTTATGGCCCGCTTCCTTGTGTTGAGCTTTCCTGTGCCATAAAGCACTGCCAAAGGAAAGCTCAACACAAACATGTCTAGTGGATGTGGAGGGTACGTTATCCGATCTAATTGGAGTTTTTCCTCAGCAACAGGAGTGGGCCTTACATTTTTTCCAGGAAAAAATGAAAAAACAATTCTGTCTGTGCCTTCATGTCAGGTAATGACCCTTTGAGCATGGTGTTCCTGGAATGGCCTGCTCCAAGGGCTTAAACCTACTTACTCTTATTTTGCAGCCAATCTTCATCACAAAGGATTTAGTCAGTGGGTTTTTTTTGGGTGAAAGTTTGCCATTGCAGGGAATTTTTTTTTGAACGGTGACAATAAAGTGTTTTTCAGGTGTTCTAGTAGCCACATTTTCATAACTTCTTTTTGGAAAATTGTCAGGTTTTTGTACTAAGTTCCAATAGGGTGGAAAATAATATGGAAAGCTTTTCTAATATTAAAATTTCGTTTTTTAAAGCCATATTTGGATTAATTATGGAAGATTGCTACCTCAGCTACATTACAAAATTGAAAAAAATGAAATGGTTTTAGTGTGCTTTTTTGTGCACCACATTGTAATTATTCGGCATCATGTTTGAAGGTCACATGTGAACCAATACCCACAATTGTACTTTCACCTTTCTGCAAGGGTCTCTTAGTAGTGATGTTTTGGGCATACTTTTGCACTTTTTAACATGAAAAATGTGATTTCAGCACATGTAAAAAACTTTTGTCAAAAAATGGCCATAATTTACCCAAATTTGGCTAAATCTTCTTCTGGACAATCACCAGTTGAGCTGCATAACAAAATTGGAAAAGAAATAAAAACTGCCTCTTAGTGGCTATAATATAAATCTGTTTTGGAAAATGTTGAACATTTAAGACTCAGAGACCCAGATATTGTCACAGGAGGGGGTACATATTGTGTTAAGGAGCAACCCAAAACATTGGGGTAGTATGGTACCAGTGTGGTTGCTAGCTCACCCATACCTGTACCTATCCATTTTTGACTTGAGGAACAAAATCATCAGGCCTGAAAACACTACATAACCCCCAATGAGCACTGTCTGGGCGTTAGCACAATGTCTTGCATGGTTTTGCACATGGTTTGAATAATGTTTTGCAAAGAATTGAAGAAATATAATTAGGATCCTATTGTTGTAAATGGTAGGAAGCAGTGTTTTTTTTTTTTGGCGAATTTTCCCACTGTGGCAACCAATTTGGATTTTTTTTGCAAAAGTGGCCATATTTTGAGGAAAATAAGTTATATGCTCACCATATTTAGACAATGAGTTCCCACTGGTCGCCAGAACTGGGCAAGAATCCTTAAATTATTTTTCAATTATCTGACCTTTAGTCAAATGCGACTCATTTCTCTTCGCAAGTCCACCTGCTTGACAAAATTGGAAAAAAAAAAAACCTTATAAGGAGTAAGCTAGTGGCAGGAAGTACTTCCTGCTTCCACCAAGTGGTGGGTTGAAACTAAGCGAGGAGCTGTTGAACAACATATGACATTGGAATTTTTTTAAAAAGTTATAAGTAATTCACATTATTATTGTGTAGTTGCAAGCAACATTTGTGACTAATTTTTTAAAAATCTTGATAATTCCATACAATAATTTCTATGTGACCCTAGTCACAAATTACATTGACATCATCCAATATCAGATGAAATATATGACAAACACATATAGTCTCATTTGTTGTCCAAAGGTTATATTTGTAATATCATCATGTTGATCATTTGTGACTAGGCCAGTGGACAAATACTTAAGAAGTCAAGGCCAGTCAAATCCTCACACATTATTCCTCTTCTTCTGCTGAAAGAACATTTGTAGCCCTTCACCTAGTGCTTCCAATACCACAAAAATTGCTGAATTCAATAAAAGAATGGGGGAAGATATGGGATGTTTGGTGTAAGATGGATTCAGTGTTAGGATTTTGAGCTTCAAATCTTGGATCATTGCATCTTTTACCTCTGAAATACAAAGAAGTTTTGTAAAGCCCTAGTTGGCAGATCCAAGGGGGACTTGTGGCAGCTTCTTGAATATTGGGAAATATTCATTTTTCAAGTAATTTTGTTTATATCTACGTTGTTCAATTTGATGGACCAATATATTTACATATGGTGCATGATTGTTTGTTTGGATGTTCATAGATCCAATGGCCAGTTGGAACCCACAGGCAACTAAACCAAGTCTTGCCATGTGGCACAATACGAATATTTGGAGAATTAATTTTTCTACGAAACGTAAAATATATTTGGGTCATCCAATTAGACAACATGTGGCATGCCAGCACTTGATCTAGGTTTTTCAAATCTTGTGGCCAATGATCGCCCACATTTATATTATTATTAGTGAATAAAATCATGTCAAATGGCACAATAGGATTATTTTGTTAAAATTTTTAGTGAAACTCAAATTATATCTAAGTTGTTTGTGAAGAACTCAAAGAAATTTCCTAATGTGTTTGGAGGGTACCTTATGCCCTTGAATATCCTTCCTAAAAAAGAGGAGACATATTATTATACTTACTCTCTAAGAATGGGATGTATCTTATGCTTAGAAGTAGTTGTAAAATCTGTCCCACACTTAAGGAGTAGGTGTAAGAACTCTCCCTCAGATTTATTTATGTTTAGGTTCATGATGACCTTCACCTTGTGCTACTGCAACATACTAGACCCCTTATTTTGGGAATGCCCCCCACCCATGGTCTTTTACCTTACACAAGAGCCTATGGGCCCCTCTCCTGTAGTGGGATTTTCTTTGACCTATTTGTGGCCTCCCCCACCATCTCTAATGCTAAATGTGTTTGTCAGCATTTTGTTGGTAGGGAGATGTTCAGATTCCTAATCGAGTAGACTTGCGTACTGATACGAGGGCCTTCCATGAGCGGAAAGGACATCTCAGGTTTATTTCTTAAAAGTTCTAAAACGTTTTAGGATGGACGCTAAGTCCTGAGGGAAAGTTCATCCCTCAGGAATTGTAGCCAAGAGCGTAAGTTCAGAAAATTGAAAAAAATATCACTGCACAGCAACCATGGAGGCATGAGTATATTAAATTGTGGTACTCTTATGAGTTTTCATTTCCCAATCCTTCCTGAAAGTGCAGTGCAGAAGAGTCGGTAGAATCCATGTGACCCAACTGTGACAAACTAATGCTTTTTTTCACCATCCAAAAATACAACAAGGCATGTGTCACACCATGGCCCTGCCATGAAAATTTTATTTATTTTGAGAACATATCTAATGAAGGGCACATACTTATTTATTTTAAGCACATTTTTAAAAAAAGATTATGTTGGTAGACAAAAACTGTGCATTCTAATTTTTTGCTTTGCATCGATGAAAGTCACTCGTCAACTAAGGAAAAGACAACCTACAAAGTAGGAGCCAAAGTCATGCTCGTCATATATTCGCACTGATGGCCCCACTTATCTTGCAAGTTGCTACTCGGGGCGTCAGTAAAGGTTTTCACTTGTCTGGAAGACGCGGTTGCCATTCTTGAATGAAGCGCATAAAATGCTCTCCTCTCAGCATGAATCTGATGCCGCGTTTGGTTTTTTCACAGACATCCAGTCCCTCGTCTCTCTTCCTCATTCTTGTGCCTCTCTGTCCTGCCCGTCTCTTGGGCATTTGTTGCCTAGGTCTGTCACTAAGAAAAATTTCACAGTTCCGGTTCAACTTTCATTCTGGGATTTTCTCCTTCCTTACAGTGTGTCGTATGCTTTGCATTTCTCCTTCCTATCTTCCTCTCTTTATATTTCTATATAGTGTCTTCCAATTCTTGAGAGCAGGCAGCTTCTTGCCCTGATCAAGGAAAACCCCTTATTGTTGTTGCGTAATCGCAAAACAACATTGCAAGTTGCCGTTGAAAACAACTCCAGAGAGATTGAGAGAGTGCTATTAGTATAAATAAAGTCGACGAGAATGGCGACTGTTAACTCACTACCAACTCCTCCATGGGATGTCGCTGTTGGAGACAATTATCAAGAGGTTGGCCAATTATCTAAATGGCAGACTGCGGCTGGAAAGGAACTAACAGCGACTAGGGAACTGCTCCAAGAGGGAAATGAATCTGATAAGCGGAAAGTAATCGTGGATGCCGCAAACGCTATTCTCATCGGCGCATCACTAATCGCAAGCGTTACGTATGCAAGCTGGTTAATCCTCCCTTACGACAACATCGTGCACAAAAAGGCAGTGAAGGTGTTTTGGGCGTTCAACAGCTTGTCTTTCTTTTTCGCAGTTGCAACGGTCTTGTTTTGTGCATCTGCAGCGATGCCAAATTTCCATGCCGCTACTCCTAAGAAAATGTTTGATTCCATGATGTCGAGACTCAGAGTTGCTGCTTTTGTCTTTATAATTTCTGTTGTTTGTGTGCTAGGTGCCTTTACGAGTGCGGCATTTGTTAGAGTGCCCCACGAACAGCATACATATTACATTCACGATAAGATTATCATTACCATAATTGCGGTAGGTACAACTATCAGTCTTGCTGGCATGGGATATTTTATATTAATTATGCTTTACTTAAAACACTAAAAATGGCAGCAGCAGCTTTTTTGGCTGATGCTTAATCTGATTAATCTTAATTTGACCAGCCAAATTGGGGAGTCCCCAGAAAACTTTGCAGTCAGGTTTTTATGGGTTTTCAGCGGTTCAATTTCGAATGTCAAGGGGAGCGCTTAAGGAAAATGTCGATCTCGATTTCCCTCTTCATGTTGTGTAGGAATGAAGATTGATTCATGACTGAAGACAGACTTATACCTTATATCTCATCAACATCAGGGTTTCTAAATATATAAATAAATTCGAATTATTTTTCAATTTTGTGATTCAAAATTTTGTGCGTTTTTCCCAAAAAATAGAAAAAATTATTAGTATTTACAATTGGAAAAAAGAAATTCCGAAATTTTTTCCACTTCTTTTGTCAGAAAATAAAATAAAATTTAGGAAATAAAATCTGAGATTCAACGTGGACCAGAAAAGAGAACTTGCCGGTGAAGGTTCATTTAAAACATTGCACTCTCCTGCAAATCAGACCATGGTACCAGAAGGATGCAAGTTTTATCCATTAGTTTTTGGGGCTCAATGACATCTCCTATAACAATACCTTTTGTGCTCACATTCACGGCCATGGAGAGTCTACACCAGTGTTGGGCGGGTATCAAAAATGTCTTCCAGTATCATTTGGTTATCACCACGTTATTCTTATTTGAAACTCTTGGGTATCTGAAATTCTGATCATCGATTCTCACCTGTATGAGAACCAGATGACCGAAAATCAGATCCAGACAGAAAATTTAAATATTGAAACCCGGGTGAGATAAAACCCCTTACCCGGGTCAGATTCTCTGGATACAGTATGCAAGGTTTAATGCAAATCGTTAAACGAAGTTGTGTATTTAATGCACAAGGTTCTAAGATTAATGCACAAAGTTCAGACTAATTATAGTCATTGTATTGCTAGGAGCAATGAAAATATATGTAACAGTAGTGGAGGCGCTCAGGAAAAGGGAAAGACAGGATGAAACTCCGTTTTGTGAGTTTCAAACCCCCCTTAACGATGATGTACTTTTTTTGCAAGTTCTTTTAAAATTTCACCCCATGTATGACCAAACTTAGGGTTCAGGTGCTGTATTTTCTTTACTTTACAGATAATTATGATTTTTATTTTTAAAAAGAATAAAATCAACAATTCTTTTTCTAATTTTAGCTTTATTTATATATTTATAAAAAATTAATAAAAAGTTGACGAGAACCTTCAAATGATAACTGACTGTTATCACATTTATGAGAACCAGCATCATCAAAACTGATTAAATTTTTTATAAAAATATTGATACCCTGACCTGGTGTATAAGTTTTTTAAAATTTAAAAGTGAGAACTGAAACCTTTTGTAATCTATTTTGTGAAAACCGGATCCAACAGGTATTAAAAAATATGATACCCCCCCCAACACTGGTCTACACCACTGAGCTTCTAGCCAACTGTGGCCTACTGCACAGTTGAAATCGGAGGAAATGGCCTCTACAATTCGTCGCCTAAAGCTCCTATAGGCATGATTCCTTCAGGGATTGGGCGATTTGGTCTCTGCTGTGGAGGTGATAGACTGCGATGAGGGGCGAAAGGAAGTAGGAATGTAACAATCTTGCAATTTGTTTGCATTGAATGAGAGTGCAATTTCCAAATTACTACCAATATTTATGGCAGTTTAATGTACTCTTTTGGAACTTCTTTGCATCTTTGTACCACGTTTCAAATGATCTTCATCAGCGCATTTTTTTCAATTTTCTGATGTTCCATCGTCGGCTAGTATCTCAAGAAATATTTAGCATTAACTGGTAACATGACAGGTTAGATAGTAAAAACAATTGTAATCATGTTTTGTGACTTGCAAATCAAGCCTTCTAAATCTATCAAATCCAATCCAAAACCTTTTCTTTTTGTACGACTCTTTTCAAAAATTTCTGCCAAAACAAGCTGTTGCGGGGGTTGCAGCCCCAAATATTAATTGGCATTTTCACAAAATTTTACACAAAAAAAGTGCTGATCTCAACATTTCAAGGATTTTCTATGAAATTTGTACATTTACTTCAATATCACATTGTGGTTACAACCAAATGGTTACAACCAAATGGTTAGTAAGTAGCAAGAGGCATGTAGGTGGTTAGTAGGTGAGTAGAGGTAAGTAGTTAGCTTAATTTGTTGTTTTATTGTTTTGTTTAATTTTAGTTTCACAAGAATTAGAAGGTAAGTAAAATAAATAAAATAATAAAAACAACAAATTAAGCTAACCACTATGTTTTTAAAAGGGCAAGAGCACAAATGATTAATTTTTCATTCTCCATCTGTCCATCATTCAATAGTGTGAGGTATGCTGATGACCAAAGGGTGAAATGACTATGTTCTGCCACAAGTGTGAAATGGTTACCCATCTAGTTTTCCTTTCAAAACTAGCTTTGGTAATTTAATTGAATTTCCAGTCATAAAAACCGCTCAAAATTCAATATCTCCTGGACCTTAGGTCTGGATTACTCCAAATCACTTTCATTAAATTCTATTTATTGAGGACTTTCCAATGGTATCAAAAATGTAACACAAGGTATCATGGTTTTTGAAAACCTCAATGTGACAAATGAAATAAACAAAGCATCAAAATGTTGTCTTCGTGAAATATGTTTTTCATAAATATAACAACTGTTATGAATTAGATAATAACTTATGAATTACTTTTTTGGTATTGTATGATAATACAAATTGGGGAACATAATTGAGTAATTTGAAAATAAAATAAATGATTTTATGATCTATCCAATATGCTTGTGTTGTTTAAGAATGACATTGTTGTATTAGTGCATTAATTCATATGTGATTTATTTGTGTATCATTAATATTGGTGCTTTTTAAAAAAATGCGTTGAAAATTATATTTTTTCATGAGTGTTTGTAATGTTGATGATTGATTTGTTTTGTTTAAAAATTTTATATTAAAATCTTCAATTATCATAATTAGACGACATGAAAACATTTTTTGTATAATGTTTTTTAAAATATAATTGAAATATCACATTTACATTTTGGGTGGTGTATATTTTGCAATTATGTATAATGTTTTTCTTGTCTTGTCATTAAAAGTGCAATGTTAAATTTAACACTAAAATTTGTGAGGTGTTTTCTGTCAGTCACCATAAAATATTATAATGTCATGTTCATCATAATATGATAATATATGAAACTTTTGTGATAAAACATTTTAAAGCCCCAAATTTAAAAACAAAAACATAAAAAGAATGAAAGAATGGAACCCAACCCTAGAAGGAGGCAACCCCCCCTCCCCCTTTAGAATAAGGAAAAACTGAAGTAAGATGGGAGAGGAAACAAATGCCATCCTTATAATAAAATAATAATAAATTAAAGCACATCCTGGAACAAAAGAGCAGCCTGGCCAAAGAAGGGCAGCCAGGACCCAAAAAAAGACAGCCCGAAAAAAAGAAAAAGAAAAAAAACAAAACCTCAAACAAGCCTTCACGCTTCACCAATGCCAGCCCCGCCTCCACGCTCATCTACAAACTCGCATCTCCATCGTTTCTCAGCACTCCTCACATCGATGCTCCTCAAAAGCTAATGAAATTGAAGCTCCACAATCTGATGGTGTTGAAGCTCAGCTCCACAAGTTGGCTGATCTTGTTGAAGCTCATGTATAAACTACTAGGATCAAACACAATAGTAAGTAGTAGCCCGGGACAAGAATCTTTTGTAGAGACTAGCTCTTTCTATTGCAAAGCGTGTAGCATACACAGCTGCCACAAGGAATTGTTCCAAGAGTTCTGGATTTCATAACAACTGTTACTGAATTCCATATTAACTGTTGTTTCACCATGCGGCAGTTCTGTCTGATTTGGCCTTGATCTCCTGTAAGCACTTTTGAAGATGTCATCTTGACATAAACGAAAACCATGGAATCGAAGAAAGCTTGTTCATCATTTACAAACGTTTATTCAATGAGCATAGTTCTAGAATCTAAAGGACACTCAGTATCAATGGTGAAAAGGCCGCGCCCATTGTTGGTAGTTTTAACCAAATTGTTGCTCGCCATTGCGTCTGTCTGGGAATCTCTTCCGATTTTTTCTCTTACAATCTGCTTGCTGCAAGGAGCTCACACTCACATCCGTGACCATCTGTTTAAATTCTTCAGGGAGAGCTTCCGCCAAAAAGGGAGGAATTGAAATTGCTGATCAAAGGTTCCCTTTGAAAGCTAGATCTGGACAAAACTGGTACCTCACCAATTTCAAATCACTCACACTTAAGTCACAAGTTGGAAGGATTAAACATTATATTGTAACTTGATTACACAATTACTTAGGTAATTATTTAATGGGGTTGTAACTTAATGTGTAACTTGATTACACAATTATTTAAGTAATTATTTAATGGGGTAAGTTGAGAATAGGATTCCACAATTTGGTCATGGTGCATTGACTCATGTCATGTGCACCATGTGATGTTGTTTGCTTCTGATTAATTGTGAAATCACATGGTTCCCCGTGTGATTTTGTTTCCTTTTGATTATTTGGGGAAGCATGTGGTGGATAGGTTTTAAGAAGTTTATTGATTACTTTCCTTTTGGTTAGTATATAAGGAGGTGTTTGTGACCTTGAGAAACACCTTCATTTGTACAAAGTCATGGTATGAATACAAAGTTTGTGAGAATTGAAGTTTTGATTTTGGAAAGGCTTTTGATTTTTGAATAGTTTTGGTGTTATTTATGTGTAGTTCGTGAAAGGAAAATGGTGAGGCTTGCATAACCAATAGTAGGGTGGAGGATAGTTTTACAACCAAAAACATAAATTTCATAACTATGTAGTAATCATACATAGTTTCGATTTAAAACCTGCTCATGTTGTACATATCCCCTTTGAAGGACAATAAACCTTCACTTTTGAGGAAGGAAAAATGTTTCTGTGGTTAGTATGATTTCCAAAAGGAAGAAAATTCCACATCTTAAAATAAAAAACAAAAGGTTTGGAGCCTGCATTCCCCCCACGAAAGTAAACTAACGTCCATTAAAGCACTATGGATGGATGGATGGACATTAAATATTATTAGCACCGGCCTATGTCCTCTTTGTACTAGAATAGTTAACTTAGATTCTTGTTTTTACTTTTCATTTTATTTTAAATACCTGTTTTTATTGTGCAATTGAATGACAGGACACAATGAAACGAAAAAAAAAAGTTAACTATTTACCTTGACCTACATAGTAACCAATTACATTACCCTACCTACTTACAAACCACACAATTGTCCAGGTTACCTATGTAAACATCCATACGAACACATGTGAAATGATGATCTTTAAGAATGTATCTCTGAAGAAGGTATTATTAGAACTAGATGTCTCCATGTTGAGCCCATTAGCATAAGATGGAGACATGTTATGGTTCTGCCCATCGGCTTTTATTGGATTTTTTTTGCCCCCATTAGCAAAACAGGGCTTGAAGTTTGAACATACATGCTTTTATCACCTAATTATCACCTACTAATTTAGTTTATTCCAATTGGGTTGAATGTCAACACAACATTTTTGTATGGAAGATGTATCTTGTGAAGTGAAATTACTGATTTTATTTGAATAGATATCCACCAACTATCTATATAGAATATTTTTAAAAAATACCTACAGTAAGGTCTGGGGTGGCAATTATGATCACATTATATAATGTAATCTTCCAGTGATGATTATACACTCATAAATAGTGACCAAAATGCGTTTATTGAACATCAATCTTTCTTTAAATTGTTGAATCTGTGGCCCCAGACCTTGATGTTGTTGAATGGCCTCACCTTACCCATTATGTTGGGTGTATCACCGAGTGCTTGACCATTGGCTTGACCGTTCCATAGTACTTCACTCATTTGTATAAGTAGTTAACAGTTGTCTTTGTCTTTTTCAGACATGCAACTTTCAATTTGATGAACAAATTCTAACACAAAAAGTACAACAGGCATTGGTCTTATTTGGGCAAATTCTCAATCCCAAAAATCATTTTCATATGTCTTGTAGCCCTTGGCACTAAAAGAGGTCATCTTGCAAATTGTGATGTGTAATTTGTGCACCTTTGTTAAAATTTTGACATGGTAGAAAGTAGAGAGAATTATACTAAAATCTGAAACAGAAGAACTGTTCAAGTTGGGTTCTTTGGGTGCAATGGCACTTGAAAGTGCCAATGTTTCAAAACAAACTTTTTTTCCATGAAGCTTCAAGAATGTGGCATGTGTAAATGTATAAGGTCTCATACACCCACTTTCATTTTCAACTTGGGACTTGTTTGAAGGTTAATATTTTTGCCACTTTTCATTGTTGAAAGGGATAGAAAACATGTCACCCTTGTGGAATACTTTTTCTTTGTCTTTGGGGACCCATGAATCGATGTGTTGGCAAGTGTGTTGGGCATGCTACATATACCATCCCCACAAATATCAGCAAACGGCATTCTGTTAGTCTGCTAGTTTATCTAAGTTGTTAGTAAAAAGTCTACCCAGCAAAAAATGAGGATGCACAGAATCTGTGGTTTTTTTTTGGTTTTTTGGTTTTTTGATTGACGTGAATTTGACCTGTTCCAAGACAGGTGCAAAATTAGTAGCACTTTAAAACCACCTATGAACTTGGTGGATGTTAATGTGCTATCCTCCGCCTTGGGTGAACCCACACCCACACTGCCACCATGGTAAAAATTTTAGCCCAAAATCCATTTAAATTGTTTTTAAATATTAGAATTATCCCATGCTTAGACTATATCAGGGTCTCTGAGCGTTGACCTTTTTCTCAATTTTCACCATAGGAATATAAAAAGGGCCTGTGACTTCTACGAAGGATCTGAGGGAAAACCCTCAAATTCGTCACAGTTTTAGGGAAAATAATTGAAATCTTCATATTTAGACTGTAGGTCCTTGCAAGTCATTTTATTTACCCTAACATTACATATGATTTCACCTAATCCAACCAACTATGTGTAATCATAGACACAATGTATTGCAAGTTGAAAAAAACAACTCAAATATCATTCATTAATGTATGTCATTAGACAAGTTGATAATAATTAACATATTCATCATATTCTTGTATAATATTTATGAAGTGTAGAACTGGTAATTGCATTTACAACTACAAAGGCCCACTTGTAACTAAAAACTCAACTAAGAGCACTTGTGATTGACTTGTCATGTAAGATTATATGAATTTTAATCATAAAAACAATCAATTTGCGCAACAATTGCAAGATAATTGCAAAGACATTTGTTGGTATGGACAAGATTTATTTTAATGTTATATGGTGTGAAATATTTTCACATAATATGATAATTCAATAAATGCTGACCTAAGACATAATTATGACTTGCCTCTTGCAATATCCAATTTTCAGCAAAATATTATCTTTCTTAGATGCATCCAAAATAACATGTTATCACAAAAATCAAAATATGAAAAAAAACTTTCCACTCCCACAAAATGTAAAGAAATTATTCTTGTTGTTTAGTGATTTTTTATTATCCAACCTTTATAGATCCTTGTTTTGCAAATTCATCTACTCATTCTTTGGATGATTTCTTGATGCCTTTATTCAATCAAATTACCATATGATGGCACATCATAAGAGATCATTATTTCAATATGGTCATGAACTCCATCAATGTTGGAAGGTTTCTGAAAGGGATCACAAAAGAACTAATAATCCTAATCTTCAAATCTAGAAATAAAAAAAAATTCAAAAATTGGTGAGCCATTTCATTAATCAATGTAGTTTACAAAATTTGCACCAAAACACTTCAATTGCACCTTCAACTATTGTATATGGAAATGACTAATAGTAATCAAAATGCTTTCTTTCCTTGACGTTATATCTTGGATAATGTATTGTTTATACATGAAACAACCGATTGGACAAGGAGCTCCATGCAAGAACATTTTTCTTGAAGACTAAATTTGGTGAAAATGCATGACAAGTTTTTTTGGAATATTTTTCTCTTGCAATGAAGAAGTTCAAGATGGCTATTGTTTATTGAAAAATTGCAAGTTAAGGTGGATTTCTTTTGGTGAACAAAATATTTCATATTATTTTCTTTTCCAATGTTAAAATCAATTAAGTGTGGATTATCACTATGAGAAAAAGAGGTATATTACAATTGGCCTTGCAACTCAAAAATTGAATTGCATCGGACATTTGCAACTCAATGTATTTTTACACCATGAATGTTAACAAACAAAGTGCATGAGTACCAAATTTACAACTCACTATATATATGGTGCAATTCATTGCAATTCTATTGCAACTCTATCAAAACAACTCATTTTGAACTACTATGCAACTCCATTATAACTATACCCTTGATGTCATGCTAATGTCATTAATTGTCATCCATCTATTAAAATCTAACATGTGGCACTATGAAAAATTTTGGACATAATTTTGTTTTTTCAAAATATTGACTTTCATCATCCATTGTAATTATTAATGATGATCCAAGATTATGACACATGGCATAATAAAAAATATTATCACATGGCATATTAATTATATTTTGGAATAAATAAATAAATAAATATGTTTATTTTAATACTTAAGTAGGTTGTACATAACTATAGGTAGGTAGGTTGGTAGGTAAGACCTACATACCGATGTATTTATTTAAGACTTGCTTGCCTACCTACCTACATAGGTAGGTTAAAAAATAAAACCTATTTACTTACTTAAGTAGGTAAATAGGTAGGATAACACAAAACTAAGTGAACTAATAAATAGTCATGAAGTTTTTTTTTAATTTTGGATTTTACTTTTAAGGTTAAGCATTTTTGTGCTCATCCCAAAATGGCCCATGTATTTTTATGTGAAAACATAAGAGAAAAAACCTTCTTTACATAGTTTGTAACCTAAATTTCAAAAACAAAGCATATGCGTTAAATCTTTTAATTGTTCTTTAATTGTAAATTGAATTGTGATTGAGTTGCAACTATACAAAGATTTTTCCACATTTTTTGTGTTTATTTTTCATTTTGTAACTTATATAATTAAATTATTGATTATATGATAATTAAATATGTCAATTAATTATTTAATATTTATTTATTTGAAATAGAAATTTGAATTATTTATTTAATTAATTAATGAACTAATTATATTAGTCAAATTTATTTCTAATTCATAATAATTAATATCAATTTAATTAAATAGTGCATAATAATTAATTAAATTACATATTGATTATTAAATAGTAAAGATTAATTTGGGTAAAAAACTGGAAGGTATAAATAGGCATATCCATATATGCATTGAATTGAAATTTTAATATAATATACACATTGTTTTAAACTTCACTTCTAAATTAATTATATGTATCCAAATAATAAATTAAGTAATGAATTTAGATAATTAATGATTTGGTAATTATTGATCAATTAATAATTATATTAAATAATTGATCTAATTCATTATGAAGTATCCCCAACTTGGATAAATATTTAGTTTATTAATATTTGATAATTAATTAAATTTCTAGTTAATGGTAAATTATTTATATGAATACACTTATTATTCATATTAACAATTAAGTTATTGAAACAATAATTCTTTATAAAACATTACATATGAATATGTATCTTTATTGAATTATAAAAAAAATTATTATAATCATAACATAATTAAACAATAATATTTTAGTAATGGCACATTAAAGGCTATACTAATTGTATCACTGGGAATCATGATCGAAAACTAATTGCAAATGTATCCATAATGGGTGGTGGAAATGTGGACACATGGCATGATTTCATATATGTACATTGTATAGTAATTATAACATAATTGTTATTTTAATGGCACATTACAATAGTTTTAAAATAGTTGCTACATGTAACTATAATGCAACTCCTAGAAAAGCCAAATATGGTTGATTACATATGTACGTACAATGTGTATAAATTACCATATAAAAACCCATTTTGAACTAATTTGTAATTATAATACTATTAATTAATTTTCTGATGTGACAATTTATTTATTAATAAATTTTATTTCTAAGGGGATAATTGCATAAAAGTTGTAATATTCAAGGGATGGTTGCACAATAGTTGTATATGAATTGTTTTTTGAATGTTAGTTGTAGGGTAGTGTGGTTTTGATAGACACAATTTTTCATGGTGTATGTGATGAAAATCGAACAAATTTGATCCATTGAAAAAACCACACACCTAAACATTTTTTTAACATAAAAGTTAACATACAAAAAAGTTAAAATGATTAAATTATGCACTTTTGAATGAAAAAGTAATTTAAAAATCCATAATTGTTTTGGCTTTAAAAAAATTTAATAATTTTTTTGGATTTAGTTTATTTTTCCTTTAATGTATCATATATTAAGTCCTTATAGAATTTTTGGAATGGCTTAACTACCTACTTACGCCTATTTACTTACCTATCATTTTATAATTTACCTCTAACCTCCTTACTAATGAATTGCATTTCTTACTTGCTTATATTAATAATGATGTGAAATAAAAAAATATGACAAAAATTACAACCTAAGTGTAGGCCATTGGTAAGGACTTAATTTATCATTAAGAGTGTGAAGGATTTAATTTTTTATACTTGTAACGTATGTGCATACCTCAAAATCTAAGGTGCGTAGGTTAAATCACTATGCCAAAACATGGCAAATATGATTATGCCCATGATTAAGTTTGTAGTTGTAAATACCATTCATGACTGCATGACTATGTAATTTATATAGACATGTTGTTTATACACTAGTTGTATTTTTGTCCTAGTGGTAAATCCCATTGAATATATTATATATTTATAAATTGCCATTTGATAAATAGGTAGGAATGGGTAGGTAGGTAGGTAGGCCTAAGTAGGTAAGTAAATATAATCCTATTTATTTTTTGGTGTCAAGCTTTTTTTATTGGTCCATCATAAGTAATATTCACATTTTGAATGTATGTAATGCATGTATTGTGTGTAGATTGATACTTTTTCACCTCCTTAATATATAGTTTACAAAGTTGAATTTGTTAACAAAGGATATAGGATAAATTTACAACATTATCCCATATAATCCTTTGTCCCATACAAAAGTACCCCATTTTGACCATTATTATCTTTTTCATACTTTGTCCAAAGGAAAAAAGGAAAACCATTGTTAATTTTTTTCCCTAGATCTATAGATTTATAAAAAATCATTAACCAAAATATCAAGTAATTGATTGAAAATGCATTTGAATCTTCAATATTTTATACATTTGAACAACAATGATATCTTGAAGATTTTCTTAATTTTTTTTTTCATGAAATGATTTGTAAATAATAAAATATGTTTATACTTCAAATCAACATGGTATGTATGTATGTATGTATGTATAATATTTCCCCTTCTTTTAAAAAAATACCGAATCAATAAAAATGTTATCAATATTGTGTTATATTTATTTGTAATTATTTTTAAAAAAATTTATATGTGTTTGATGAAACATATAATATTATTTTCAAAATTTTAAAATTTTATACGAATTATTTAAATGATTTAAATGTCATAATTCTTATCAAATTTTATTGGGAATAGGAAATTTTAATCTTTTTTTTTTAATTCATTAAATGTGATTTAATATAAAATATTAAAAAATTCCAAGATGTATGACCAACTCCTTTGATAAGTTACTAAAGATCAAAGTTTATATTCTCTGCTACCCATCACATGGAAACATGAAAAACAATGTTATTTTGGGGCATGTGGATTTTTAAAAACATTCATTGGATATCACTAATAAAAATATCATTATTTAATGTCAAAAAATTCAGAGAAGATATTCATTTAAATAAACCTTTGAGCAAGAATTTCAACTTAAATTTTTAAATTATATTATAGGCATCAATGTTTTATTTAATTTTATGATTTCAAGAACTTTGGTAAATGTTTTCTAGTTTTTGGGAATTTTTTTAATGAAAAAAATCCCCCAAATTTTTTTTTAGCCAGTATCTAGAAATTCACATTAAATAGTTAATAACTTTAAGGCAAAAAAATTATAAATTATATAAGGCATTAACTATTTATTTGTGCACTAATTATGTGATTAATCATCTACAAGCTTATAATATGCTTACTATGTACATATGTCTACCTTCTAATTCTTTTCCCTTTTAAATCATAAGTTTTTAATGTTTCAAATTGTATATTATTAAATAATTATATGGTGTTCATGAAGAAAAATTTTAATCGCGTAATTGATCCAGGAAGACTTCTAATCATGTAATTGTATTCATGGTTACAATAATACGATTAGGCAAAAAAACATGGCACATATGATTATATGATTAGAAAATGGTCACTAGTCATATTTGTTGTAGTCATAAATATCAAGTTTTCGCATAGTGGACTAAGGTAACTAGGTAGGTTAAGCTAGGTAAATTAGGTTAAATTAAACAAGTTAAAATAGGTTGGGCTAGCTATCACCTTCCTACTTATATGCCTTTTTAAAATGTACATAAACCTATTTATTATCTACCTATTTAAAAACAAATATTTTTATATTTTTTATAAAATAATTTAAATTCAAGTAGAAATTCAGTTAGTCAAATGGTCAACTATTTGCAAGTCAAAATGATTGATTAAATAATATGTAATGTTTTTAGTAAAAATGACCACTTTAATCACAATGACAGGTTTAAATTATCGTGTCCAAATTGATGGAGTGGTCTTCTTTTATGCTTATCATTTTGGGTATTTTTTATTAAAAAACCGATTCAAAATAACTTGTTTTTTGTAGTAATGTTAATATTACATTTGGTTTTAGTATTTAGGTTAAAGATGTGGATGGGTTCATTATAGTTAAAATTTAGAAAAAATAAATAAATTTTGGAACATAATCCACCTTCAAATTGTTGGACAAATGTTCAACCATTGTAAATGTAGTTTTAAATTCTATCCTTTGGTATTCTTTGATTTTTTTGGTATTATATAACATTTTAGGGTGGTTCAATAAAGGCAATACGCAAGTGGAGAGTTGCCCGATAAGCGATTACTTGTGAGACAATTAAGAGAAGAAACTAAAACCAAAATTAATTCTAAGACCAATGGTTATGCAAGAAGGAAGATTGGAAGTTTGAATTTGGCTTGTATGTGTAGATGCTGAAAATAACTGAATTGTGCATGCAAGTGTATGAGGTATGTGTGAATGTAAAATCTAAGATTTTAGTAGTTAAAGAGGTAACTGACATAAATGAATAGACAAAGCTCAAGGTGGTGATGGTGTATGTAGCATGCCCAAGACACTTGCTTGCACATCAATTCATGGGTCGGGCTGAAATGAATACGTTACTGAGTACCCATATGTCACCAAGTTGCTCTCAATTCCTAACATGAATTTGTTTATGAGAAGTCAATAATCTCCACATATAATAAATTTGAGTGATATGCACATTATTTGTGTTAATAGCATGTTAAATGACTCACTCCAAATTATTTGGAATTATGCATTTTAAAAGGTATGAAAAATAAATTATTCTATTGTTTTCCACATACATAGCTAGAGATTGGCAGCTAGATTATCTTATTGGCTTGCTTCCAAATCCTATGTCTATTTGCTTATTACCTATTGGCCAAATTAACATGAATCAACCTTGGATAAATAACCATGGTATCGATAAGTAATATGGTTTATTGCCAACTAGATGATGTATTGTGTTATATTGTCTCAATATTTCAAACCATAAGGGCCCTAGTGAAATTTTAAGGCCCTACTACAAGGCCCACTCATGCTTCATGGAGGGCAAATACCCTAGTACCTTGGCCAATTCAACACTAATTATATTATTTTCAGAAATGTTGATTTTTTAAAAAAAATTGCAAATAAAAAAATATTGTGAATGATAATAGTGAATATATAAGAATACTCCATTTGTTGAAATGAATTTTTCAAAATTAATTAATTATTTGATGGACATGTGTTGAATTGACCAAGGTACTTGGTACCGCACTCCCAAGGCTTAAAAAGCTGAAGAATCATATGAAGGCCCCCCCACATGATGCAAGTGGGATTGAGAATAAAATGTGGAGTATCAGGGTTGGTTGTATCAAAAAGTCAAAGAATAATTTGTATAGATGAAACCGCATTTGGCCCATTTGATCACCTTCAGTCCATTGTACACATTGGATGAAACCACAGACATTGAACTCTTCATGACCATTCACACTTCAAAATTCCTTCAAATGATGGGGCCCCCAAAAGAAAAAGAAAAAATTTACACATAGAAGTGTGACATGTTTTCTATCCCTTCAACTCAAAAAACTGGCAAAAATAGTAACCTATATGAACAAGTCTCACATTGAAAATGAAGGTTTGGTCTATGAGACCTTCTAAATTTACACATGGCATATCCTTGAGGATTGTTGGAAAAAAAGTGGCAAGTTGAAACTTTGGCACTTTCAAGTATACCTTTCTAAAACATCATCATTTGTTTCACATGTGTTTGTGCCCATGATTAAAATAGGTAGCTTGGACAAGTATGGTATGTGGTTTATAGTTCGTATCATAGTACCTTGGCAGCTTCTGCACAAATTAAATTCTTTTTAATTGTCTTTTTTTTTTTCTAAAATTAGCTTAATATGTTGAATAATTCAAAATTTATAGTCAGACTCAAAATCATGACCCTCTCCAAGTAGTACAAGTTCATGAGAACAGTCCAACCAAGGAGACAATCAAAACCTTTTGTTAGTGACAGTCGTTTTATTATATTTAATTTGTTTCTATCGAAATTTTCAAATCAAAACTAACCTATTGAATTAAAATTCCCAAAACATATTAATTATTGGACAAGTTACTACCAAAACCACTAATACACTACAATTTACAGTTAAAGTAAATATTTAATATTTTATTTTGGTTTCATTATTTCATTTCTTTTTGTTGCACAATAAAAAAGAAAACCTAAGTTGACTACTTTGGTACAAAAAGAAAATGGGCCGGTGGTAATAAAATATTTACCTAGTGTGCATCCATCCATATTGCTATAGGTAATGGATGTGTAATTTGATGTGTAATTACTTAGGGGTAAGTTGGGTGTAAATAACTTCATGTGTAACTCGATTACACAATTACTTAGGTAATTATATATGGGGTAAGTTGGATGTAGGATTCCATAATGCATTGATTTATGTCATGTGCACCATGTGATGTTATTTGCTTGTGATTAATTGTGGAATCACATGGGGAACCATGTGATGTTGTTTTCTTGTGATTAATTGTGGAATCACATGAGGAACCATATGATGTTGTTTTCTTGTGATTAATTGTGGAATCACATGGGGAACCATGTGATGTTGTTTTCTTGTGATTAATTGTGGAATCACATGGGGAATCATGTGATGTTGTTCTTTGTGATTAATTGTGGAATCACATGGGGAATCATGTGATGTTGTTCTTTGTGATTAATTGTGGAATCACATGGGGAACCATGTGATTTTATTTCCTTTTGATTATTTGGAGAACCATGTGGTGGATAGGTTTTAGGAAGTTTCTTGAGTAGTTTCCTTTTGGTTAGTATATAAGGAGGTGTTTGTGACCTTGAGAAACACCTTCATTTTTTGTACAAAGTTATGGTATGAATAATAAGTTTGTAAGAATTAAAGTTTTGATTTTGGAAAAGTTTTTGATTTTTGAATAGTTTTGGTGTTGTTTATGTGTAGTTCATGGAAGGAGAATGGTGAGGCTTACATAGCCAATAGTAGGGTGGGAGGATAGTTTTACAACCAAAAACATAGATTCCATAACTATGTAGTAATCATACATAGTTTCAGTCCTAAACCCACTCATGTGGTATAGATGTTACTTTACTTTGAAGGGGGAATGTGGGCCCCAAACCTTTTGTTTTGCATTTGACAATGTGAAATTTTCTTTCTTTTGAAAATCATACTCTTACCATAGAAACCTTTTTCTGTCTTCAAAAATGAACCATTTGTGAAGTTCTAATCCTCAAATTCGTCAATTTTACATTTTGATTGTAGGTCAAATGTTCCAAAATATTGGATTTGAGTCTAGTTTTTAATTTGTTCCATTGATAGCGTACCTGCCAATGTTCTCTCTTTGGAAATTTTAGCAAAATTTTGACCGCTGAAAATAAAAAGGAATATTTTTGTCAAAAAAATCCTGTTCATTGCACAAAAATTTGCCAAACTTCTGAGGAAAAAAAATATTTGGGAAACTGGTGGCACATTTTGATACTATTTCTATATTTGGGGCAGTTATTTGTAAGTTTTCTACCAGTCTGAAAGATTTAAATTTTTTATGTTGCCAATGAAATCTAAATGATGAAACCCTGCCAAACTTTATAAAAAGAAAGCACCCAAGAAAGGGGGAGAAAAAGAAACAAGGGGGAAGGACCAAAGTCCAGGCAAGAAAACAGCCCAAATTAGACAGGCCACCACAGGAAATGGAACCACTAAGAACCAAACCCTCCTCCAGTTGCATGAAGCGTATCAACTAAAGAAAGGGGAGGTAAAATTCCAAGCCTAGAAAAACCCTCCCCTGCAGTGACAGCCCATCTCAAGATAAATATTGTTCGGGATGAAATGCTAACGATGCTCCTTCAGAAAACTGAAAAAAGAAAAGAAAATAAAAACAAAACACCTGTACGTACTTACCTACATTACATCCATACAAGCTACTAGTGGGTCCTGTACAATTCCTATTGGGATGGGTTTATGGTACATAGTATATACACCCTAACCCTAAAGTTACATTTGGCCATAGTTGTTAATGCTGTTGGTACAAGAGTACTGCTGCAATTTTTTTCCCCTTAGTCTGCCCTTTGCCCTGCTTTTTTTTCACTTGTCATGTTTTGCACTCTTAAAGCAGTTTGAGAAAATTTGTAGTGTATGTGAAGGGCACCTTATATCCATGAATTTCCACCTAGAAATTGGGAGGAATATTATCTCTACTCCTAAAGGGAGGGAAGGGAAATCATGCCTACTTATAGGTGTAAGAGCTCTCCAACTATTGAGGAATAGACATAAGAACCCTCCCATTCATAGGCCTTGTGATCTATATAAGTTTAGTTCATGATGAATTTTGTCTCATGCTTTACCATAGGTAAAGCCCATGGATGGAGGACATTCCCAAAATGTGGGGGCAGATGTAGCTACCCCCTCATACTAGGCCCCTTATTTTGAGAATGCTCCCACCCTAGGGCTTTACTCTTCACATAACATGTTACACATACCAAAGGGCACTTAACATGCCAGCTGACATGTGTCCAGGGTCTTGTAGCATGTTACATACCCCCCTAACAACTCTAACATGCTCAAAATTCATATTACATGGACGCAAACTGGAAATGCCAAGGTGAAAAAAATGGGACAAAGGGCAGACTGGGAGGAAAAGAATTCTGTTAGTACTCTCCTATTGATTTGTAAACTCGATTCTTTTGTTTGCACTTTTTCTTTTTGAAGGGAAATAAAAAGCATCACTTTTTGTACTAAGCGCACTAAAAATATCAATGGATAAGGTCAGGCTTGGATTACATACCAACAACCCAAGTAGGCTGCTTTGGCACATGTCTGCTGAATAATTAATTAATTTTGAAAATTCTGTTTTGAAAAAAAAAATGTATTCCAACATATTTCAAAAGATTCTTTATTTCCTTCACAAAAAGGTTTCTTTGTGAGAAATGTATTTTCTGAAAATATCAGCATTCTTAAAAATAATATAATTTGTGCTGAAGCCACCAAGGTACCACAGATACATACACGGCATTTGGACTTGTTTTTTCTGTCATTTTGTGAAGGGGATCGAAAGCTTACCAAAAGATGACAATGGGAAGGGTCATGCTTAGTATAGGTGAACTGGGCTTTACTGGAATAAGGGCCTGCACAAGGTGAAGCCTAGCATGGCCCTGATCCTGGGCCATAGCCAAGGGCTTTACTAAACATAAAGATGCGTTCCATTTCTTTTCTCTTTCCCCCCCAGGAATAAAGGGAAAAGAAATGCAGGGCTTTTTGAAAAATGGCATGGCCACCGAAGTGGGCATTCTATTTTTCAAAACGAGCCCAAACAATGGACAAAAAATAAGCTGGGTAATTATATAATTTCTGATTTCACTAAAAACATTGGAGCAGGTCTTGATTTGGGATTTTACCCACTATTGGGCACTGCCCTACAATTGGAAGAAGGGTTATGAAGTGAACACAGAGACTCTGAGACAGTACCGCAATAAGTATATAAGGCTGGCCATTAAAAGGATATGGGAACTTAGAAAATCAAATTCATGTGTATCCTCATATGCATACACCATGGCTAGTGGCAACCACAAGGGTTTTATTTCATTTTTTATTTTTTAGAATTTTTTGTGGTAGCCAAAGTGGCAACCATCCACAAGAGCAGAGAGCCAAATTTGGCTACAGTAGAAGAGGATAGTAGACAACTTAAACCTTCCTGGTACCTATGTTTTGGCAACCCCCAAGAACCCAGTGTCTAAACACGGCGACTTTCATGTTTTTCTCCTTGGAATGTGCCTTACTAAAAGGCATCTAATAGGAATCTTGTGACAGTCCACAAAACCCAAAAAGCTGTTTTGCATGGATGGAAAATTTTGCACAAAACACTTTAGCCGGAAGGAAGTGATTCTTTGAGAGGTGCATCAGAGACCAGTCCCAGGGAATGTAGATAGTGAACTCTAAATTACTACAAAAGATGTCCCTGTACACCAAGCTATTTCCTTAAAATTTTGAGTGAATTCATTGATCTTAAGAAACTGAACTAGTTGAAAAATAATGAATTCACTGGTTTACTGAATGGGACTATTGAACTGCAACCACATTTTATTGAAGTGCACCCGCATTTTGTGATAGTAGATCTAGAGCTTGCTCCTAGACTGTTGGAATTGAGCTACCCATTTTGGCCTTTTATCTGGCTGAGCTTGCTCCAAGTACTGTTTGTGAGCTTTGATTGAAACCTGCATTAGTTTCTGCACTTTCAGTAGTCCTTTCATTCTTTGGGTTGATCTCTATGAAATTAAATCTAAATCTTTGATGAGGACAAGCAGATGGATTAACTCCTTCTCTTGACACTAGCCCTGGCCCCTGAACTCCCCCCTTCTTTTCAGCCTTGACTCCTTCCACTTGCTCTTCTTCATTGCCCCACCTCATGGACTCCCGATTCCCGCCCAACACTCGGTTGTGTTGCCCGTAAAAGAAGTGGTCAACAATAAAGTTGCCGCACGATCCGCTACTCCTCTCTTCGACTGTCTCAAGAGCCATGGCTTAGAACCTTCTTTTGACCTCTCCTTGGAACTCGGGGGGCGTCAGTAAAGTCGGAGATAGAAGCGTCTGTTCTCCTCTCATCAATCACAAGCCGCACTTGGAAATTACAGACACAATCACAGACATCGGTCTCGCTTCTATCCCTTCCTCATTCTTCCACGCTCTGTCTCTCTGGAAGGGTATTCCCTCTTTTCCTTTCAGCATTCTCTAATCTCAAAGCCCGGGATCAAATTAAATCTGATATAATTTCTCTGCCAAACAAGCATGCTTTTTATGGGTTCGATTAGAGCACCAATCTCCTTTGCATGCACAATAATGCATTAGATTCGTTCGCTATTGCTTTTCACTCTCTATGCAGGCGTGCCTAGCTTCACAGTTGCTCCATTCTATGCGGAGACACTCCTAGTTGCTCCCTTGTCGTAGAATGCAGGGCACCATTCGAGCTCTTCTTCCAAGTAAACGTTTTTTTCCCCTATCTCCGTGATCTCTGCCGTTCTCCTCCGCTTGGTTGTATTGTCTGCCGATCAGCTTTCTGTTTCTGCTCCGTATGATCTTCCTCTAGTATTCTGCATTCTCCGGCTACACTTCTGCATCCTAATTTCCGATTCATAAGAACCTGCAGCTTCTTGCACTGGTAAGCCCCTTACTGCTACAGTTTCTAACGACGATCTGAATACCAAAGCAAGGCCACAGTGAACCAACGCCCACCAGCGCACCATGAAGGATGGATGGGAAGTGGTCAGGAAACAGTTTTCTGTTGGGTTCCAGTTCCCTAGCTAACCATGGTAGTTAGCTCAGTGCTTTTTTTTTACTACCTACCTATTAACAACCCGCAACTGGGTTGTTAGTAGGTAGGTAGTAAAACCAGCCCTTAATGAGTAGTTACCTATTTTTCTACCTATCTACCTATAAATGAGACCTATTTCTTACAAAGTTGGTTACCAAGGTGAAATCAAATATTAACTCAGTTGAGGCTCGTCCACAACTGAGTAATAACAGCCATCCAGTAGATGGTGCGCCGGTTCACTGTAGCCCCAAAGCATCAGGAGGTGAAACGTCAAAGCCAACTTCTGTTGAAAACGATGGGCAGGAGTTACAAGCACCATCTACAGGGGCAAGCTACCCTCAGCTTCTTGAGTGAGGCCTCTTAGTGGCCATATTAAACCCAAGGAGTGTTAGATTTGGACTCAGAGACCCTGATTTCGTCTGCGCATGCGATATTTGTAATGTTTACAAGCAATTTTTAATTAATTTTGGGGTGTTTGCCATGGTACCGGAGTAGGTGCTGTTTCCCCCAAGGCGGAAACAGCTCAGAAGCAACTCAGATTGAGTTAGTGACAACGGGAGACGATGATCTGACACAGCACCAGGAAGAAAGGGAAGCAACGCGAACAAATCAAGAGCCAGACGGTCAGTCACACCAGCTACAGCAGCTACTGCAGGCATGGCAGAGCCGCAGCTACCGGAGGCACTGCGGGAATTACTGCCGCAACTGCCGGGACTAGTGCAGGCACTGCAGGGACTAGTGCAGGCACTGCAGGGACAGCAGGCACAGCCGCAACAGCGGCAGCAGGGACTAGTGCAGGCAGTGCAGGGACAGCAGCCACAGCCGCAACAGCAGCAGCAGGGACTAGTGCAGGCACTGCAGGGACTAGTGCAGGCACAGCAGGCACAGCGGCAACAGCAGCAGCAGGCACAGCAACAGCAGCAACAGCGGTCACGGCGGGCCACCGAAAATCAAATGACGCGTGCAGCAAACGCTATTCTCGTTGGTGCAGCACTAGTAGCAACCGTTACGTATACAGCCTGGCTACTCCTCCCTTTCAGCAATATTAGGTCTGGGCACCACTCGGCAACCAAGGTATTCTGGGTGTTCAACAGCTTGTCTTTCTATTCAGCCATTGCAACGGTCTGGGTTTGTGTAGGGGTAGTCGGGCCATTCCCCCGCATACCGTGTCAGATTTGGGAGACCTTGGAGAGAAGACTTATATGGGCTCTTTGTTTCTTTGCATTTTCTTGTGCTTCTGTGGTTACTGCCTATTCGATTGGTGCCTACGTTGTTGTGCCTAAACATCTGGAATCCATCATTACCGACGGATATATGCTTGGCACTATCATAGGAGGTGCAGTTCTCTGCGGTTTCACCGTAATAATCATTCTAATCCTAGAAGTAAAACCCAATTAACTGGAGTATCATTTGTCTGTATATGCCTCTGTATTATCAACATACATACAATTGCTTTGTAAATGTAGACTGGAAATGTAATGCACAACATCTTGAGCATATCTAATGTCCTCCAAGTTTTCACATTGTGGAGCACACCAACAATTGATAGATTTCATTTTTTATGTCTGTTAAGTGTAGGGGGAAAAAATCTGAATTGAATGTATATATGAGCAATTTAATGAAAAGAAGTTCAAATGTAACCATTTGATGTATGTATATATGCACAATTGTGCAACATTGCAAATGTATCTAGAGGTGTAATTCTTTATCCAAATAAGTGACACATACTAAAAGAAAATGTCTCATGAGATATTGTTCCTTCTTTATACACGTATAAACTGAACCTGGCATTCAAACAACTGGCCATAATAGACTTCATGAAAGCAAATATAACAGCAGATCCTCTATATTGAGAAATAAAATTGTCTCCCCAATGCCATCTCCATTGCACAAATGATAATGAAAGTATGTCTAACAACGTAACTCCTCTTGACTCACTTCAGATGTAGAAAAAAAGTGTGTGAAAGCATGAGATAGAAAAATTTAGAAATAATTCAATTGAATGTGGAAATGCACATGACCTTCGACCCACACCACAAGAAGAATATGAAAGTAGTGCAAACACATAGTTTTTTAAATTATAGATTTAGACTTTAGTTCATAAAATCAAAAGCGCTCATGATTTGGAAAATGAAGGTGCATCAACAGCACAAGCAGAAACTAATGCAAATTCAATCAAAGCTTAAACACAGTACCTGGAACACAGGTGGTGCCTGGGTTAGGGTGCTAGCACTCTGTTCTTTGATTGTTTTGGTGACACATTAATCTGCAATTTCATAAGTGGTGCCCTTTGCAGGAGAACATTCCAACAATTTGATTAAAGATTCATTGAATGAACATAATTTTATCATTTGATTCTTCATACTACCATCAAGGTCATTGAATTTGCACTGCCAGGTATTTGGTGTTTGTAATAAGAGCACTTTGCCTAGTGGGTACTACACAATATTGGGTTTATGGTATATAGATGCCAATTCAGAGCCAATGGCATGCTCCAAGTGATGTCCTAGGTGCAAGAAGTCTAAACTTTCAAAAGCTAATGGACAGTTGCCTGGGTTTCCAGCTTTCTCCTTGCCCCATTGTGGCCTCCTCGCATTATCTACAACAATCATCATCACCAAGGTCATAGTGCTCTTGGGAAAACAATTCTTTTGTTGGCTATCCTTTCGAAGGGGGATAAAAGCATCAGTTTCGTGACTAAGCAACATCGTTTTTGTTTTGGCCAGATTTGGCCAAAACAATAAAAATATGAATGGACTATTCTGTCAAAACAATCCTTTTTTGGGAAAAAAAATCTTGAAACTCTTTTTTAAAATTAAAAACTTTCAGCACATTTGGACCAATGGTTTTTTTACTCAAATTTGTGAAGTTGGTTGGCTACAAATTGTGAGTGCTTGTATGTTAAAGTGACTTTTTTGTTTTTGGTGCAAGTGTATCTAGTTGGTTACACAAAGAATATTTTTCTCTAAATGTGATTATTATAATTTATGTATTTTCATAACTATTGATGATTTTTTTAAAGCGTTGTATGTTCAAGGTGCTAATTTTTTTTTCAATATTCAAGTTTGACTAGGTGTTGGATTTTGACAATGTAACATTGTGGTGACAAATGTTTCAACATGGGACGTTTTGTGATTATTGAATGTGAACAATTGTCAAAAACATTTTGTCCCAAGTTGCATTGAAAAGTGAATAAAAATTTGTTGTCTACATGCATGCTTGCAACAAACAAGTACTTGGAGGGGAATTGAACCCCAATCCATAAAGTGTTCTTGCCCATTGTAGTTCAAGTAGTACATGCACCTACCCCACATTACTAGACAAAGCAATTTACAACCAAAAGAAACTTGATGAGTGACAACAATGTCACCACCATCGACAATCAATAGATGTTGTCTGATTCTAACAAGCCCATAGTAAAATAAATTACAAGTACTAAAATTTGGCACATGGAAATCTTTTCACAATTTTTTTTCATTATCACAAACCTTTTCCTTTCCCTTTCAAAATGCATTAGTCATGGACACAAACACAATAAAATTTGGGATCATGGGCGGTGGAATGGAAGACAAGGTAGGTTTCACCCAATCTATAGTTAATGAGGTTTGCATTACTACAAAAAGGATTGTGGGGTGTCAAGGATTCAAAGAAAAGATGAAATTTAAATTTTCTCAAAATTTAAAGAGATGCCATAGGTGGGAGATGAAAGAAATCCTAAATAATATCATTGATCAAAATTTACAAGTTTTGTGAATCTATTGCTTTGGTCAATAGACAAATATCAAGTTCTATAAATACAAAAGACCCCAAAAATTAATGATGAAACAACTACAAGAATCTAGGAACAATTTTAACACATACAACAATTAATCAAATTTGCAATTTGCTATATAGTGAATAGACATAACACCATTCAAGTTTTAACACACCAAAACACAAAGAAAAATAATAATAATCAATAGCCAATAAACAAGGAATGAACATTGAGAACATATAAGAACTTGAATGTGATGTTGATTTGAACTTCAACATTTTAATGTGGTGGAACATTTTAATCTCCTAGGCATCAATATTCAATAAGCCATAAACAAAGCTAAAACTTTTCAAATTTGATAAGGAACAAATTGAATTTCAAGCATACCTTCAAAACACATATTTGTTGTAACCTTGCCATTATCGCATTCTAAACATCAAAAAGTGACAAACATTAAAACTTGATCTTTAATGCAACAGAACAAAATATGAGATCAAGTTTCAATAGGAATATTAATTAAAAATGTTTATAAGAATTGAAGGTTGAACTATTATCATTTTTTTTTTGTCCAAGCTCTTCCAAATCACGATGTTTTTTCATTGCATTTACATGAACATCACAATTTACAAGACTCTCACACATATTGTTGTTCCAACTTACAAGACTCACACATGAATGCCTTTAAGGATAAATCTCATCTTACTGTTATACTTAATCTTTAAAGTTCCATATCCATACTAGCAACAAACTTTGCTATTAAGAGCTTTCAATTTTGCTAACAATGGAACATAACCTTCAGGGAATGGAATGGTGACAAAGACCTTTTATAAATCATTGTTCTTGCATCCAATGAAGGTGTTTCGTTAGTTTCAGTAACATTTAATTTGGACCATCCTTTGTTAGGATGGCTACTCCACACATATTTGTTATTGAAATATGATGAATTTTTCAAATAGACTTGCAATTGAATTTCATTAACATCACAAACTTAATATCTCACAATTTAATAATAGAAGTCGTGCAAAATTTGTTTATTCATAGGTTTGTATTTCATTTGTCAACTCATTTATCCATGTGTGAAATGCGTTTTCAATGCATGATATTTGTGTGTAAAATGTACAAACTTATGAATGAATGAACTTCCCATGATTTTCATTATTAGTTTGTTACATGTTAAATTTTTGGTGAAGGCCATTCATATGACTTTTTCCTTTATTACCATGTCACGAAATTTGTCAACAAAAAAATATTAATTTGAACTTTGATTTGAGTTTGGTAATTATTATTTAACTAATTTATTTATTGTTAAATTAATTTAATTTTTTTTTCCATTTAATGTTAAATCCTAAATCCCTTGTATTAGACACATAGTCAATAAAATGGGTTTCTAATTGATTAAGAAGACATTATTGTATTTATGAATTGGATTGGGGGTGGGTTCACTAGTTTGAAATGCATCACTTTTTAGGAGAGTGCCTTACACCATGTAATGCAATTCTTCTTATGGGATTTCTTTTCAACAATCAATTATATTAAGTAAAGGATCCCTAGAGGGGTTCACAAGTTTTCACCCTAGTTGATTCAAATTATGCTTTCATTAATAAATATATAACCCATTTCCAAGTTAGTAAAATGGCTTACACCTTATACCACAACTCCTCTTATGGAATTGTTTTTCAAAAATGAAATACACCAAGTAAATAATTTGTTGGGGTTTCACAAGTTCTCAACCTTGTTCATTTAAACTCCACCCTTGTTCATAATGGCTCAAATTTGTGAAACCCCAAACGGGTCGATTATCCAAGATGGTAAACCAAACATTATGTGTGCCGCAACCCTAGCCTTAGGCTTGTGACCAAGGCAAAGGCTTGCAAAAGTGTGGGCCAAGAATGAAGTTTGGGAGTCACATTTCATGTCCCGGGAGTGCAAGAAAGTGTGAGGGAATGAACCCCCACACTCCCAAGTGAGCTCCCACTTTGAGAGTTGGAGTCCCAATGAATTTTTGAATTTTCAAAGGGTGATTGCAGGGGTCAAAACTTATTAGATTGAAAAATTCCTTATATCATTGCAAAGCTCTTAGAAAGTAAATTTCTAAAATGGGCTCATATGCCCCATTTGGGTATTTAAAACATAAGTTATGGCCAAAACAAGGGACGGGAATCAAATTGGCAATTTGACTCCTAACCATTAAAAGTCAAGAATCTCCTTGCTTTCCTTTCATTTAGGTGGCGTGCCACATACAGTTGAAAAGCTCTCAACAAGGGCTACAACTTTATTTTAATTATCACTTTAATCAAAGGTTTTGACACAAAGTTATGGGCCCCCAAAGTTGCGGGAATCCCAATTTGGTGAATTTTTGGGACTCCAACTTGGGAATCCCAAGACAAAATGACATTTGGGTGCTGGCCTCATGGTCAGGCACAAAGAATGTTATAAAGGGGGAGGTGATGGCTTCCCCCAAATCCAAGTCATGGTGAGTCTTGTGAGTCTATGTTTGCCCCTGGCTCATTTGTGCACCAAAAATGTTCCAATTACACATTAACTAACTCGTTGTTTGGTTTGTGCATGTCCACATGAATAATTGACCTATTTATCACTCATTCTAATCCCCATCTTGAAGTTTTAGCACACCCTTCTACCCCCAAAGTGTTGTGAGCCAAGGAGCATACCCCAACTCCTTATCCTTCCATTGTTTTCAGTTCCAGACGCACAATTGAATTTATCAAGGAATTTGGGGGTGTGTTAATGTGGGTCAAAACAAAGCCACATGTGGTGTTTGCATGGTTTTGTGACAAGGTTGACCAAATGTCAATTGAAGTTTTCATTAAATTGAAAAAATATTATTGTAACATGGTGTTTGAAAATCAATTACTGATCAAATTGGTGATGTTGTATTAATTTGTTGTTAATATCAAATTTAATTCTTTGCAAAAAAATTTATATATATATTGGTTTTTTTGTGTAGTAAAACATAATTGTGTACTTTTTTTTAAAAAAAATTGCATGATTGCATAAAATTACACACCAACTTTAACATTTGGTTCCCAACTTGTTTTTTGTTCACATTGTTTTCCTTATTTCTCAACAAAAATGAAAAAAAAATGACATTATGATCATGGTGCCATAACAACTTTTGAAATTTTTTGAGCTAAATTCACCATTAGAATTGCAATTCATAATTATGTTCAAACGAAAGGAGCACCTTTTTTAAAACTTCAAAATGTGATATTATAATGCAAAATTATCAATTTACATTTTGGTCAAAAACATTGTGTGGAATCACAATAAACATGTCATGTTTATGTAATCACGATGAACATGCAATTATTCATGCCAATTAGATTTGAATAACATGCACTATTGGAATTCTAGGTTTTTCAAATGCTCCAAGTTGATCAACTAATCTTTTTTTACCAATGGACATGTCCATTTGACTAAAAGCTCAAGGCATGTATTTTTTGACCAACTAACTTGACTAAAATGATTTATTTAACCAATACATCTAGTCAAGTTAAATAACCCTAATCAAAATGACAAATGGGTTTTTGTCAAATTAAACATAAAAAAGTGACATCAATAGTTGAAATGACCAATGTTCTCTAATAAAATGGGACATTTTAAATGTCTATTTCATATTTACCTCTCACCTATAATCTTACAACCTACCTACCTACTTACCTACCTAACATGTATTATTTACTTATTTACCTACCCACCCACCTACCCACACACCTATCTAGGTGTAGTACCTACCTAATTACTTACCTACCCATTCATCCACTCACCTACCTATTTACATATTACCTATGTCAAAACATAGGAACCAAAAAGGGTGTCAAATGTTAAACATAATTAGTCAAAATCAAACATCATTTTTTAAATCACCATTTAATACCATAATAATCATGGCAAGTTAGTCATTTTTCCTTCATTTGAATGTCAAGGAACTTAAAGTAAAATACATTTGATCCAGTTTTCAATTTTGGTTTTAATTTAAGATGTTTGAAAATGTACACCTATTGTGTCAGATGGAGTCAATTTTGCAAAGGACTATCAAAAGGACTCATATAATAAAAAAATTTGAAGTGAAAAATATAGATGATAAGAACATATTAACCACACTAAAAGAAAACTCATACTTTTTTAGATGTGAAATTCTAAAACTTTAAAAATTCAAAAAATGTTTCAAACTTGCTTTAAAATTTCAAAGCTTCAAGAATCCTTTACCAACACATAAAGGGGTTATAATGTACATGTTGTATGAAGAAAAGCTATAACTTAGAATATTTATATATTAATTCACTATGTCTTCCCGTCTGTCTGTGACGTGACGTTCTGCTGCATAAGACGTTCTGCTGCAGAACCGGCGGCAGTTGGGAAAAGCAACTGACACATCTGTGGAGGGAGTTTATGCTGCTGGAGATCTTTAGGTAACAAATGCTGCAAGTCTTCATCAAAGAGGTGTAGATTAGTGCTTCTGCTGGCCATGTTGCAGGTGATTGTGCTGCTAGGCTATGGCACACCTGAAGTTTGATCAATTGATGCAACAAAGTAGAATGGGTACTGAGGCATAGATGTATTTTCTTATGTGGATGGAACAAT
>Ga0116227_10002251_pt1 | contig 43908 bp, 38 predicted proteins | sample S1TSphgellanicum_FD_89693 | JGI IMG/M metagenome (GOLD analysis project Ga0116227, IMG submission 89693) | Host-associated microbial communities from peat moss isolated from Minnesota, USA - S1T2_Fb - Sphagnum magellanicum MG | ecosystem: Host-associated > Plants > Peat moss > Unclassified...
TCAGACTTCCAGGTGCTGTTTTTTTTTTCAAATTTATATTTTTGGGAGGTTGTTTTTTTTTTTTTTTTTTTTCCCATTTTGTGTTGTAGCTGAAGTGGCAATTATCCATAAGATGATTTAGCCAGATTTGGCTACATACTAAATATGAAAGTAAAAAAAAAAAGAATCCTTCTATATTCCTGGCTACCTGCTGGGACTTATTATAAAAATCTGGTGATCAGGGACTTTTCCTTCAAAATCTGACAAATTTGGCTACAGGTCAGAGAGAAAAGTAGAAATAGGTTTAGGAATTGTGCTATATTGTGGCAGCATGCTAGAAACTAGTGTCTAAATATGGCAATTTCAAAAAACTTTCCTCAAAATGTGGCAACTGTATGGGCCCCTTTTTTCTTCCAAAAAAGCATTAGTATCTGTCAATTGGAAATCTCAGATAATGGATACCACTCAGCAAATGCCAATACAGGTTTCAATTCTAGGATTAGTGAAACTGGAAAATGATTCATGATAATGAACACAAATGATCTTCCAATATAGACATCACACTGTAATGTTACATTCCTGAAACAAGGATTATCTCCTACAAGAGAACGGGCTGTCAGGATGAATCCAAAAAGCAGCAATGGGGCAGTCAATGGATGACTACTAGCTGCTCAGTTCACTCCTCCAAGTCCCAATTGTCACAAGAGGCTGTGAGACTACCTCCTCAATTCACATCTATCTTGTCTATCAAGCCATTACCACACAAGCAATAACCTGATTTCAATTGCTCATAAATTTTCTGGAATAGCCTCACCTTCTTGGAGTTGCCAACAGGTTTCTTCTTAGACTATATTACGTTCTGAACACAAAAAAACCTAACTTATTGCAAAATGATGCTTGCGCCTCCAAGGCAGGAAAGGAACAATAGGGATTAAGTGAACTTTTTTTTTCCCTCTTTGATGTGAATCCCACAAGGAACAACAAAAGCAGTTCTCTACTGTGAAGCTGATGGTTGAGAATCACTACTTTCAGTGCTACAATTTTGAGTTTTCTTTGAAGGTGCTGGCCCTGCACATGCCTTCAAAACTGATTCCACCTGCACAAGGGTCACCATAACAAAGGACCCAGTCACACAAAACAGCAAAAAAACTCAGCATGGTTTACTCTTAGCTTGAGAACAGAAATTATTTTCGGCCCTGAGTAGGTTTTAACAGGGGAGAGAGCAAGCAAACTCACAGTACTGAACCTCAGCCTAGCACAATGCAACCCAAAGGAAAATCCCCTGCATAATCTCCTGCAGATTTATAGAGATAGCCCATGTCCAGACAGATTGCAATCCAGTAACCAGAAGGAAATGAAAACCGCAAAGAAAGGGCAGCCGAGGAAGAACTTCAGATTTGGGTTTCGTCCTTAAGACCTAAAGGATCCTCGATGTTTTGTTTGTTTCTCTTGACCCTTCACAAATTGTTCACCATCGATTCTTTTACCATTCAACAATGAAGCTTGCATTGCATTTCAAAATAGGTCAAGGAAGAAATGCAGCATCCAAGCAAGCAAAAATAAAAATAAAAAACAGTACCTGTCTCAGACGCACATGGCGTTTCTTTGCATTAGCGCGGCGAGTGTGATTCATGGGCCAGTTCTTCCAAACCAGCCCTCCTGACTGCTTTATCACAACCTCCATCACCCTACTACCCGCAAATGCCATCTTCTTCGTACAACTGACTCTCTCGCCTGTATGCAATACAACACCCAAAATCCTTCGCAAAAAACAATAAAAGTTGAAGCCGACGCTCTTCTTTGCCTCTCTTTTCTTCCACCGGAATCCCTCCCTGAAGCTCCTCTTTGTCTCTCTTCTCTTCCACCAAAACCCCTTGGAGCTTGCAATCATCTGCAACAGAAAAAGCCTCTAATCTCCAGAGTCCCTTAAAACCCCAATCGCCGGACCGCCAAAAACCCTAATCTTCACACCCTGGGAGCCCTCCGGTCAATTGGGCCCTGAAAAAACCCTAACCTCCAGACCAGCGTTGGCCGGGTACTGAAAAACTATCCGAGTATTAACCAGGGTCCGGTCTGCATATCGTATAACCTACCTGGGTTTAATACCCTTTGAATACTCTTGGTAGGGTATTAGTTTTTTTTTTTACCAATGCCTTGTTGATACCCTAATGGAGACCATCACCTTCACCTAGGTCGGTTAATTTTTCCATCCACATGTCTCATCCATTTAAGGTTTCGCTTTTTGCCCTAAACCTAAAACCCTAAATCACAAGTTTGTCTCTCATCTATCATTCTTAGCTTTGCATTCGACAATTGTTTTCTATTTGCTATTAAGATTGTGATGGATTCTCGCAATTGGCTACAATAGTTACCAATAATTGTTAGTTGCGAGATCTTTGAATGCTATTGTGCATGTTAAAGATGAATATTGAGGCACTCTCGAGGGTGTGCAATGGTAGGTTTTCCTTTCAATTCACAACAATTGAACTCCTTGACACACCAATAAGTAAGTATTTCCCTTGTGTTTGTTGTTGTTATTTTCATGTTTGTTTTGTTTGATGTCATCTTTTAGGTGTATGGAAGTAGATGCATAACTTTGAAGCCATGCTACAAAAATAGACTCACATGAATTGTTTAAAGGTTCCAAGTTTTGAGTTTTGAATTCTAAAGTTTGTTAAAGGAAAACTTTTATAATTTATCAATGTTAGATTTTAGAATCAAATTATGAAGTTTTTTTCATTGTAAATCAAAATGCAAATGACAAATCAAACCAAAACATTTGATTTGAATAACATATGCATGAAGATTTTGATTGCAATGTTGCTCACTCGAAGTCAAGGAATTTAGTTGAGGATTCAGGGCCACTAGTTGGTTTGATTTTGACATTAAGTGGACCATCTACATCCAAAAGCATTGTAATGTCAAGTGACTTGGATGAGGAAACAAAAATTACATGGGAGGTATTGAAGGTTCAACTCATTTTCAATTAAAGAGCATGGGTCCTTCACTGCATGTTGTTTGTCCCTGGACTTTTTTTTGTGGTGAATGATGGTAATAAGTTAAATCATATTTTACCTCAAACTATGTGTTATGTGGTTTGCCATTTTGTTTGCCAAGTAGTACCACCAAAAGGAGAAAATGTATGATTTCTTACAACTAACAACATTAGACTACTTTTATGAAGAAGCATATCTTGGGTGAGCATCTAGTTGCTTAAAAAATGCAAGGAATTAATATTGAAAGATGAAAGTATGGATTTCAAGTTTTGTGAAAAATTGCATGAGTCATTAAAGAGTATAAAGGCTATTAGTTCCTTTGCATTTGTTTTTTTGTAGATTGTGAAAGTATGTTTAAAGAAAAAAATGCAAGGAATTAGGATTGAAAGATGAAAGTGTGGATTTAGGGTTTTGTGAAGGATTGCATGGATCATTAAAAAGTAAAAAGGTTGTTGGTTCAATAATCATTCACATTCATATTGTGAAATTGAAGTTATGTTTAAAAAGATAATTAAATTTAGATAAACAAATGCAAGGAATTAGGATTTGAATTGGGTTTGAGGGATGAAAGTTTGGATTGAACATTTTTTGAAGGATTGCATGAGTCATTAGAGAGTATAAAGGCAATTGGTTCCTTAGTCATCACATTCAGATTGTGAAAGTGAAGTTATGTTTTTAAAAATAATAAAATTTAAAGAAAGAAATGCAATTTAAAAAGATAGAATTGCAAGGAATAGGGATGGAATGGATTTGAAAGTTATAGTTAGTAGATCATAAGGTGGTATCCTAATCAAATTTATGAGAGTTTGATCCAATTCACCCTTCATATTTAATGTTTATAAATGAAGAGGGAGGTATATAATATATTGTATGTTGAAATATCAACATCAATTGAATTTTGGTTCCATAAGATGTGTAAATGTGCAAATGCAATGTGTGTGGTTTGAGAGTTTTGATCACACTATATCATTTTGGAATTTTGAAGTTTTGCTTAATGTGAAAATAATGAAAATAAGACAATAAGAAATGTAAAAATAATGAAGAGTAAAAATGTGAAAATAATGATAATACAAAAATAAGTTATCTAAAAAGAATGATAATAAGAAGAATGGGCAAAGACAATTGCTTTAAAAAAAAATTGTTTGATAACCTTCATAAGCACTATATTGCCCAGTCTTTATTAGGGTCTTGCAAAAATCAACCTTTATGCATACTAACCCGTTTTTACATTTAAAAAGACAAATAGATTATACCTTTATCAATTGGTTATTCTAACAAGTTGATACTAGGTGAATCCTAGAAAATTTTGAAAACTTTTAATATTTCATACCTTGTGTGTAAGTGAAAAAATGAATTTTTTTAATAACTAACCCAATGGCTATTGAAAAAAATCAAGAATTGGCCAACACTATTCCAAACCCCCTAAAATTCCTAATTGTTAAATCATCAAAAACCTTAATGTATAAACCTAGGGAGTCTTGTTTTGGCATTTTACATTGGGGTAAGCCCTTCTTAGGAAAGCATTGCCAAAAGAAGGATTATGCTCAATTGTTGTCTCTTCTTATGGTAATCCCTTGGTCTTTGAACCTTACCCTACACTTATAAAATTAGTGTCAGTAGTATTTAGGGCGACTTCAGATGAGGGTCCAAGGACCAATGAATTCAAGCAATATTATCAGTCAAAAACTTAAAAATTGTTCCTAAGGCTTTTAAACAAGGGTCCAAGACCAAAAAGTGGCAAATTGAAATTAAACTTACATGGCACCTATTTTGGAGGGAAAATCAATTGGTTCAAGCCCAAAAACAATGTTAAAAGGAAAGCTCATGATTTGGAAAACCAAGAATTAAGCTAGGGACAAAGTTACAGTCTAATTCAAGGATTCAATTTGCTCCAAATTGATTCTTAAAAAATTGGAGTACCTTGGACCCTCATCTAAAATGGGCCTTAGTACTCTGGGGTTTGTTTGCTTTAATAGATGAAAAGAGAAGAACCACCCAAGCAATGCTAGTTTGCATATTAATAATTGAATTTGTTTTAAAATAAATAAATTTAAAATGTGCTTCCAAAATTCACAAGTTCATTCCACAACCTTACAACGTGCAACTTGTGAGAAGATTATCAAGTAAACCTTTAAACCCCAAACCGTAAACCTCCACAGAGCGCAATTGTGCATGTTGGTCATGTTACACTTTATGATATCATACATTTCAAATCCTAATTTTCTAAGTTACCAATCTTGCAAATAATTGTGGGTGTTTTAAACATGTTTAGCTATGTAAATAACACTAAACATGTATAATTGGATTAATGAGTTTATATCCAAATTGTCAAAACTTATTATGGTGAAACAAAAAATGGGCTTACACACACTAGTATATCATGTAACCATTCAATGATATCCTTTGAGTTCCCATACACTATACATTGAAGTTCTTTGACTTCTTCACATCAAATATCTCAAGCATTATTCTTCATCAGCAATACCACAAACACATTGTTGCATTACCAAAATTGACATGCCTAAACTTATCTTGTATCCACTTACTCACAACTTTATATTTTGTTATTTTCACATAAACATTTTATGTTTCATGAGTCACATGGATTAAGAAATTCATTGCATGTACACTTTTTTAATTCCTTCTCCCCGTGTTTATGTATAATTAATTGTAACAAAAGGAACTAACCAATTTTTTTTTTTTTTTTTCCCAAATTTGTGAGGTAAGTGGGTTGGTGATCATCCGCCAGAGGAGTTACCCAAATTTAGCTACAAGTTAGAAAAGACAATAGAATACTTTAGGTTTCATGTTATAGATTAGTGACATGCTGCAACCTAGTGTCTAAAAATGACAATTCAAAAAATATTTTTTCATAATATGGCAACAAAGGCCCATTTTTTCCCCAAAAAAAACCTTTGTACTTGTCACAATCCCTTCCTTTTTTTCTTTTTTTTTATAATCAAGATGTAAAAATTTTCCAAAAAAATAATCACTAGAGGTGATTAAATTTTTTCAGTGGCAAACTTCATGCTCACACATTGAATCATTTGCAAAGCTTGATGTTTCAAGATAGTTAACTCAAAAAAAATAGAACTCATATAAATGTTATTAATTTTCAAAGTGAAAATTTCAAAGTTAATTAATGAATTTGTGGACATGTGCTGAAGTTGCCCCTATATTGTAATAAGTTTCAATATTTGTCTACATATATAGGTTCCAAGAAAACAATATTGGGCAAAGCATATGGGACAAAATTAATGAGAATAAATTGGGGAACACATTGGGAACAAAAAAAAAACCCCAAAAACCCAACCCCCCTTGCCCCCCCTCCCCCCCCCCAAAGAAAAAAATATGGTTTATTAGGTGCATTTGGCCTCATTGACTAAACTTTATTCCCAAATGTGTTTATAAATCACAAGTGAGTTTAATATCAGAACTGTGTATGTTTATTACATAGCTATAAAAATCTATGTTCTTATTTGCATAATTTTTTTTCACCTTTCTATTGTTTATGTATAATTAATATGCCACATCGTTTTCCTACCATGGACTTCACATAAACTATATTGAAACCTTTCAAAATTAAAATCTCAATTCCTTTCACAATTTTATTCCATGAAACTTTACATTCATACAACAATTTATTTTTATCAAGTGAAGGTCTCTCCAAAGGTCATAAACACTCACTTGTGCACTAACCAAAAGGAAATTAAACATGAAATTTCTTAAAGTTTACACGTCACATGGTTCCCCATGGCTCCTCATGTGATTTCACGTGCATAATAAAATGGCAAAGAATTTTCACATAAATTATCATGTGTGAATCAATGCACATTAATGTGCCAAAGATTTTTCACATAAATTATCATGTGAGAATCAATGCACACTAATATGCCAAAGATTTTTCACATAAATTATCATGTGAAAGTCAATGCACATTAATGTGCCAAAGACTTTTCACATGACTTTTCACATAAATTATCATTTGGAAGTCAATGCACATTAATGTGCCAAAGATTTTTTGCATGATTTTTCACATGAATTATCATGTGAAAGTCAAGCACATTAATTAAAACTATGAACAAATAATTAAACAATGAAATCCAACTAACAAGTAAATCACCAAACTTAACTGTTAAATAATTACATAGGTAATAATCTAATTACTTCAAGTTACATGTTCATCACCTATTTTGACCTAGGCTAATGATAGAAACAAGGATTGTGGGGGACAAGTTAAACATCAAACTTTAATAAGGGAAAAAAAAACTCATGTTGTTGGAAACCTCTTTTCATTCTAAATGTTGTACAAAAATTGATAAAATATGTATTATAGTTCCTTAACAAATTTGGCATCCCACTAATGAATAATTAATTACAATGCACTTTGGTTTATATAATATAATATTTTGCAAGATTTTTTATTTTTATTTTATAAATATTTATATTTTTTAGCACGATTGAAAATATTAATATTTTTCATCCATTTTGATACATAACATCCATGCATAACATTTTTTGATTCTTGTTTGCCTTTATGTTTTTAAATTTATTTGTCATGTCTCAATTTACCTTTATAAATTTTATAATGTAATGAACTTCATTAGGATGAACGAAGGTTTTATATTGTTCAAGATGGGTGGAACTTTAAGTAACAATTTTTAATGAAATGTACTTTTGAAACAACCTTGTGTCAATTTTTGACATTTGCACAATCGTATTCACCAAGATTTGCGTCACTATATTTCATTCTCCTCCAAAGCTTGAAGTCATAATATTCAACAAATAAGGTGTGTACACTTGCAATGATGAAAAAATAAATGAAAAATATGTTAATGATTGGGGCTTAAATTTTGACATTGTGTAGTTTGAACTTTCAAAAAAAATTAATTTCAATTTATTTTTCAAAAAATCGAATATTTTAAAAAAATCAATAGTAAATCAATTAAATTATCATAATACCCAAAAGGTTATCAACTAAAAACACCCCTTTCACAAAGAAAAGGTATTCAAAACCCCTAAAAGGTTTTACTTTGTTTTCTATTCACCTTTAAATTACAAAGCAATCATTAAAAACCTAAAATTCTTAGATATAATTCACAAAAACCATCTTATTAGTGAGCTTACAATGAGTTCCCAAGAGAGTACCAAGGTATTCCCCATCATTCAATTGCACTTTTTATACCAAATTGCCAAATCATAAAGCTCTATCACTAGCTTCAAGTTCTTACAAAACATGAATTCATCATCGTAATAATGACCTTAGTTAAAAAAGCAAATCGGTCATCTTTTATTGGCTTTACCCATAAGGAACAGACAACACATTTATGCTAAATTTGGGGATAAAATTTTGGTTTGTTCCTTGACTAATGTGAAGATGGCAATGTAACGAACATGTTTGGTTGGATGGTACTTTTTGGAGGAGCTTGTGGTTTCAACGAAAAAAAATCATCTATCCATGTAATTTATCTTCAATACAAACCACAAATGGGAAGTGCAAAACTAACTAATGTTATTATGGTAATGTAACAACAAACATTGCTTTCAAAAAGTAGTTGTCACTTTATTTGCAAATACGAATGTCAAACCTTAACACATGATGGATTATTGTAGGTATGTATAAAATTGAAAGGGAAAAAAAAAATTGTTGCAAAGCAAACCTTACTTATGAGTTTTTTTGCAAAATGCAATAAAATACACATACCATATTTTAAAAACAAATTAAAGTTATTAATACCATTTGCTTATCTATCTATCTATTTAAAAAAAGATTTATTTTTCCACATATTTTTGTTGTAGAGCACAAATGGGTTGTGTTGAAAACCATTTTTTTTCCATCTAATGGAAACCCTACACCTTACAAATGACAAAATTGTGATACTAAAATACAAAGAACAAATGATTAGTTCTATGGATAAGATCATACATCTAATTTGAAAAACAATAAAATAGTGTTTTTGTTCAAGAGAATGGTGTTGATAAAACAAATGCAAAGGTGGTGGCATCGTTTCAAATGTTATTAATGTTTTACAAATTCCTTCAAAGTCAACTTTGAACACATTTTAAGGTTCCATCCTATAACTTGTTGAAAGTCAAGTCCAAATCATAAAAACCGTGAACTTATCATTATTTGTTTTTCATAATAGTTGCATGGGTGTTTTTAGTCTTACTATTATGGAAATTTTTAATCCGTGAAAAAAATCATGCTACAAATAGAACAAATGTAAATCTTACAAGTAATGTAAACACCCAATTTTTTCCTTTTAAAAAAATGTCTTATTTTCTTGTGGTAATCTATAGTCAATTAAATAGTTCTTCGCATACAATAATGTGCATTTGTGTTTATGAGCATTTATTTTTGCAATTACCAGTGCAAATGCAACTAATAGTAATGATGTGAACTTCATGTAACAAAATTTCTTCTCCTTTTATATAATATCTTCTTAGTATGTTAGTCCCACCCCCTCATTCATCCCCTTCTGATTTTTTGCAAATTTTAGAGTGAATTTTGTAATCTCATTTGTGAGGTTGGCAAATTTTTTGTGGTTGAAATCTAAGGAAACATACTTTGAACTTTGAGGGTGAATTTGGTTGGACATATAACTTGATATATGGGTTTAATTATATTATAATTTTTTTTTTTCATAAAACAAAAAACTAGAGTGGATTAATACTAATGTCATTGCCTACAATTAAAATCAAATACATTGATATTGTTTGTGCATCTTGTCATGTAACCAAGAGTCTAGTGGAGCTACTGCTTTTGAGGTTAATATATAACTATGGACCTAAAAGTCTTACTACTATCAAGACAAGAAGTTGGATAGAAAATAAACTATTACAATGTAAACACAATAGACGAAAAGGACTACCTTCTAGAAGGTGGTCTTGCCTTTATTCCAAAATAAATAAATAAATGCCAAGGATGTGAGTTATTATGAAATCCAAAATGAAGAAAGGGAAGACGAGTTGGAAGGTAATTACCTTTTAGTCCTTCGAAAATACCTCCTCCAACCAAAAATATTATGACTGCTATATATCCATTTTGTTATAATCATTATCTTCCCTTGTATTGTTATTTCTTCCAACATACAACCCTTCCTCCTATTCCTCCATAGTCTCCTCTCACGAGAATGAAAGGAATCCATTTATTAATCTTTTTCTTCCATAAGTCACCTATGGTCCACATTCCACCCACAAAAGTAAGTCCTTATCTTAATACTTTCACAAATCCCTCTCAATTGATTGGTAAACAAATACCAGTCACCCATTCCCATGGCTTCATTAACCTAATGACTTCATTTTTTAGGTAAATTAAAAGACAATGATAGTGTAATATACTAAATTTGCACAAGATGGGGTTTTTTTGGTATGGCGTGGTATGTTTTGGAATAACACTAAAACCAACATTATCGTAACCTAACCTTGGTGGGCTCGCGACTAAAGCAAGGATTTGCAAGGGTGCAGGCCAAATTGGAGCTCGAGAGTCACATTTCATGCCCCTAGGAGTGTAGGAAAGTGCGAGGGAATGAACCCCCACACTCCCAAGTGAACTCCCACATTGGGAGTTAGAGTCCCAATGGACTTCTGAATTTTCAGAAAGCGATTACAAAAATCAAAATTCATTAGATTAAAACGTTCCTTATATCATTGGAAAGATCTTGAAACATAGATGTCTAAAATGGGCTTGCATGAACCATTTGAATATTTAAAACATAAGCTATGGCCAAAACTATGGCCAAAAGAAGGGCTAGGAGTCAAATTGTCAATTTGATTATTGACCATTAAAAGTTAAGAATTGCCCCGATTTCTTTACGTGCAGGTGGTGTGCCATGTACCGTTGGAAAGCTCTTGATGAGGGACATAACTTTGCTTCAGACCTTATATTAATCGGAGGTTTGCACACAAAATTATGGGCTTCCAAAGTTGCGAAAATTTCAATTTCAAGAATTTCGGGACTCCCACTTAAGAGTCTTAGGAAAAAATGCCATTTGGGTGCTGGCATCATGGCTAGGCATACAGTATACTATAAGGGGGAAGGTGGTGGCTGCCCTTAAGTTCAGGCTGTGATGAGTCTTGTGAATCCGTTTTTGCCCATGGCTCATCTGTGCATTAAAAGTGTTTAAACTACGCACTAACCAACTTGTTGTTTGGTTCGTGCAGGTTTGTGTGAATAATTAATGCTTGTCATTCTTCCTAGTCCCCATCCTAGAGCTCCAACATGCCCCTTTACCCCCAAAGTGCTACGAGCTAGGGAGTGTGCCTTGATTCCTTACTCTTCCATTGTTTTCACCTTAGATTTATATTTGAGTCTATCAAGGAGCTTGGGAGCGTGTCAACATTTTAGGGGTGGCAATATTCTTGTGTTCAATCAAGATTAGAATGTTTTTGTTTATTGAGAAGGTAATATTTCTACATTTATGATAATGTAATATACTTAATTTGCACAAGGTGGGTTTTTTTGGTATGGTGTGGAATGTCTTGGAATAACACTAAAACCAACATTCTAGTGGTGGCAATATTCTTGCATTCAGTCAAGATTGGAATGGAAGTTTCAATCATGTGCCAAAGTACCACAATAATTTACAACCTCATTTGTAATGAAATAAAAAATATTACTTTTAGTAAATAAGGTTATCTTTTGAATAAAAGGGCAATTTTTTGCAATATGTCACACAAGTTCAACACAAAAAACAATTGTCTTTTCCAATTATAACAATGACAACCTAAAGTTAAATCAGTTAAAGTTTTGTTTCATGTGCCCATGATTAATTTCAAGTGGTTTTGAGTTCCCACTTATAAACTTTTGCTTACCGATGAATTTTGATTTTGAAATAACTTGTTTACAATGAAATTAAAAAAGGTGTTGCGCGCATCGTAGATTGGGTTTGCCATTAGATTGTTGCATCTTTTGTTGCAGATGCCCTTACATTGGCTAGCTTCAAATCTAGTTGTAATCATTCTATAGATAGGTTTAATTATATTTTCAAGCATATTTTGAAACAGGTAAACAAACATGATGTTTATTCCTCGTGCATTTCACAAATCACAATCTAGTTTTATTTTGAAAGTTATTTTAAACTAAAAGTGTTATTGTTCCAACCTAACAAATCATAAACTAAGCAAAAATTTTCCTTTTAATTTTTGAATTGATGTTTCAAACATTAAAGCTTAAAAGATGCCTCCTTGTAACCCAATGTTGGTCAATTTGAGGTGTTATTTTTAATCAATATGACATGACAACATTGACTTGGTTTGTTATTATAGTTGAATGTGATGAAAATGAATATTGAATTTCATTACGCATAACTCATTGTATGTAACACCAATATTTGTTACAAATTTAAAAATAGGAATTTCAATGATAACATTTTGATTAATCGCCACTACAATAAAAGGTGTCCTTTACGCCAAATGATTTCACTGCATTTTAAGTGAATTCACTTGTCATAGTGAACAGGACTTGTCATAATGAACATGACCTAGTGGGGATGTAGTGAATTCATTAGTCTAATGAACAAGGATTAGTGAACTACACCCACATTTTGTAGTAATGCATGTGGCTATACCCATGAGTGTCAAAGAATTCTTTATTGAATTTGTAGTTTTTATAAGTAGAATGTGGTGCCCCAAAAATCAAGGATGATTTTTTTTCAGTTATTTATGAAGGTTGGTCCTTTTGTTGTGATCTAAAGTACTTGATGAAATCATGTGTCGCCTTATCTACATGGAGGTGAAAAAATGAATTTTGATTGTAAATTAAAATAATTCTATAACCTAGATGGGAGTCATCCATAATTGAATCATAACATGCTTCAAATGGATGGTGCACTAGTGGTTGTTGGTTCATTCTAGCATTTCTTAGTCAAGTTTGTGTTTCCTATGAAAATAGATGGTTATTTAAGTGACATTGGTCAATTTTAAAAATAAGAATGTTGAATTCAATTAGTGACAACAATTTTTGCACTAAATTGCCTTGTATCATGGTTAGTTACATACTACCATAAGATTTATTTAATTATGTTTTGTTGAAAACTTGCTCATTTAACCTTTGGAGGTGCCAAAAATTGTGCTTCTTTTGGGTTTATATTTTGAGATGTAATACAAAGGTTTGAAAATTATAAAAAAATAGGTTTGTGGAGGAGTGTTAACTTTCCCAATCAAGACCTTTGGTCAAAGATGAAATCCAACATCTCACCATGACCCATCTTTTAGCAAACCTATTTTTTACAAGCTAAAGCTACAAACAATTTATTGTTTAATGGGAATGTGACTTTATTGAAGAAATGCACAATGAAGAAACTAAAAAACATATGGAGTTGACAAACAATTTCAAACATTAAGTTTTCATACATTAAATTTCAGTTTTCAAACATTGAGTTTTAATTTTTTAAAATATTTTTTAAGTTTTTAAACATGATTTTAAATTTTTTAATTTTTTTTTTTAGTTTTTAGACATTGAGTTTTTAAAATTTCAAGGTACATTTCAATTTAGTTCAATTTAGTTTGGTTTTTAAATTGAGTTCTCAAGCTGTTATTCTAATTTCTTTTATTTCCTATTGTTACATTTCATTTGACACTTAACATAATTCTTTTTACTTTTCATGCACTATTGGTTTGGTCAACTAAACTACAACTCGTAGGTGAACTTTTGGATTTTTTGGTTCTTTTCTTGCTTATTAACTCAATTTGTAGGTAAATGTTATAAGTGATTGTTAAGTTTTTTCATTTATTTAAACAATGTGTTTTTTAAAAAACCACTTTTACAACTATTTATTGCAATTCAAAGTCAAATCTATGTATTTGTTTTCTAGAATCTTCATGGTTTATGGTATAATTCATTAAATTCAATTTATGGATTATGTTTTGCATAAGATTTTGCTTATATTAAGTATTTAAAATTTTAATTGGAAAAAAATTAATTCTTAGTTTTCAAAATTCAATCACTTTCATATGGTTCATTTTATTAAATTTGGTGATTTTGTTTCATTTCTTTCATTAGTTAATTAAAGATATTAATTGAAAGTACTCTTGAATGAACCTATACATACAAGTTCAGAAACCTAATTAGCAATGTACAATTTGAATAAAATGAAATTTGAATTTCCATACACTACTACAAAATGTGGGTGTAGTTCACTAGACCAGTGAATTCGTTGCTTTTTCACTGGTTCCCATTCATTACAACCAATGAGTCCATTCAAAATCTAGTGAAATCACTTGGCGTATAGGGACACCTTTTGTTGTAGTGTTAAAATGCAATGGTATGTAGTTCACAACTTGATCATGTTTGGTCAAACAACCCATTTGAACGATGTACATATTAAAAATGATGAGAATTGACTTAAATTCTTTGGAAATATCAAATAATAAAAATAATATATTCAAATTAGGATAATCATGTCAAATAATTAATCATCTTTCATGAACCTTCAAATAAAAGGCAAAATCGTTACACAATGAATTACAAAATCAATAATTTACCTCAGAATTTCACTGAAGGAGGTTGTCTTAATGGAAATGTGTTATTGCATTGTTCCAAATGAAAGTTTTTCACTTTAGGCTGTGAAGTTAAAGATGCAAAAATGTTCCATGTGGTGTTTGATATCAAGGTCTTTAATTAAAAGAAAATTATTTTTTGCTATTTGTCTTATGTGATTAAAAGTGTGGTATGCAACTGAAAAATGTTGTATGCAACTATTTTTTAGTTGGATACAACACCTTAAGTTGCATAAAACAAGTTTTTAGAATTTTTTTTAAAAAAATTGTAATAATTTGAACTTTGAATGAACTTTAAACATGAATGATTAGGAAAATTACATGATATATTGTGGGTGGAAATTAACATGTCCCAACAGTGAACATGTATTCATAATGTTTTTGTTTAAAATTTGAAGGCATTAAAACAAAATATATTTAAAAAAAGGCAATAGGTTTTAACTCAAAAAAGATGTCAAGTAAATTATGTGGTTTTATCCATTTCAATATATATATATATATATTACAATTTTTAGTTGGAAACAATCAACACAATTGAAAACTATTTTTTATAATAGAAATGTATTATTTGCAATTGAAAACCATGGGTATGACTTAGGGAAATGATTTAATATATAGTTTGAATTTTGTGCAAGGGCAAGGTTAAATTGTATATAAAATTTTACAATTTATATAAATTAATTGAGTTACAATTCTAGTATAATTAATCTCAAATATCCCAAGCATTTTTGTGCACATTTGTGTAAGCTTTCAGTTATGTAATACATGTTAATCTAACAAAAATTCAAAATTGCTTTTTGCCACTAATTTAAGCTCCACAAACATTTACACACATATACACACAAACATAATTATAAATAAATAAATAAATAATATAAAGTCATGGATGGTTGATTGGCTTTCCAGAAAAAAAAACATTTTGGTGAATATTCTTGGCCTTTTACCCATTTGAGTAAATTTAGAATTTTGTGATGTATTTTAAATCAACAAAAATGAATGGCAAGTGAGAAATAAAAAGCAATTACATGGCATGAATAAATGGAAAAAAAAAATATAATATTATGTATATCATATATCAAAATATATGAATATTTGAAAACTTATTTGGGTTTAAAGTAAAGGATTTTTTGTCCCAACAAATTTTGTGAGTTTTTGGCCAAAAAAAGGAAAGTTTTGTAAATTATATATTTTTTGGTTAGTTTGATTAATTTTGATATTTTGGGGGAAAAAAATGCTAAATTTTTTATATCACAAATTTGAAAAAACTCTTGATAGTAATTCATAGAAATTCTAATGACGAGTAATTGGAATTAGTATTTGGGGGATTTTTTGGAATCCTTTGTATAGTCATTTTTGGACCATTCCAAAGACAATTTTAGAAATAACTAACTCATTTTCAAGCTTAACTACTTTATTTCTTTCTTAATAACTATTTTTTTTTCCTATTAATTTTCTTAATAATTATCTCCCACCTTTCCTAATAACTACCTCCAGTTTATAACTACATCATTTATTTTTCTTATCCACAAACATGGATATCAAAAGCCAAAATAAAACATGTCTTTTCATGTTCATGAAATGTATATTAATTTAAATTAAATTTGACATTGACATAAATAATGATGAATTATTGAAAACCATATGAAAACATTTTTAAAAAAATTAGTAATCTTAATTCTATTGACATGTGAAACATTAGATAACTTTGGATTTCCTTTCATTGGGCTATCATGATCATTTGATATGGCATCTTAGATACGTGCACAACTCATAAACCTGTTTATGAACATCTTGATTTGTCCCACACACTTTCATAACAACCAACCCACCTTGTCATCACAATAATCAATTTGGGAATGTGCTAACAAGTAAAAATTCCCAACCTCCCAAGAACACCACCAATTGAACTTACACACAACAAAATAATTCTTAGGAAACAAAACCTATACTCAAAACTCCCATCTTGATAAATATTCAACCTCCCCATACATGAACAACATTGTAATATGCTTGTAGACATTCATGTATAATTAACCTGAACCATCGATCCCACAAATAGATAAGCTCGCATTGATCTTTTAAAGTTTTTCATAAAATTCTATCCATGCTTTAAAAACTTTACTACCTCCAACTTCCTATTTATCGATTTTCCTGCATAGTGGATCTTGGAGATCAATGCATAGATCACTTGAAATTCATATCACAACATTCTTCTCGTCAATGGGACTATAACATAGGATAAAACAAAGAAAACATCAACCTTTTAAAAACACAGAATATAAAATGGTAGATAGTTTCACATTGTAAGCATTTCTTATTCAAGTTGTTCACAATCCTCACTCCATCATTAACACTAACCACATCCATACACCAAAAAACCAAACAAACACCAAGCTAATTCCAAAAACATCACGCCTTTATAAATCAGTGCCATTGCCATAGGTGCTTTCACAAATCATTGAACACTCAATTGAATGATAAATGACAATGTAGGATGTGGTTTTTTGGTGTTTAGACAATGGTAGGTATTTCCCCTTTCACACCATAACCCTAACAACATTTGCTAGATGTAACTCTAGGTTACACCTATTGGCATTGGGTAGGTATTAGAAACTACACTTAAGCCATCCATCTAGACATCAAATTAGTTCTTAAGGTTCATAATTGTGATTCTCAAAAAAATCAAATATGTACCTTGTTTTGGTTAATGTTGGGTGAATCTCAAATGGGGACCTAATTTTCAAATTGGTTTTGTTCAATTTTTAGATTGAAAATTGACGAATATCACATTTATTAATAACTAAGTAAAAAAATGATCCTCTGGTTCTCACCCATGTGAAAACTAAACCTTGTTTATTTTAAAAAAAAGAAGAAATTGGTTGGATTTTCTCATAAAATCCAAATTTAGGGTTTTTTTACAAGATGTAGCTATTAAATTTAGTCAAAAGAGGAGGATAAAAAGCTTTAAATTTTTTTTTACTTTCATCATTGTTTTTGTTTTGAGAAACTTGTGACTTATGAAATAATTTAAAGCTTATTTTTCTTTGTTTTGAGGTTTATTGTTGATGTTGTTGATGTTTCCTTTATGGTCATAGTCGCTTGGTGCCATCATTATTATTGTTAATTGTGTTTTTTTTGTGGTTGTGGTCACATGGGGCCATTATTATTATTGTTGGTCATGTTTCTTTCATGGTTGTGGTCATCTGGTGCCATCATTATTGTTGGTCATGCTTCTTTTGTGGTCATGTTCGCTTGGTGCCATTGCTATTGTTGTTAATTGTACTTCCTTCATGGTCATGGTCGTTTGGCGCCATCGTTAACTACTTTTATTCATGCTTCTTTCTTGGTCATGTTTGCTTAGAGCTATCGAATGATGTAGATGGGCCATTTTTAAAAGTTTTTTTGCTTGTTATTGCTATTCATGTTTCCTTCATGGTTGTGTTCACCTAGTGCCATCATTGCTTACTATTGTTGTTTTTGTTCAAGGTACTCCCCCCTTTTCTTGCTTTGTGCAAGTGTGGGATGTTGAATGTTTAATGCACATTGGCTTCAACTTCGACCTTCAACCACATTCGCCTAGGTATGTGTTTTTTTTTCAATGTTGATTTTGATTTTTCTTTCTTGTTAAATTTTCCATTCTTTCCTTTTAGTTTTTGTAGATTTTTTAAAAATGTGTTTTTTCTTTTTTTTGGAAATTGAATGTATGTTTGTTTTTTGGATGCAAGGTCTTTTCAATAAAAAAATTGTTAAAAAAATTGGAAATACTCAAAAAGAAATTCACTCAAAATTTTTCTTGCTTATATATTTTGCATTGTGGATTGGACATAATTTATGATTGATTTTTAGCAACTTTGATAGAGGTAGAACCTATATTGCTTGATTTTTTATCTTCAAATTGTGTTGTGAAATTAAACATGGAGTAACATCTCAAAATGAAAATAGAATAAGTAATGAAGATGAATATGTGAAATAATCATAGATGATGTGATCAAAGAAGAAAGAACAAGAGAACCATTTGAAAACCATGACAATTTACAAACAAAGGCAAATGGATATTCATAAAGAGAAAATGAAATGATGAAAAATAGTCTAAAAAAAATGCAATATGTTGGGCATTTCATTGTGTAAATGATAACAAAAAAATTGATGTAAAATTCCCTCAAACTATGAAATGCATTTTTTGTCACAATAGTTGAGTGTAAAAACTTAAGTTAGGAAAGGTGTAATTTTATACAACACAACAAATGGAATACCTATTTTAAAGGTAAAAGCTCTCAAATCATTTAAAATTTGCAATTTAAAAAAAAAGGGAGGTGAACAATCCATTATGAGAATAATTGATTATGAGAACAATTGGAAAGAAAACATGTTAAAAAAAACCCTAATCTATATGGAATTACAATTTCTAACTTTTTGCTACAAAAGATCATGTCAAAAAGGACGATGTGTAGCAGAAACAATTTGTGGAAAATTTGGCCTTATTACACTATGCCAAAACTGACATTTTATGACTAGTCCTGTATGGCTACAAGTGGCATAAATGACTCAAAATGGCATAAATGACAAGTTTGATTTGACTACAAATGGCGTAAGTGATTATTGTAGTAAAAAACGACCAATTATAGAATGTCTTTTTTGGCATAATGTTAATTTTCAAAAACCATTTGCTTATGCATTTTGTTGAAAGTCAATGTTTGAAGTGTTTTAATTTGCAATTATGCCTAATTTGTTTTGCCTTGCATAAATTTTCATAAGAGATTTTGCCTAAGTTGGTGGAAAATACTAAACAATTATACATTTTACAATGTGTAACAAAATGTTTTTAATGCAATAACAAGTTTTGATCTTTGGATGTCAAAAGGAATTTATGACATTTTTGCACTTGTAATTAACTTTTTGGGGACTGATTAGTAGCTAAAGCGTATCACAAGTGGATTATTTGATGCCATGGACATTCTAGCCAAACTTTGGCCAAGGATTTGATTAAGTTGTTAGGAAATATAATTTGAAGGGAAAAATTATTACTTATGTAAAAGATGAAGGATCCAAACTAAAACATATGACTACAACTTTAAAGTCTAATGTAAATTGTAATATTTTAGGTTTGTAAGAAAGTTTTCAACGTTTTTGTTTTGGTCATGCATTTTCTAAAGCTTATTAATATGTAACAACAAATGAAAAAGTTTCTAAGGGATTGAAATATATGTATATGAAAATTACACAATTTAATCTGCAAGAATGTATAACTTGGCTTAAGAAGTCAAGGACATATAGATAAGAATGGATAAAACTTGTGTTAATTCAAACCTTCCCAAAAAAACGTTGAATACAACTATAAAGATAAGGTAATACTTTAATTCCATTGTAATCTTTTACGAAACATTGCATTTCAATTTCTTTTTTAAATGTTATAAAATGAAAAAAAATTTAACATTTGCTTTGATTTGTAGTTTTGTTAATAAGGTCATTTGTTTCCAAGAAGCTTTGCATCATGCTTTCATGCTTTGTTATAGTAGATAAAGTTTTGTGAGGATGACTACCCAAATGTCACCTCCTTTGATTTAACACATTTGCCAAATTATTGTTAATTTTTTTCCTTGGTTGTAATTGCTTGTGTTTTAAATCAATCTAAGGGTCACTGGTTGCTAAATGATACATTTAATTCTACCATATTTATTAACAATTAAAAACAAAACATGAAAGTGCACCTTCTTTTCAAACCCTAATGGAAGAGGATTTTAGTGTGATTCTTGAGTTGATTTGTTTGGCTTCCACCATTAGAAAAGAGGTTTCTATGGTGTTAGATTCTTTTATTTCATTATTGATAAAATATTTTTTTAAAAAGCCCATAATATGCTATCCTTGATGTTGGAAGCAAGGTTTAAAAGCCTTCATTTAATGTCCTCTTTCATTGGTTATGAACAAGGAGTAGCCATTATTGAAGAATATGATGCAAGGTCTTCGTATCCTATGCTATTGAAATGTTATCATCATTTGACATCTAGTGATTGGATCTAAAAGTGAATTTGTTGAGCAAATAGTGGATGTAGATTATAGTTTGGATATCTTTGAAGTGACAATAAAAACAAGTGAACCATCAAAAGAGATTTTCAAAACAAAGCTCTTAATTTAAAAATGTTATAAGCAGATGTCAATGAGATTGCTTGCCCTTTTCAATGGTGGGAGAAGCATGAAGTTATGTTTCCCATAGTTGGATTTCTTGTTCGACAAATTTTAAGGATTGTAAGTTCACAAATTGAGACTAAAAGGATATTCTTCTTAGTTGGGATACTTACTAATTAAAAAAATCTCATTTATAGTTAGATAACTTAGAGAAATTAATTTTTGTAAATAGAAATTGGCACAATGGCCCTTGAGTTGGCTTTAAATCCTCTTATAGTTTCATAAAACTCATTACTATAGATTCTAAAGTTGGTTTTAAATCCCCTTCTAGCTTGATAGAACTCAGGGGGATAAATGCACATTTGGAAAAAAAGTTAAAACAATTTGAAGGAGCTTTTGAAAGAGATGAAGTTGTGGATATATAAACATTTACATAATTAATTTTTTAAATAATTAATTTTCCATTTTTCCCAATTACAAGTGTATTTTTCAGAATTTTTTTGTAATTTATAATTTTGATATCCGGGTTGTGAGAACCAATTAAAAAACTGACTATTATAAGGTTTGTGAGAACCATTGCCTTTGAAAACCAGTTAATGTTTTTTGAAAAAAATCTTGATACCCGAATCGGCTCTCCTAGACCCCTTGTTCTAAAATAATAATAAGAACCAGGGCAATTTTCATATGGCACCCACAATAACAAGAACCAACGGTTCTCAAAAAAAAGTGAGAGCCACCCAACACTGGTCCTGGTACATCATAATAGTTCTAATTAAAAAAAACAAAGAAAAAAAAAAACCACATATCTGCCTAGAGAACCGTCGGTTCTTTCATGAAAACAGTCAGTGCTTGTGGGGGGCGGGCTTGAACTAATCTGAACCAGTGATTCTTTGATTTTGGCTCTATATTCATATAAAAAGAACCGGCGGTTCTTTTCTTCTGAATTTTAGTAAACCAAACAGACGGTTCTCTGATTCTTAATTTTAACGGACGGAACCGGAGGGTATTAAAATCAAATACCGGCCACATCACTGGTATCTAGTATCTACACAACGACATAGAATAGATCCGGTTCTTTCACGAGAACCGACGGTTCTTTCACGAGAACCGACGGTTCTTTCACGAGAACCGACGGTTCTTTCACGAGAACCGACGGTTCTTTAACGAGAACCGACGGTTCTTTAACGAGAACCGACGGTTCTTAAAGGATTTTGAAATAATCTTAACGAGCCGCTATTAAAAATGAAATACCCGTCCCATCGCTGGTACCTACCGGGAACCTATCAAGCACACGGTAGGTACCTTCCCAGTTCCGACCCGACGCGATCGCCGGGTTCACATCTAGCCCGGGATTCCACGACCCGAGAGATTCCTCCCACGCACGCGAGCGAAAGAAGAGGGAGACGAAGAAGACGAAGAAGAAGCTCTGCCCGAGATCCAATGCCGCGTTCGTCTGCTGTCGCTTCACCGTCGTCGTTACGCCGCTGCGCCACCATCTGCATCTTATTGTAGCTCGGATTTTGCGCTTCATTCGGTGTATTGAACGGTGGCTGGCGTTCGGAATCCACCCAGTTATTGTGCAGCCTGCTGTTTCATCTGTGCATCAAACAACTGGGACTTGCAGCAGCTCCTTTCTCTGTGCATAGGTGGTGGGGTATTCTTCTTCTACTTCCCATTTCCTCGCGTTTTATGATCCGAGTTCTCATCCCTCTACCTGGATGATGTTCTACTTGAGGCGTTTTTTATGTATTGCTGGAGGTCTGTTGTTTTCTGAGCAGCATTTCGGTGTGTGTGTGCTTTCTTTGATCAAGAGAGCCACGCATGTTTTTGTTTCCTTTTTTATCCGGGAGAGATGGTGAAAAGTTCCGACTGCTGTATAGATCTTCGATTCTGGGTTACTGCATTAGGTTAGGTTATGATCCAGTGCTTTTTTTTGTGTGCCTGGCGCGCTTGGAATTTAGGTTTTGGTGCTTTGGAGTGGGGTTTTGGATTTGGTGGTCTTGATTGGGGTTTTGTGAGATAGTTTGTTGGAGTGAGAGAGTTCAGAGCATGTGTGGAAGGTAGTGGGTTGTTGGAGGATTTCCTTGTGAATGTGTGGAGCAAGTAGCAGCTAGAACCCTAGAAACTTGTCTCGCAAGTTTTGTGACAAACAGTTCAGCTTAATGAGGGCTTGGGTTTGGTTTTTGGTGAAGAAGCAGATGTGAGCTTGTTATGAAGGATTTTTGCTGCTGAGCTTTACCGAGAAAAAGCTGATGGAGAACGGGGCACATCCTGCATCAAATGGAGATGGGGAATCAACACCAGAGGGGCAGATTGAAATGACTGCTGTTGATCTGTCATCACCCCTTCCATCGTCCAGACCACAAACTGCAGAATCTCTCATTGTGCAGTGAGTTGTCACCTCAGCCTTTTTGTCACCAAAAGTTGCACAGAGTTGGAAGTAAGTAAGCAGTAGATCTTTGTTTTATGTACCGCTTGCTTGCCCTGTGAAATGCACAGACTTTTACTGAAGCAAAAGTGCAATGTTGTTGATCAGGCCACCAGCAATCAAAACCAGTGGGAGCAAAGACCGTCAACAGAAAAGGGAAAATGATGAGCATGATGATGATGATCTTTTTGAGCGTGCAGAGCGAGACACAAAGCTCGAGCTTTTCCAAATCGATGCACTTGTTGATGTCAGAGGTCTCAAAAGGTACATCAATACTCTCTGTGACAAGCCTAAGATGTCAAAGATTGTGATATGAATTACAGGAGATTGATCTCAGTAATGACAAAATTTTTAGACATTGCAAGACTGTGCTTTGCAGTGACAAAGACAAAACGCCTCTCAACACTGAGTTGGACTTGATATCTTACTTCAATTCTCAGGAGAAAAGAGGAATGCCACGAAAGGGACACTTATCTAAGTATCTTTTTCCAGGGGATAGATGATGAGAGCACTTTTTGAAACAGGTGTGGGGGGCCTGATGGATTGCTTTTTTTTTTTTTCCTGTCTGCAGTATGGGAGGGCAGCAACCAGCAATGCCGTCGAGCCCAAGAAACACTGAAGACTATGAAATTGATGTTCAGCCTAGTGAAAATCCTGGTTATATCTCACTTTTCTTTGAGGTGACTTGAATCTAAAGACCATCCTTCTCTAATGTAGTTGACTGGCTACTGGGTCTTGTCATCTTCAAGCTTTCTGAACCAAGCTGGGTGGCTGCCAGCCTTGATGACTTGCACACACTGGTGGAGATGACTTAAAATTGTTTCTGCAAACTTGTGATAATATTGTTTGATTTGCAATCTTAGGTCACTGAGTAAACTGGCACCAGGAACTTAGAGAAAGCAAGCAGCTGGGGGTCATTTGCTTGCCAGAACAGAGACATTATTGTCTGCAAATCAGAGGGTGCAGAAGTTGTCATTCACAGAGAACTGGAAGTTGGAAGTGCACACTCTCTATTACCTGAGCATGATTCTTGATTACATTGTCATGGATCTTTGTTTTCTTACGGTTTGCAGAGTCAAATTGGCAAACTGGGAACATTAATGGGTGTCTTTGTACCATGTCTCCAAAATATTCTGGGCATCATCTTCTACATCCGGTTTACGTGGTGAGTTCCTGGGTGGTGTACCTGGTTGCTAGCTCTTGAATCAGTGCTCAATTGTTTTTGATTGTAAGCTTCATGCTTGGTCCCTCAGAGTTTTTGTGCTTACATGTTAAATGGTACACCAAACACTTGTTGCATGATTCACTTTCTGATTTCTCTGATGCACTTGAGTGATGGTGCAGAATTGAAGGCTAGCTGTCTTAATATGAGTGTGGGGGTTTTGTGTGAGGACCATATTGCATAGGCCTTTTTGTTCCAATGAGCACTCACTTGGATGGTTTGACAGGATTGTAGGTATTGCTGGACTTTGGCACAGCCTTGTGCTTGTGTTTTTGTGTTGCCTCTGCACATTCTTGACTGGCATCTCTCTCAGTGCTATTGCTACAAATGGAGCCATGAAGGTCAGATTCTGTTGCTCTGCATTGCATCTTGCACCTTATGTTTGCAAGGAGATGATTGTTGTGATATGTCTGAGTTTTTATGGATGAAGCCTGCATGCTTGGGAATATGACTGAAGTTTCAGCATGGATTAACGGTTTAGCAAACTGCAAGAGAGGGCAATTCCTCCACATTATGATGGATGTGGGGTGTCAGACATTAGCATCCTTTCTCCTTTTTTTCTTGAAGTGTGACTGTGCAGAAGTTAAATTCCAGAGTGTACTGAGATGTATGCACATCATCTGTAACACATGAGTTTGAGGTGACATATCAATCTATGCTTGTTTGCTTTGCAGGGTGGAGGTCCATATTATCTCATAGGCCGAGCACTTGGTCCAGAAGTTGGAGTGAGTATTGGACTCTGTTTCTTTCTCGGGAATGCAGTTGCTGGGTCCTTGTAAGTATTGCACTTTGATCTCAATAGGTTACACCAATTGTATTGCTAGATATTCTGTTTTTGGGTCTCTATGAACTTCATTTTGTTCTTTTGAAACCCCCACCTTATCCTTATGGAGGATCTTTTGGCAGAGCTGGAGTTCAGTACATAGCTTTATAGTAAGCTTATCCGATATTCTGCAATTCTGGAGGTTTGCAAAGGCTATCTTAACCCAAACAAGAACTGGTAATTTCCTAAGCAAGTCATGTGCATGTGCAGGTATATCCTGGGAGCTGTGGAGACATTTTTGGATGCCATTCCTGGGGCGGGTATTTTTAGAAGTGAGCTGCTGCTTACACAGTGATGAGAAAAGGAGGGAGAGAAGGAAAAATTAGCAGTACCAGTAGTCCATTTTCTGTATAAGCTTCTATTGAGCTTCTCATCCTACTGATCCCTAGTATGAGACTATGTTGGGATCCTAATATGGCTTCTGAGAACCAGTTTCCTGTCTATGTCTAGTGTCAAGGCCTGCTGAGACTTTGGGCCTATCAGCTTTGCTTGCTTGTTTGAAACCATGTCTTTGTTTCCAGTCAAATGTGACTTAGAGGATTATGCACAGAAGGACTCTGATTGCTTTCCTGTAGTCTCCTAAAAGGGAGACTTTGTCTGACCTGCTGTGCTGTGCTGTGAATTGTGTTCTAGGAACTGTCACGGACCTATATGTTGCGCCCTCACCATCAGGAGTCCCTGAAGTTCTGAAGAGCCCAAACTTACATGATCTGCAAGTGTATGGTGTCATCCTCACTGTTGTGCTTTGCTTGATTGTATTTGGAGGGGTTAAAATCATCAATCGGGTCAGCCCCGCTTTCCTCATTCCTGCGGTTTTGTCGGTGTTCTCCATTTTTATTGGTATCTTGGCAGCTCGTCGACATAATGCTCCAGGTTAGTCTGTCTTTATATTCTTTCTCCTCCTTGTGACACCAGCAACCTCACACATCACCCCCAAACACCCACCCCCAGCCCCTGTAACTCAATTTACTATTGTCATACAGAGCTCTGTAGACACACCTAAACTGAAAATTTCTTAGTAGAAGTAAGTGAGTTTTGTTGCTTAGCATGCTGTAGGGAGCCTCACTGTCTTAACCTGTGTGGCAGTGGGTGTGACTGGGCTGAGATTTAGCACTCTGAGAAACAACTGGGACTCTGCTTATCAGCGCACAAATAATGCTGGCATACCTGCTCCTGATGGTGCTATCTACTGGGACTTTGAGTATGTGGCACAAGCCATCCTCTTACTTTGCACAATCATTTTCCTTCTTTCCAGCAGATTTTTCTTTACAGGTCAAAGCAGGGCCAAGAAGGTGTTTCATTTAGTTTTGCAGCTCATTTAGTCTTCTGTTGCCTAGATTGGTGATCTCTCTATCAAGAGAAGTAGTTTTGAGAGAACTGTGCAGTCCTGTAAAGTGACGACTCTTCTAAGGAATGCGAGACCTTATCATTTTGATGGCTGGGTTTTATTGCAGGAAGCTTTTGGGCCTCTTTTTCCCAGCAGTGACTGGAATTATGGCAGGTTCCAATCGTTCTGCCTCCTTGAAGGATACCCAACGGTCTATACCTAAGGGCACTTTGTGGGCTATTGTAACAACTACCATCCTCTATTTGATCTCTGCTGTTATGTTTGCAGCAGTTGCTACTCGAGAGGAACTCTTGACGGACAGGTAAAAATCCTGCTTCCTGTTCTAACTTTTGCTGTGTGAATCATGTTGTTGAATTTGTGAGTGACACTCGATGAGGTCATGACTGTGCTTATTCTTATTGTGTTGGTTCTAGTTTGGCTGGAACTGACAGAACAGTTTCATGCAAAGTTTTGTTGCAGTTTCTGCAATCATAGATATGGCTTCATCTGTGTTGCAGGTCAGGTTGTGTCAAGTTATTTGGCTTATCAGTCTGGTCTAGAGAGGGATAGTTGATGTGCAAGGCTGACCTATTCATGGGAAAGCTTCATCTTAAAGCTTGTTTGTTTGTTTCTTGTGTATTTGATTAGGTTACTGACTGCAACATTGGCATGGCCAGTGCCATGGGTGGTGCAAGTGGGAGTTATTTTATCAACCCTTGGAGCAGCACTCCAGAGTCTAACAGGAGCTCCCCGGCTTCTTGCTGCCATAGCCAATGATGACATTCTCCCTGTTTTGAAATACTTCAAGGCACCTGACAATGAAGAGCCCCACCTTGCAACCCTTTTTACCATGCTGATCTGCGCTAGCTGTGTCATTCTTGGCAACTTAGATCTCATTACTCCGGTTATTACCATGTTCTTTCTGCTTTGTTATGGAGGCGTGAACTTGTCATGTCTTCTGCTTGATCTCCTTGACGCACCAAGCTGGCGGCCTCGGTTCAAGTTCCACCATTGGAGCTTCTCTCTGGTTGGTGCTGTCCTGTGCATAGGTGAGCTGTCATTGTTTTTCTTCTGACAGAATGTTATGTGCTTCAAGAATTGTCATAGGCTGCTTCAAAGAAATGTGACATCAAGTTAATGTCAGTCCAAGATCTATTCTTCTGAGTCCTCACAGGTCATTAGTTGAGCTCACCTCTCATTCTCTTGTTTCCATCTCCTGTATACTGTTGGTGCACCACACTTCTACTGGCCTTAGTTTACTTGCTTCTGAGCTTAATAATAATGTGCATGTGGGTTGTGGCAGCAATAATGTTCTTGATATCCTGGGCATTCACAATTGTGTCACTTGCACTTGCTAGTCTGTTATATTGGTATGTGAGTATCAAGGGCAAAGGTGGTGACTGGGGTGATGGGTTCAAAAGTGCCTACTTTCAACTTGCCTTGCGCAGTCTTCGTTCTCTTGGAGGTCTTGCTCTTTTCCTCTCTCCACCGATATTCTGATGTGTTGTGGGTGGAACTCACAAGGTGTTGGCTGACTCATTCTTGTCATGTTTGTTTTTGTTTTGACTGGAACTGATGTGACGGTAAACTTCAAAGCGTAATTGTGGAGTTTCCTCTGTAATCTCATTTATATGTATTGTGTAACCTCTGGGTGGTTTGGCTTCATTTTCTTTGCATGCAGCCACTCCTGTTCATCCCAAGAATTGGTACCCCATTCCTCTCATCTTCTGCAAACCTTGGGGTATACTACCAAATGATGTGCCTTGTCACCCAAAGCTGGCAGACTTTGCAAACTGTATGAAAAAGAAAGGGCGTGGTATGTCAATTTTTGCTTCGATTGTGGAAGGTGATTACAAGGAGAAAGCTGAGGAATCTCGGAAGGTAAGAATAGGAGGTTTTTGTGTCTCCTGTTTTGGTTCTGTTTATTAAGTATGACCTGGACCTTTGGACAATTGCGCTCAATAAGGTTTTGAAAACCTTGAGACTCGCCCCAGTGCAATTGTCATTATTGAGGATATATCTCCTGCTTTAGCATGAGTGTCTTAGTCAGATGATTCTGTGACAAAAGAGGTTTTGTGATTGTGATTTGGGTTATATGCTTAAGGAAAGTAAGAAGCATCTTGCTGTTCTAGTTGTTAGGTTAGTTGTCAGGGTCAGGTTTGTAAGAGAATATCTTGATATATGGGGTAAACATTCTGTTCAAGGAAAGCAGTACTCTGGCAGCACTGAGATTCATTCTGAGTTTGCAAGCCATGTTTGTGGAACATGCTGTCATGACATTATATGGGTCATTCTTCCAGGCATGCAGGCTTCTAAGCACTTACATTGACTACAAAAAGTGCGAGGGAGTAGCTGAAGTTATTGTGGCAAGCAACGTGGTGGATGGGTTCCGGCTTATTGTGCAGACCATGGGGCTTGGAAACCTGAAGCCCAACATTGTCTGCATGCGCTATCCAGAGATCTGGAGGGAGGAGAGACACAGCTATATACCTCAACATTTTGTCAGCATCATCAATGACTGCTCAATTGCTAATAAAGCAGTGGTTATAGTCAAGGGTCTTGATGAGTGGCCTGGAGAGTTCCAAAAGCAGTATGGGACTATCGACTTGTATTGGATTGTTCGTGATGGTGGCCTTATGTTACTGCTTTCACAGTTGCTGCGTGCAAAGGATACGTATGAGAGCTGCAAAATTCAGGTTAGTGTAGTCCTTTCATTAAAATCTTTCTCACCTGAAGCTCTTGCTTTGTGAGTACATATCTATTCAGCAGATTGAATTGTATAAATTCTACACAAAATTGGAGCTCTTACATTATTGCGGCATATGCAAATCCAAAAATGCAGGTGTTCTGTATTGCTGATGAAGACACAGAGGCAGAGGAGTTGAAGACTGATGTAAAGAAGTTTTTGTATGATTTACGAATGCAAGCAGAGGTTATTGTTGTGACAATGAAGTCATGGGAAGTCCATCAAGAAAATCGTCAGGGCTCTGAGATGACAGGGCGTGAAGATGCCATGGAAGCTTTCTCCAAAGCACGGAAGAGAATAATGCAACATGCTGCTGAATTAGTAAAGACAGCCTCCAGTAGTAACCAGACAAAAACTGAACAGAACTTGCTTGATGACCAACAGGTGAAAGTTTTTCAATCCCTCACCTTTCTGTTTCATGCAACTTTTTGTCATGCTCCTCTTTTCTGCATATGTTGAACATACAAACCGTGAATTAGGAGAAGGTAGGGGTGAAAGAAAATTCATGGTTTTGTGTTCAAATGGTAGAGCAATACTAGGCATTGATGATATGATCGTGTTTTGTCTTATCAGGTAAACAAGTTCCTTCTGACATGTCTGAAACTGAACTCTGTCATCTTACGTTACTCGGGAACTGCAGCAGTTGTGCTGGTCAGTCTGCCCCCACCTCCCCCACACCATCCCTCTTTTTGCTACATGGAGTATATTGATCTTCTTGTTGAAAACATTCCAAGGCTCCTCATGGTACGGGGTTATCGACGGGATGTTGTCACCATCTTCACATAGCACTATCCAGGGGAAATATATTCCCTAAGATAGGATGTCTGCATTTCTGCAGATTTTTGACATAAATACCCTTGGGCAATTTGGTTGGAGGGGGAAGAGTTGGCAGTGGGAAGAGATAAAATTTTCTTTTACCATCTTCTCATGTCTCCGTTTTTGTGCAAAACCATTGTTTTGTACTCCTGGGAGACAAATACTTCCAATCGAAGGGTTTACTGTAGAGTCTGCATTAGAATTAAGGGTTGGGTGCTGCAAATACCTATGCTAGAACTGAGGTTTATTTTTAGTGTGTTCACTGTGAAGATGGCATTACAGTTTCTTTTTGCATTTAAGTGCAAAAGCTGTTACCATAAACCAGTTCAGTGGTCAGTTCACAAATTGAGTTTGATGTTGTGGACACCTCTGAAGTGGTAATATTGGCGTCTACATTCATTCATACTCCAGATGGAGACAGAGGATGGGCCATCATCACAGAATAGCAAAATTGTAGATCACTAATCATTCTTTTGCTCACCTTAGCCTGTGTTGTAGAGGTGGCATTGGTTCTTTTACTAAAAAGATGAATCTGAAAGCCAAACAGTCACTTGTACACTGCAATTTCTATTGGACATACTACTGGCATCTGAGACTGGTACATTGGGCTGTTGTCCCAATAGTCTGTTATTTTCTGTACAATTTCTAATGGGAATTTGTTGTCAAAAGCGAAGTTGCAACCATAACATTTAAAGGTTATGGGTGATGGTTGCAAATCATGTATGTTGTAGGGTTTTAGGGTGTACTATAAATAGGTCTAGGTACATTTGATGGTTGTAAATTTATTTGGGTTGGATTTTCTCTCTGGGAAGTTCACAAATGATCAACCCTCCTTCCACTTCATTCTCTTATATGAATGCTGAATCTTCACTTCAACACTTTTCATGTCACCCATGAAGGCTCTTTCCTTGTAAGGTGTGACAGAAGCAAGACAGATCGAAGCTTGGTTTTTGAACCTGAGGACTTCCCTTCTGGAAGGTCTTTGGAGCTCAACACTAGCTGCAGGTTGCACCTGTGGTAATGTTTCAGTGGTTTCTCACATGTGGAGGAAGGAAGCTACAATGGGACTGCAGCCTAGCTATGGGTGAGACATGAAAAGATGGGTGATGTCTGCACAATATGGTCTAATTCTGTCATAAGTGGCTATTATTCAGTGAATTGACAATGGAAGGGGATTTGTGAAGGTAACAAAGAAATCTCTTATTGGTTGCAGCACATTGTGATGAGAAAAACTCTAGGTGTAATTATCAGAATCTCCCCCACTCATAGACATTGCCTCCATCATGAGCTTAAAGTTCTGAAGAATGCTACATCCTTTGGTGATACTCTGCAGATTTGGACACTAATTCTGTGAGAATTCTGATCTCTCATGATGGAGTCATACTCATTTGTTAGCTTCCCATGTTTGGGAGCAGATGCTCTTTCAAGTGGCATGGATCTTTGGGAATTCACTTTTTATGTAGCTGCATTTGAAACAATGCATGAAACCATACACACCAGCCTTGTTGAAATGCTTAATGGATACATGAATCCTTGCCTGCTGCTAATGACCTGATCAAATGCTCAAACATCATGAATTACAAAGCTTTCTATGTCAGACCCATACAATAAGCTGTATGTTAAGGTTACCAGCTGTCCTCTCACTGTATTTCATCTACCTGTATATTGGTCAACAAGTGCTTTTGCTTTTCCTGGTGCAAGATAACGTGCCTGCAGCAACACAAGAAGCATAAGATGTCTCCTCAATAATATCCTCAGACAACCAGCCAAAAACTTCTCAAAGACATAGAGCTTTGTAGCATATTTGAGACTGTCATCAAACACAACATCCATGTTTAGAGCTCCTTGTGAGGCTCAAAGAACACAGAAGATTGGAGTTCAGCGTAGCAATAACTCACCTGGATGAACATGCGTTCTGCATCACTTGCCTTCCCTTGGTCTTTAAGCAAAATACCCTGTCACAAATAACACAACTCAGTAAACAAAGACCAGTATCAACTGTCAACATGTAACCAAATAAGACACTTGCTTGTAATACCACAATTAGGGCGTACCTTAGCAAGGTATCCCCGGAAGTCATCTGGGTGGCTTGATATCAGCCCATCATAGACTGCAACTGCATCACCTGAATGCCCTCCCCATTCTGAGTATGCCTTTCCAAGCAACAGCTCTACCTGCATCCGTGTCCACATGTTACCCTCTGTTGTCTCAAAAGCAAGAAGGAAACAAAGAACATAGATGACTACACAATTTGAGCTCAAAGCTCTAACATGAGCTTACCTGTACAGGATCAATGATTTCATCATCATTTTGTTTCACATCAGGGCCTGTTTCCATTTTGCCTTCCACAATTGTACTCTTTTGAACAGTCATTTTCTGTTGGTTGCTTTCCTTGAGTCTTCCTTTGACAGCTAGAAGCTCACCAACTGCCTGTAGATAAAAGCTTGAAATAGTGTAAGTACTGGACCTATTACTGCCATCCTTTGGTTTCCATCACATAAGAGAGAACACTTTAGGATGGTAAGGTCACCAAGTAAAAGGACAGCACCTACCTTTCTATAGTTTAGGTGATTGTTGCAGGTATCTTTAACACTTTCTGAACAGCAAACTTCAGAAGACTTGGGTATATTGTCAGAACATAGATTTGACTACATGAGTGGCCATGGGGAAATACCTCACTTGGCTTTTTGTCAGCCAGTAGAGCACTAATTAGCCCCTGCTGTAGTTGCAATGACTCCTTTGGTGAAGCCTGATAACCAAACACATGCATGAGACACCGGTAAACAAGGAATCAGTCATTTAGCAAATCACAACCTAGCCCATGCAAGGAATGCATGGAGTTTACTTTGCAGTTTCAAAGCAAAATGCTGAGTGACATTGATACCTGGACCCTGCCTAAGAATAGCATCTGGTAATGAAGTGGATCACAGAAGAAATTTTACCCTAATAGAACTGCGATAGGCAGTAGCACTGGCCTCATAGTTGCCAGCTTCATATTGGACCTCACCCAGCAAACGTTGAGCCTCTACATCATTTGGTACTTTCTGTTTCACATATCAGAACTAAACTTTCATGTCTTGTTCTGAACAAAGGATCACTTGATGCTTCAACATGTATTTTACACATGAATGTGACTAAACAGGCCAGCATGCCAGTGAAGTTCCAGTGTGAAAGGTGAACTTGAGGATGGAACACTGCTCAGGAAGATATGGAGTTGTGGCAGCAACCTGAACTAGCTTGGTCAGGTAGGTCACAGCTTTATCATACTCTCCCAGTTCTGCATATGTCACACCTGCACCCTGCAGTCATTGAATGCAATTCCTGTTCATTTTGGCAAAGTGTTGAGTGAGCATGACTTTACACTGATGTTCAGTGGGCTAGTAAGATGCAATGGAAAAACTGCACATTTTGCAGTGCATTGCTGCTTGGACTAGAGTTGCGATTTCCCCTCTGCAGAACTGAAGCCACTTAAACATCCATGTGGACAAGAGTAAGTGACAAACCTCAAGAGAGGCTTGATCTTCAGGAGTTGATTTCAATGTATCCTCAAAACCCTGTGCTTGTACCTGCAAGAGATTTGTAACTTTAGAAAGGTTGAGCATGTGTTGTGTATACTGTTAGCTGGTTTATCAAGAGGCATGAACATACACAACTAATCTACACATGTAAGATAAAGCACCAGCATTGCATGTCTTGCATCCTCTTTGATCTTACCTTGAGCTTTGCAGCTTCCTCTGGAGGCAGCTTCTTCTGCTCAAGTGTTTTGCTTGAGTCCTGCCCAGGGCTGCATACCGAAGTCCCAAATGCAATATGAGTGATGTGACTCAGCAAACCCATCACTTGCAAGAGCATGACAAAGAATAGCAAAACTGTAGCTGATTACAGTGCAGTCCTAATCCAAAGCATGAATAATCAACCCCTTTGCAAGTCGAAGGAGGTTTTACAAACTAGGCAGTATGAGTTTAGGTCACAAGTCACACTAGAGGAACACTAGAAGCATAGTGCCTGTATTTCCTTAGGTTGAGACTGGAAAACAGTACACCTGCCATCACCTGCCAGAAGGTAGAAAGTCTCCAAAAGCAAAGATGGCTCCAAATACCAAGATGGCTACACCAATACCAATCTGGTCCAGCAGAACCACAATTCCCTCAGGAGCATTTAAGCTTCAAAAGCCGCATCTGATCACTTGCGAGAATTCCACTACTTGTTAAACCAGAAAAGGTATGTTTTGGGACAGTTATAGCACTGTGGGTTCAGAGCTTGTAGGATTATGTACAAGGAACATGCACTTACCTTTGTGGTGATGTTGTCAGTCCAACTGGATTGTTGCGGTGCAGGTGGAGGAGAGTCATAGTCAATGGGTCCATATTTCTTAGCTTCTTGAAGTGCCTTCTGCTCTTTAGCAGACCTGCACAGATCTAACTTCAGATGTCAACCTTTTATGAACTGGTTTGTCCATAGCTCATAAACACAAAGATTTCATGAAAACACCTTCCTGAAATGTATCATGGCCCACCAAATCATGTGTTGAGGCCAAGGTACCTTTTTATTGCTTCAAGTTGTTCTTCAAAACTTTTCTCATCTTTGACATCCTCGACCAGCTCCTCTGATACCTCTGCTGCCAATGTTGGTGCTGGCCCAGCTACTGCACGGTGTGAACAGACATTTTGTCAATGCTTAGCCAGAGTGATTGAAAATTGGAATGTACAGCATGCAGGGGAAGAGCAAAGATGACTCTCAAATGCAACTAAATCATAGCAGAGAATGGCAGCACCTCATGTTACCAAGAATAGTGGAGATGGGTTCTGAGCATAACTATCTCACATACAACTCTCCATTACATCTGACTGCATAATGAATCTTCCCATCTTTGCATCAACCTACCTGTAGATGGCAAATCCTCCCTGTTCTGTTTTTGCTTCTCTTGTAGAATTTGCCTACGGCACCATGAAGTAAAGCATTGATCAATCATCCAGAATGGACAAAAACATGCTGTAAATCCTGTTCTGCAAATTTCAGATCCTGCCACTAACCCTAACCTCACAGATGTTTGGTGGCATGTGGAGAAGAAATGAGAGCAGCTTGTTCTTACTGGGCTTGCAATATAGGGTCTTGCTCTTGCTTGCGGCGCTGTGTTCGACTTCCTTTCTGCAACAGAATTTGTAAAATTAAGCCTAGACTATAGCCTTTCTTTTCGCCCGAACAATCTACAACTGGATTACTCTCTGCATTTCAGAAGGTGCAATGGGATAGTTCATTACTCCTAGCGAGAGAGTAAGGAGGGATTGAACCTTGGACTTTTTGGCAGGCTGAGTTCCAAAGCCATGTCGACCACCATAATCAGCCCGAACCAGCACATGTCTTGTTCTTGTAGCGTCATGCTTCTTCCCCTGCCAATTTTGAACCCCCCAGCGGTTCCATCCCCTTCCAGATGCGCTTAAGTCGAGGCTGTTTCTGCAGCACAGCTTCAATGCTACGCCTCTAGCCCCATACACCTGAAAGACGACGCCAAACAAAACAAAGACGAAGACAAAACAACAAACACAAGTGAGAGGATTTGAAAGCTCCTCATCAAAACAATAATGCTACCAGACACATTGAGGAGCAGGAATACCACCAGTATGGAAACAACAAGAAACAAAGCAATCACACCATCCTTGACAGATAGAGAATCCAGGGACGAGGAGAGAAACCCGAGCAGAAGCGGCTTGCAATACGAAGCGCGGTGATAATGCTACCACGCCACAACAACTCCTGACCAGAATAGAATTCAGCTCCTGTGACATGGCTCCACCACCCCGACCAAGAGAGACTGTGCGTGACTGATCCCCCAAAACAACTACAAAGTTCGCACTTTTTTCCGAATCCCAAGGTTTTCAGAAGCTCTTCTTCTTCTTCTTCCTCAGCTGCCCAGTGCAGCAGTATCCGTCTCTCTTTCATTCACCAGCTGCAAATCCTATCTGCGAACTTCAGAACTTCAAAAACAGCATCATGTGCATCGCCATCCTCCTTCCTACTGCTAAGGACTTCTTGCTGCCCACAAGATCCCACTCCATAGGGAGATCTCTTTGGTTGAATTTCATCATGGTGGTTTTAGGGTTTGTAGTGCACTACTACCTACTGGAACATTCAAGGACACTTATTATTGGACAGCTTCAGATCCTCTGTTTCCAGCTCCCTTCATTCAATTCGTCGCTCATCTTCGCACTAATCTTTCGTCCCGTAGACGACAAATGATCACAACTAAGCTTAATCCATCCACCTTGAGGTATCACGAGTTCGTGCATTTCTTGGCGTAGTAGAAGCAGGGATTCAACTTTCCAATTTCGAAGTTGTGTGTGTGGAGTTTGGGTAATTATTATTGTTTGCGGTCTCGTTTGGAAGCACAAAATTGGCTTCGGAAAAATTCGGATACTCCTAAACCCTTGAACCCCACAATAATCCGAAGAGTAGGTAGCAGACTTTATAATGGGATGCAAATGCAAAAGTAGTAAAAGATTAATTAGAACACAAATTCTGCACCAAGACGAAAAAAAATGCTCTTCAGTGCGATGCATACAATAATAGTGATCGCTGCGACTTGGGCATCTCCTTGTACAATATTCATGGGAGCAAAGACTTTGGGAAGAGGAGGATTTTCAGAGAATTGGTTGAAGATTTTTGATGTCAACCTGGCGAAGTTTGTTTCTTGCAAGTTCAATGTTGTAAGCACGCGAGTGTGTTTTGTTTTTGACAGAATGAGAGTTGAAGGTCCCTAATTTTTCGAGTGCATTAAGGTTTCAAGTGATTCACTCTGCCTCTGTGTTCTTTGTTGGAACTCCATGCAAACAACCACCAAATTCAGGGAATGTAAGTGCTGCTGGAGAGCATGAATGCAGCTAGCATCTTGCAAAACATACAGAGTGTTTCATGGAAGTAGAGATGGTACTGCATAGGGGCTACAGTAGTGACAAACATTTTTCAGCGAAAACCTGGAATTTCTCTTCCAACCATTCTCATCACCCTTGGCGGAGTCTGGCCAAGCTAATGATCTTGCTTTATCAGAACTAAGCTGGAGTATTAGTATTGTTTCAGAAAAGAGGAAACAGATCTACATAAAAAGGGAGCATCACAGTTCTTCTGTTTCAGAAATGTGCAGCAAGAAAATTATTCTTCCTTCCTTGGGAGATGTATATATTCTTCTATATCCTTTGCCTTAAGCGGTGGTGAGGAGCAAGCAAACAATTGTTGATCCACTTATAAGACATGATCTCAGTGCCATGATCTAGTACTTGAAGCAAGAAGTCAAGTCCAACAAATTGCAGATCATGCAAACATGCTGTCAGTGTGAAGTACGAGAAATCATGTTACTTGCATGATGTTCAAGTTTGAGCTCACCAAGTTCAGTCTCGTGTCATTGGAGCTATAAGCTCGTATTCCAAGGGGTATGTACAGCGAAACGGGAGAGACTGGCCCTTTATTCTTCGTGACCGGATGTTGTTCAGGATGGTCACACAAAACTCCACCGAAACGAGCCACTTTACCGTTCTCCCTTCCATCTTGGGTGCCAGCATCCATGTGATCTTGTCAGGGTACGTTTTATCTGTGAACACCACACTGCCATACTCATCGAAGGGCAATGACGATGACCATCCTGCAAAATTTGTGCCTGTCGGGAAAGGATCTGGCTCTTGGTACTTAAAAGGAATTCCGCCCAAGCGATTCAATGTCCAAGAGAATGTCCCAGACTTGCGATCATGGAGCTCTGTGCGATGTGCATGATCCCAATCTGGCAAACTCTTGGCCGCTAGAGTTGCTGTTGTTGTTTTGTTGAAGGCCACCGTTGGTGCACTTTTCAAGGATAGTGTGCCAGTCAACCCGGATGCATTTGTTACGGCAGAGTCATAGGTTTGGTTCAAAGCCGTGTCAACTTCAAGTTTTGTGAGTTGACAGTCTTCTGGCTCCACCTTTGGAGTAACACACAGAGCAACGTGTGACAAGAAGAACCCAAGTTCGGCGCTGGAGCTGGAACTGGGTCTATAATTGTGAAAACCATCGTTGCTAAATTTCAGGTTCGAAAGTTTGAGGGCAAGATGACAATTTGCAACTACTTCACATTCCATCTCAACTTCGAGTGTGATGTTCTGCCAAGATTGCTTGGAATTCTCCGTCGACCACGGCGACCTCAATCCCCTGACACCAGCACCGAATTTCCAGATCTTGTTTTGCACTTTGTCAAGTGTATGGACGAGTCTTACTGTTTCTGCGTAGCATCGCAGCACATTCTGAAGGTTCCTCAGCAGCCCTGCTGGTCGAGTGAAAATGAAAGATTTTCCTACTGCATTCAACGGGCACTTCGACCGACGTAAGATGCCTGGATCGTACTGCTGCCCCAGAAGGATTAAAGGGGCTAGCTCGTGGATGTTTTGGTTCAGTAGGAAGCTGGGCTTGTACGACTTCTCCTCGATTCGGAACAATTCTTTAGCTTGATCCGACATGGAAAGAAGAAGGCTTGGGTTGAACTTTAAGAGCAGCTCGGCAACCTGTTGCATGGTGTTGCACTTCATCAGTGTAGAGACCACAAGAGCTTGATCTTGCGGTATCGGACACGCTAACCATGGCCGTAAATTCACGACAAACTTCACAAGGTCGGGCATGTGGTTTAACCACGCAAAACATAGAACCGCGAAGAATAGCCCATAGAATCGATCTTTAGCTTCTTGACCCATATGGTAGCTTGATGGAATTTCGAACGTGTTTGCCACGTTTGATCTCCTGCTGCCATCGGGCGTGCTTGACCACCACCGTAACTTCTTTTCAGAACTTTGCGTGACAAATGATATTTCTAAGTCTACACAACTGCTCTTGGTTCTCAGTAGCAATCGAATGAGGTCTGGTACCACCTCAAACCATGGACGTGGATTCTCTGCGCAACAAGATATTGCTACAGCCTGGGCATGGAGCGGAGACCCAGTGAAATCGAACCGTGCTAGCGCGGATGTGATGTCAACCGGTTTGTACTTTCCCTGCATTGCGTCCTCCAAGTCCTTCAGGTCGATGATGCAGATAGATGATTCATACTGTTTAGCATTTCCCGTCAACTGCAACTCCAGTTCGTAGTTCACAAAACCACTTTCATTGTGCATCAACTTCACCTGGACCTTGAAATATCGCGGTTGACGTTCTTGAACCGCCAGCGAATTGTGAGCAGTAGTGTCGTCATCGGATGCTGGACCTGCACCAAACCATTTCAACAATTTACTAAAAAAAATAGCCGGATCGTCGAGAAAGTTTGTTAAGACTTGCAACCGCCTTAAGTCAAATTTTAAACATCCTAGTGGTTTGTTGTCGGTTCTATTGAGGTCAATACATGTATCAAAACATGCACATAAGTTTTACTTATGGATACCTTTTCTAGGTTTTTTGGGTGCAAAGTGGTGGATGCAACATAATGTCTTCCATGTTTTTCCATGTTTAAAAGAGGGTGTGAGTTCTTTAGCAAAACTAGTTGTATTTATTTCATCTTTTGAAATTATGATATTCTTATTATGCTTAAGAACACTTTCTATTCAGGACAATGTTGTAATCATCTCGAGATTGTTACGTATATTGTCTTCCATCAAACAACTGCAAAAAGTTGCTTAGGATAATAGTTTGTAATCACCTTCAAAAATCTACGCCCCACTAAGAACACCAAGGTCACGCATACATGGCAGAGAAAATTGTACCTTGTGGAATCACGGCTTTAACATGGAGTGGAACAAGGTCTGGAGCTGCCGGCACCTCTTCAACAGGTCGGGAAGGATAGACAGTGTGATGATCAAAAGTTCTAAGAGTGTCCGAAACCGCCTGATCTTGAGCAAAGCCTGAAGCATGAATAGCAGCGTCATCGGAAGCTGGAGCTACGGGCTCTTCAACATACCAGGAAGGATTAGTAGCGTGCAGCTCACCAGTTAGAGCTTCTCCAACAACCTCGGCGACAACAAAGCTTGAAGAACAAGCTAATATGGCATGGTCAGAAGCAGCTAGATCCGCTACTTCCTCTTCATTACAGTACGAAGACTCATGAGCACGGCCAATCTCACAAGAATATTTTGACCTTCCTGGAGCCACAACCGAAGCTTCAGCATGACGCGGGGAAGGATTAACAGCTTGTTTAGAAATTGCCGGAGCTTCTTCTTGAACTAACACTTCATCCACGTCTGAAGAAATATTACAAGCAGTAACAACATTGGAAGTCGAACCTTGCGGAGTTGCCCCAACGTGGAAACATGTTCCAATACAGTTGCTAAGCATGGAATGCAAAGCTCCGCAGAGTTTACATAAAATCGCTTGCATCATGCTGAATCAGAGTCCGCTTGGAAGGAAAACCACAAAATCTTTTGTCACAATGATCGGTTTCTATATGGTGGAAGAATAGAGCATTTGCATGCCGTAAAAAAATTTATTAAAAAACAGAACAAAACAAAACATACACACACATAAACGAGACTCGAGCTTCTCAGTACTGCAAATGACTACTTTGATTGCACCACACACCCGCGCACAAGTTTGAGGGTAAGAATTGGCCTCGAGTGGTAAAGCTTTTGCCTGCATTTCGTACATCCACATGCGCAAGGGTAAGCCTTGAGCAGCCAAGGTCAGCGGCATAGGCTAGTAGTGCTCCCTACGTATATTTTACCCATTCTCTTCATCGCCACATTGATCGTGAGTGTTAATTCCAGTAAGTGTTAACTTTAGATACCTGTGTTCATTCGTCCTCATTCACTTTGTTCGTACCCATTTTCTTTTTGAGAAGAAGACCTTGAGCGCCTTCCAGAAATACCGAACGTTGCCCTATCCTCGTTTGAGATCTCAAATGAGATTTTAAAACCTGAATTGGTGGGAGCTGTAGGAAAGAAAATAATCTGTTGGAACCTTGTTTATAAATAATCACACATTTTGACAGTTACTTCAATGAAGGTAATTAAAAAAAAAATTTCAAATTACCAATCTTCAGGCCTATATGTAACCCTATTTTATTGAGCATTAAAAAAATGATCTTTTTTTAACAATTTCATTGGTCTTTTAAAAATCCTCATGAAGCTATCAAACCTTATTAGATGGGATTAATGAAGATATTTATAGACCTTTGTAATATGTTGAAGTTTTCATCATCGGCAAGCCAAGGATAAGTGTGTTTTAGAGTTTGGAAAGGGGGATTTGAGAATAATAATAGTAATGAGATGATGGCAAGAGGAGTTGTTGGTACAACAAACATAACACATCTAGTTACAATCATTGATGTAGGAAAAATGGTGAGACAACCACTAATCTATTTCTACTTGCAGCATTTGTATTTTTTTACTGCATTATCATCCCATCCAACCATAGGTAAGGAGTAAAATCAATAAATATAAGCATGCATTGTCATGATGGATTTATTGAACATGGTGTACATTGTTTTTTGTTAGAGGTAGAGCATCGATGAACTTCTACAATAACCAATGGTTAATTAAGGATTTTGGAAAGCTATGGTCAAGCATAAGGTTTGAATATGGGGTTTGCATTTTTTTATTATTAAGGTCTATTGTAACAATATTGTATCTATTGTATTGATGATGATTATGATGTTTGTAGATGTTCAAGATGTCTACAAAGTAGAAAAGGAAAACATACTATTGGGAAAAAGGTTGGTGTTCACCACATTGGACTTTGATCTATTAACATTCATCATCCTTACGAGCCACTGGTGGTAGCCATTAAGAAGTTTCAAGTGGTTACAAATACACTTGCGCAAGTTGCATGGAATTTTGTGAATGATGGATAAGCAAGTTTTTACAAGAGCTTGGCGTTTGGTCATTTGATATCACATGCTTGCACAATTAAATTGTAGTTTTAGAAATTCAAAAAGGATTTGTATTTTATGAAGGGTTGTTTCCACAATGTTCATACCATGTTGAGATCTTAGCTTCTTGCATGTTGTTGGCCTTTACTGGCAATGCCAATTGAAAAGTAAGTCAAAAGGTGTGAATTATCAGGATTTCTTGGCCTTTCTAACTGTTGATTGGTCATTTTGGGATCAACATTTTCAAATTGCTGCAAGTTTAATGTAAGACAATTTTCCCTTTGCTATTTAGACTATGACCATGTGGGGTGTTTATTGATATTACACACAAGGTCAAATTGAAATTGATCTTTGTGTTATATTATGGACACATGAAAGGTGAACTTGAGTCCTCTTTGAATTTCATGACTTATTTTAGATTATTGCAACCTTTCAAGAGTCATTGTTGCTCGTCATTATGAGAACATTAGGCAAAAATCAGTTTTTGCAATGTTGAAAGTGTTTAAATTTTTTGCCATATTCTCAAAATGGGTTCCCCACTACCATTTGGGTGAAGGCTTAATTGGGTGGTACCACTAAAAACTACCCACCCCAAAATCATAGGAATGTTAGCTTCATTTTAATTAATGAAAGGACAGATTTCAAAAGATAATTTTCAATTTTTTTTATAATTGGCTTTCAACAATCGTCACCTTTGATTTCCTGAGCCCTAGACACCTAGAGTCAAAATCAATGTAAGATGTTTTTTTGTTTTTATTTCACTCTATGGACCTTGTTTCTCAACTTTAAACTTGCTTTGAAATTGTTGCAAATTTTGTAAATAGTGTTTTATTTCTCATTTGCATCTAACTTGCAACAAATTTAATATATATATGAGGTTGCACACATGAAGTATCTTCCATCCATGTCACCAATTCAAAAAAAAAGAAAAAAGAAAACCCATTGTCAAATAGACCTTCTTGTCTAACCAACCCACCAATGTAGGGTCCATGGACCTTTTCTGTCTAGTTCTCTTTTTACATTTTCTCCTTCTCCTTCCAATCCTACTATAATCATCACCCTAGCTTGCCACTCATGTTTGGTAAGAGTTACTAAAATAATTTGTAAATTAATCAACACAAGAGTTGTTGTGTTGTAAATTTCATCATTTGAGGCTTGAACTTGTGAGTTGAAAGTAACCTACAGAGACCTTTCACAAACTTCTTCTATTCATACAAAAATAGTTGAACCTGTAAGAAAATTGTTTTCAAATATCAGAAATTAATGAAGATTTATGGCTATCAAAATCTCATCACTTGTTGCAATTAAATATTTCGGTATTAATATTCCAGCATGGGCGGCAGGTACAATAGTTGACACTACTCTGCCAACCTTTATGGACCAAGGAGTAAAGTCATGGGTATAGGCTAGGGGATCATGGTTCTTTAGAAACAGTGGCAAGCATCTGCAGGCAGATTTCGCCTTAATTGGCGGCACGTTTGTTCAGGACCATTAAAACAGTAGCCAGTAGCCTACACAGACCTCTGGCGACAAGCTTCCTAGTCCTTTCACTTGGGGATTTAGATATGTTTAGGTTAATGATAAAGTTTGCCCTGTGCTTTTCTATAGGCTTAAGGCCCATGGGTGGGGACATTCCCAAAAATGGGGCTCTCACCTTGTCATAGGCCCCTTATTTCAACTATAATGAACCATAATGGAATCTAGCCTTGCTTTTTCAGAATGCCTATATACACCGTTGTTGATCCATAGTATATAGCATGAGGCAAATCATGAATTAAAAATTTGTAAACCACAAGGCAATTGATGGATGCGTGTGAAGATCAGATGTGATATTGGCATGTTTTATGGTCCACCCGGGCAATATATGTGGAAATCTCTGGAGTCTCTCTCTCTATATATATTATATAATGTAAAGGACGTCGGGATGAGAAATGAAGCCTCCCTGAATCCGTCCGGTCCGTCATCCATCCCGTCATCCCTCTGTCCATCCGTCCGGTCGTCCATGCGAATCGACACCCTGGAAGCTCAGAGGTTGCCGGCTGCACACCATCCCTCTACTGAGCCTGACACTGCAGCTTTCTGCCCACCAAGAATGGGAAGGAAATAAACCAGGAATGGCCCTCCATCCATGTCCCTATTTAGA
>Ga0116227_10002252_pt1 | contig 43902 bp, 24 predicted proteins | sample S1TSphgellanicum_FD_89693 | JGI IMG/M metagenome (GOLD analysis project Ga0116227, IMG submission 89693) | Host-associated microbial communities from peat moss isolated from Minnesota, USA - S1T2_Fb - Sphagnum magellanicum MG | ecosystem: Host-associated > Plants > Peat moss > Unclassified...
ATGCCTCATGTTCATTCCAATATCTCAATGACTGCAAAGCTGGGGGTTATCAATAGTCAATTTTACAGATTCTTGAGACTTTGTAGTTGTAAGAAGTTTTTTGTCTTCCAGATGGTCAGTCTTGTTGTCTTTCTGAAGACAAAAGGCTACCCTTTAAAAGTCCTTCTAAAGAGAACTAGAGGGTTGGTTCTTAAAGAAAAATTCCTGTTTGGAATTTCCGCTTTTGGCATTTTCAGAATGATTTTGCTTCGGGTCATAGTGGGGAGCTTTCTGTAAGCCCACTTGTTCGTAGTCTTTCCCTGTTCTTTTCCCTTTCTGTCTTCCTTTGTTTCTTTGTCTGGTCTTTGTTGTGGGGTCTGTTGCTAGCCAGTAGTATGGCTGAGTTTTTCTGTTGCTTCTGGTATTGCAGCAGAAACTCAGTTTGTAGGATGGTGCTTGTCACTGGCCTTTACCCACTGTGGGGAGCTGATGAAGTCAGTGGGGAAGTTGTGATAGTTAAGTCACTATCATACATACTACTGTTGATGGTCCCTGAACAGGTATGGGACTGGCACTTTTGTTCCTACTGGTGTGTGTTTTTCGTTTTTTGCTTGTTTTTTGTCTCCCCTTGTTTGGTTCTTTCTGCGGCTTCCTGAGGAAGTGTTAGCCTTTCTGTTTCTTCTTCATCGTGAGAATGGAGATTTCTCTATTCTTATGAAAGATATTGATTATGGATGGAACTGAAGACTTTTTGCATGGTTTCTCTCTGCAATTATGTTGATATTTCTTGTTATTGTGTTTCTGGTTGTCGTTTGATCTTATTTAGCTTTGTGTTTCTGAAATTACTTGCTTTAATGTGGTTTGATATTCTGTTTCTGTATATTGTTGTTTGCTGCATTTCTTGCATACATCACAGAACCTAGTTCTGTCTCACACACAGTTTTGTGATCTGTTCTCAGTGCCCACCTCTACTATATGCTTATGGAGTTTATCTTTGAACTGCTTTGCATGTGATAGCCCAAGTTTTCCCATTGTGTTCAATCTTGTTTGAGTATTGCCATGTCATCTTTGTTTCTTAAGCAGTGATGCAAAGATGGCAAGAAACACACAAGGACACCTGATCTTGAGTTTTGTGGTCTCATTTATTTTGTGGGTAAATGTGAAGACCACAATCATGTTTTGATGTATTTCGAGGTTCTTTCTGTTTGCTGGCGATTGAAGTGGTAAGTTCCAGAGAGATTTCTGCTTCTTATAAACTTGTGTTCGTGCAGGTGCGTACCTTCCAAGTAATAGTGGCCCAAGGCCTTGCAGGTCAGATTCCGTGGCAAGCCATCTCATTCACTACATTATGGCTGGAGCTTATGGGGTTCAAACGGATTGATGCTGCAATATCAGTTGGCCTTCTATCAGTTGGCAATATGTTGGGATCTGTTTTTGGAGGGTGGGTGGGTGACTTTTCTGCTCAACTTTCTCCTAATGCTGGGCGAATTCTTTGTGCCCAGTTTTCTGCTCTTATTGGCATTCCACTGTCAGGCATCTTGCTTTTGGGACTACCTCAAGTATCTGCTCCTGCTTGGGCTTATGGGTTTGTTTTGTTTCTAATGGGCTTCCTCATGTCATGGAACTCTCCAGCTACCAATTGGCCAATATTTTCTGAAATTGTTCCAACTCACTTACATACAACAGTTTTTGCCATTGATTCAATGATTGAGAAATCATTAGCTGCTGCTGGTGCACCATTGGTTGGCATCTTGGCAGAGAGACTTTTTGGCTATGCAAGTCAAAAGGGAACTGGATCTGATTTGGATAATGCGAATGCAATAGCAAAGGGCCTTTTCTCACTTATGTCAATTCCATTCTTTCTCTGTTTCTTGATTATAAACCTCCTTTACTTCACATACCCAAGGGATCGTGATCATGTGAAGAAGGCCAGTCTCGAGGTTCATTGATTCTCCTCCATATTGGCATCAGTGGCATATGGTGCTGGTGAAATTGACCCAAGAAAGTGGAGTGTGCAGTACACAAATGGTGTCTCTTGCACATGGGCACTATGAGTGTCTCATCAGCCTCAAGAGAGCATGACAAATGGACTTTTTGATTCATACCATTACACGAGATCTTTCTCAACCAATCAGCTTTTCATTGATTAGTCAAAAGGAAAAGCTCTCTGTTTCCAGACAATCAGCACACTTTTCCACTGCAAAATTCAATAGTTGAATTGATTGCTTCAGTCATTGAAAGGACTGAATAGGCTTACAGGAACTATTTATTCTCAAGGGAGTATATCTGCAGAAACCAGCCATCTCAGCCAGAATATGCAGGTATGAGTACTCAATAGGATGCTTTATAGCTTAAGTTTTTAGCTCAAATGGTGAGCTCCATCAGTCTTCTGAAGAGAAGAGAAAAGAGTTACCCTTCAAAGTTCTACTAAAGTGAACCAAAGTTTGGTGAATAAATAAATATCTGTATTTGGTGTTTCTGCCTTTGGAACAGTTATTTCAAAGGCTTCTTAATCCAAAGAGGTGTGCTGAACAAAACCCACTTTGTCCTATAAAGATGATGTGCTTAAGAGTGTCCCCTGTCCTTGTTTCTCTCCTTTTTTTCTTTCTCTTTTCTTCTTTGTTTGGTTTTTTTCCCCCTTTCCTTCTTGTGTTTGTCTTTCTTCTTGGTTTCTGTGGTCTTATCCCTCTGTTTTAGGTTTTTGTTTACTCCTGTTGTCTTTTATTCTAGGTTTCTATTCCTATTGTGTGTGCTTTTTTGTTTTTATTTCTTTTTTTCTCCCCTCTTCTTTTCTCTGTCTTTCCCCCTTCTATATTGTTAGTTGCTAGCCAGTATCATGGCAAAGTCTTCCTGTTGCTTCATGACTTGCGACAGAAACTTAGTATGAAGGTTAGTGGTTACACTGACTATACCCACTGCAGGGAGCCGATGATGTCAGTGGAAAGTTGTGATAGATGAGTCGCTATCATACATGTGACTGTTGATGGTTCCTGAGAATGTGAAGAGACTGTCACTTTTGTTGTTACACCTTGTTTTTATTGTTTCCTTGTGATGGTTTGTTCCTTCTGTGGTTTTCTTTCTTTGTGGTTCTGAGAGTGCTTAGTTGGAAGTCTTTCCTTGACTTCAAGCAAAGTTTTAACATTGTTCTGGCTTCTTAATTATAAGTATGGAGATTTCTTGATTCTCATGGAGAGTTATTAATGTTTTGCCAAAATATTGGGTGGGGCAGTGTATGCTTGTCTGCATCCACATTTGGGATCTGATGAAATCAGTGGGACAGTTGTGGCAGATTGTCACTGCTATTCATGATGAATTTTATGGTCTGATAATTTGTGGGCGATTCTCACAAGGTTGTGACTGCACTTATTCTTGTTATGTTTGTTTAGGTTCGGCTGGACCTGATACAACCATTACCTTCAAATTGTTAGGTGGAGTTCTCTCTGTAAATCTTGTAAATATTACTCTTTTCACTTTCTGTGTCAATTGCAATTAACAGGTACTGCTATGTCCTCCAGGGGCTCCCAACAGTGTAAGAACTTTGCTGTTGGTGCCACTTTCTCAGATTCCAAATAAAGTGGAGGTCAAGGTCCAAAGGATCAACTCTCTAGCAAATGTCTTTTGGATCTCATTTCTGATCTCCATCCAGATATCGGAAATTTCTTCCTCATTAGAATAGTAGAACCTTTGAAAGTTTGGAGACTTGGTAGATCTATACACAGTTATTGTACCTTGTACCTTGTATGCCAAGTTCTGCTAGTGAAGGTCCATATTTTATGTTTTAAGCATTTGGTACCAAATTGCCTGATCTCAGAGTGGCTATTGCAAGCATGGTCTTTGATAGTGGGTTTTGTCAAAAACTCACAACTTTGTTTTGGAATCTCTAGCAGCCTATGACCTAATTTCCACAAATTGAATGTGCAGATGTTTAGCTTGTCAGAAGCATTTGATCATGTCTGTTCTCTTTTCATTATTATTTTTGCAGAAACAAGTAGAAGGATCTTCAACCTGTTGATTTGATCTGACCAAAATATTGTCTCTTTTCCTTTAAAAGTTTGATGTTGGCTGAGTGCAGAAGACATGTGAAATGTTAAGTGGACTGATCCAAACCAACCTGAAACTGGAACAGGCCAGTTTCATTTTTTCAAGTCAATTCAGATGGGACAAGTCATAATTGTGATATACAGGGGATGGAAGAATGCGTGAGAGAGATGTGTAGAGGAATAACTGGAATCACTGGATGGATAGAGGTTCTGCAACAAAGGGTTCCCCGTTCAATGATAGCTGTATCCAAAGCTTTTTTCCAGGGCACCTTGAAACTGCACAACCTTGATTCTCTCACATGCTATATTCACAACCATATTGTTCTGGATTTCACCTTGCCTGGTACAGAACATATGCTTACCATTGTATTTATCTGTTGTGTCTTGCAAAAAGAAGAGTAGGTAGCATTTTTTGCACTGATCTGGGCTTGCTGTATACTTGATAAACTGAAAGTGCTATGTGGAAGCCGTGCCCATACTACAACTAGTTTGAGGATGCATTTCATGATGGTGTACTAGAGTTTCCAGTGAATACAAGCTTGTTGCAGCTGCAAGGTACTATGAACTTTCTTAATTTGCCATGTCTTGTGCTGCTATCTCATGCTGAGTGAGTTTTCCTGTTGCTTCCAGAAATGGAACAGACACTCAGGACACAGATTTTGTATAATGATTTGCCCAGATCTTTATTGTATACGTATGTTCCCCCACAGTTTGGAGCTGATGAAGTCAGTGATGGAAGCTCATCACTGCTATCCAAGATGAAAATGAGATCTGATGCTCTGTGGGCAACTCTCATAAGTTTATGAATCCCTTTGTGTGCAGTTGTGGGGTTGCTGAGAACTGCATTAAGAATTCCATTGGGTAATCCTTTGTGCACAATTCTGGGATTGCAGAGGATTAGGTTTCAGTGCTTCTGGGTCTTGGGGTCAGGTCTATTATCATGGCAGAAAAGTGTTTGTTGTTGAGAGGACATGAGTGTAGGAAATGCTTTTCCTGGAATGCAAATTGCAGTTGTGAAGGAGACTAGTATAACTGAGGACCACCTTCAACAATTCAAAGCAACAAAAAGTGGAGAATGGGATACATGAAGTAGATGCATTTTGGTAGTTTCAGAATTAGGTGAGAAAACTCTACAATAAGGTCTACAATAAGGATAGCCATAATACAACACAACACCTACCACGTTTAAAAAAATGAATCACATTTTGAGCAATTTTTTTTTCATATAGGGAGAAATAACATAATATATATCAAGATTACTTAACATTGTAAGATTGCTATATTTATATATCTTACACAATCATTTTTCCCCTTATTGAAAAAGTCATGTGATGTTGTTTGTTTGTGATTAATTATGAAATCATATGAGAAACCATGTGATGTTATTTCCTTGTGATGCTAAATGGAAAGTGAAGCTTGTCATCAATTACTTCATTACAATTTTTGATATTTAGTCAAATGTTGATCTTTTCCAAATCATCCATAGTGCCCCTAAATCTTTGTATATTGATTATGTTGTTTAATGTAACACACACAAAGCTGGTACAAAACAATGTGTGTGGAAATTTTAAAAATTTGAACATGTAAATGGAATGAACATTTGGAATAAAAATATTATAATCCATTTGTCACTAGAAAGTTCACATTTTCATCTAACATGTTGCATAGCAATTGTAACATGTAGCAATTTTCTATCAAATATTTTTTAAAGAAAATATGTCAAGTCTGACAATCCTTTTCAATTTTTTTTTTTATATATATATATATATATATATATATTTTTTTTTTTTTACTTTTATGATTTAGCATAATATTATTTCCTTAATATCAATCCATTTTGTGTGTTTAAGAAAAATGTGGAAATCATTTCACATTAGATTAGATCATATAACTTGAAGTGGGGGGGGGGATTTAATAATTCTTCATGATTTCAAAGTTTAAGTTATAAGATAAAATTGGGAATTTTTTTAATAGGTTTAAAAATTAATATGTTTGTTGCTTTGCACTTTATAATAGAATATTTATGTAATTAAGATTTTATTTTCGAAAAAAAAATGATTTTCCTTCTTTTTGAAAGAATAAAACTTGATGGAAGCTCTCTCTAAATTGACCAATCAGTGAGCGACAATACCATTCCAAGTTTGCAATAATCAAATTTGTAATAAACTAAAATAAAATAAAATCCAGTTATTCAGCAAACCTTGAACAAGGTGCTTGCACTGTGGACGGCAGTTCCATACCGGATTTGGCAGAATGACGACTATTCCAGCAAGGAAGGGATGACGTTATTGGGAAGGAGGTAGTCATTACGCTTGCACGTAATCGTCGTCTCTCTGTGTCCCTCTCAGGTGCGCCTCGCTGCCCGCAACTTCTCCTCCCTCGTCGTCACGGCTGTTGCTGCTGCTCCGCCTGCGCTTGCTCTTCTTCTTCGCTTCTCTGGACGCTCGCAACCCGTGATCGTTTTCCGCCACGCGAAGTTGCTTTCTACTTGCTCCACCAGTCTTTGAGCCCCCCCAAAAAAAAACTCGGGGGAAGTTATTTTCTTATTCTTCTCCCTTTATAGCCCTTCTTTTTGCACTGTGCAGTTTCGTGCGTTTGGCTCTCTCTCTCTGTGCTTTCGTTTGTGTTTGACGGCCGTCTTTTTTGTATTCATCGAATTCTGCTGTCGGAATTCTTTTGTTTCCTTCCTTCCGTTTTGGTTCGCACCGAATCGAAAAAACCTCGGCATTGCGGCAGGCTCTAATGGCCTTTCTTTAGTCAGCGTTGCGATCTGTGGAGTTTTTGCAGTTTTTGGAGAAAAGGTAAGTAGCTGCTCTCCATTTTTTTCCCACTACGCAATTTTTATTTCGCTTTGCATTCCGTCTTTTCGTTCCAGGAACAACAAAGTGCCCAAGATAAGTCGGGAGGTTTTGGTGCGGGTTTTCGAAGTTTAATCCTCCTCCTCCTCCCCTTCCTCCTTCTCGTTCTTGGTAATATGCCGCCGCGTGCCTTGTAACATTCCCGTTTGATGTTCTCTCTCGTGCGTGCGAATTGGCTGGATAGGTAAAAGCTTGTGCTTATTATACAAGGTTTTTTCCCTTCTGTTCTATTGCAAAAAACAACCGTGAGAGAAGTGCCAAGTTACAGAGCATGGATCGGTACCAAAGAGTGGAGAAACCGCGGGCTGAAACTCCGATCAGCGAGAATGAAATCCGTGTCACAACACAAGGGAAGATGCGCAACTACATCACCTATGCCACTACGCTTCTTCAGGTTCTTGGACTTACTGGTCCACTGTTGCCATTTTGTTTGTTTATTGTTGTCGTTGCTCTCTTCTTTCATTCGAAGATCTTTTTGTGTCTCACGCATTTTTCTCGAAGGCTTCAGGTGCTTCCTTTGTGTATTTCTTGTTTAGAACTCCCATTGTACAATAAGTAGAAGCAATCCCTTCTATCTGAATTCAAGTCTCATTCTCACATGTCTTCCATATATATCCCTGCCAGAGGGGTTTTGACCTGCACTGGATCATTCTGGAGGGTTTAGGTTCTTGGAGATATACATTTCTTCCCTCATTAGTGATGCTGTGAGAGTATGGCAGTGATGTGAACAAATGTCAGGTTCAGGAATCAATGATTGCAGAGGTCTTGCTCTGAGTAATGGCATTGTGTAATACTTATGCTCAGACTTGTTGGAAGGCACATTGTCTTATTTACATTGATGAATGTCCAGTTTCAGCCTGTGTCTCATGTCAGTTTTCATTTCTCTAGTGGCCGTTGGAGAGCTATATGGTCTACAGTTTGCATTTAAGTGTGTTCATCTGGTTCGATCTCCTTATGACAATGTGTCTTGTATTGCTGTCTGTAACATGTGTCTTTTGTAGCAATGAAAGCTTTGTGAAGTTGACCCTCCCTTTAAATGTCTCTGCTCTATCCTCTTTTGCTTTATGGTATGTGATATCTCCAACCATCTAGTACTCAAGGCCAATGCACAAATTGTAACACATCTATGCGATGTGGGGATTATTTGTTGGGCTCCATCTGGAATTTTAGATGCAAGATGTTGCATTCTCAGGAGTACAACATCAGGGTCACAACGGATGGCACTGGGTTAGAATATGGGATCAAGTGTGTATAAGTCAATTTTCAACGTCCGCTGTTCAGGAAGGAATCTCACTATGGGATCTGGCTTCATTGTATCTTCAATCTTTAGCTCAAGGTTTCTTCAATCACAGAGATATTGAAAAGGCTTGAACTCAGATTTCTGACAGATTTGAATCAAGGAATGTGCTTGTCAAACTTCCAAACTCTTTAGAGTCCTCATTGTGCTCATGTTATCCCAGCTGACCTTCATATTTTTTCAAGACCCAATTGGATCAATCTCTTTTCTAGAGATCTGTAGTGTAAAATTTCTTTTCTTACTTATTTTTCTTTACAGGAAAGTCCCAAGAGAGGTATGAATATTTTTTTTTCTGAAGTGTAAAACTCTCAGTGCAGAAGGAATTCTAAGTGAATGGAATTCAAAACTCCTTCATCCTGTGAATTTAACAGTTCAATCTTTGCCTTGTAATATTGCAAGTGCCCCTGCTTCATCTTCCTTCTCTTGTGTCAAATTCCAATCAACTCAAAAGGTTTTGAGTAATAGCTACATGGACAAATGCAATAATAACTTTTGTGTTTGTTTTGCAAGAAACATACTTTTTAATGAGGTCAACTCTCCTGAGGCACTTATGTCAAGCGTATGTCAGGTCAAGTTTGTCAGATTTTTTCTTTGTTATATCTTTATGGTTCTTTCAATGCTGCGAGTATATTTACTACAATGTGTGATTCTTGTCTTCCCTTTTCTTTTTGTGGCTCAGAAGTTCCAGTTAAACTAATCAAGCCTAGGTTTGTAAATACTTTGATCACATTAGTTTTAGAGGCATTCTATTGGTGGTCAATGATCTTTGGGTTGCCAAGTCAGAGATGCCAATGTTCCCTCTCAGAATAGTTGGATTCTTAAAAACTCCTCAGGAGTACCTGTTAAGTTTGTGAATCTCTCAAGTTCATAGGTTGACAAAACTTTTCCCTTTCACTGCAGTCCTTTGTTTCTCAACTCTTTGTACAAATATCAATCTATCACATCTGAAAGCTAGAATAAAAGTAAAGTCATCAATAGGATGTTGTCTCATTGTTTCAAATTCTTGCTTGGTCAAAAGTCAGCCCTAAACTTAAGATGCGTTTGGTTAAAGAACACAGAGGAGCTAAGGTTGAGAGAGTCTGTACAAACTGGATGATACTTGATTTGAACCTCAGCTGTTATCACTTTTGGGCTTTGATATGTAGGACAAGGGAGCATCAGAGATTGTTCTGAAGGCAATGGGCAGGGCAATAAACAAGACTGTCACCATTGCAGAGATTATCAAGGTTCTTTTATTGTGACACTTACTCCTCTGAGGAGATATGACCTGCAAGTTTGCTGTAGCATCTCTGAATGCATGGGTTTAGTTTGTTAACTCAAAGTTTTAGCTGCTAGCTTTCAAAGTTGAAAGGCCAAGTTTCTGTCACTAATGAGTTTGTAGAGCTAATGACATGTCTATGACTTCTTAGTGTTCTGTTGTGAAGTATTGACACATTCCAGCGTTTTTTGGACCTGAAGCAGAGGAGGATTGCTAACCTGCATCAAAATACAGCTATTGGATCTACTGACATCACTGATCTGTGGGAGCCACTTGAAGAGGGGCTTCTTCCGTAAGCACTTTAACCTGACATCTAGATGTTTTTACTACCTTCTCATTTTATTGTAGGTACTAACGTCTGTTGTCCACTGGAACAAGGCAGCTATAGCGTAGAAGTAATCTCTGCAGTCTTCCCCTAGCAGGGTTCAACATAGATGATCTGATTGCTTGGTTTCTGTTGACAGCTTGGAAACCACACGACATGTTTCTATGATTACCATAACCTTATCAACTAAGGAGCTAGACAAGACATCCACTGGGTACACATCATGGCATACGTCTTCTACTCATTTCATCTGTCATAATCTGGTAGTGTGCTTCAGCTATCAGGATAAAGCTCATTCATTTAAGGTTCACTTAGATGGCCATTATGTGGGTTGTCCTAGACTTTTGATTATCAGGTAAGAACCTTTGTTATACCCCAAACACTACTCTCAACCTGGAAATGGTGTGTCTGGTTGCCTTCATGGTTCCAGATTTCCGTCCATGTAATTGTTGAGTTGCAGTTGTTTGAAAATTTTCATTGTTTGAGTTTGACAAAAGGGTAGATGTAGTCCAAATCATTTTCAACATTCAAGAGCCCCTTGGTTTGAAATGTCCAATTGTGGGAACTTGTGTTTAGAGATTCACAAAGCAGCATCCAACCCTACAGAGAGCTGCAACCTGATAGTAATGGCATCAAAAAGGATTGCAGAAAAGACAGGCTGTCAGGTTGCAGAGGAGATTACAATTTGAATGAGTTCAATGCTCCATTTGTGTAGAAGGGCACAATTTGTATACACATATGGAATCATGAGGAGTGCTGAGGATTGTGATCCTATGCTTGTTTGTGCAATAGACATGCATTATTAGAACTCTTATGGTTTGAAACCGGGTTGAGGGATATGTATAGTAATGTGAAGTGAGGATTATAAGATGTAAAGATTGCCCCTGATTAGACTCTGCCATTACAATTGCCGGGAGCACAGATATCAGCCTCCCCTACCAGCTGACCAGGTGAAAGCAGTGGGTGAATTTGATTATGAAGGAGGTACGCCTTCTATCCTTGATGTCTGTCCAGTCATGAGTGCAGCACAGCTCTTGGCTTTTCTCTTGAAGTGTGTTGACAGGTGTGAGTTGTCCCTTTCTCTGCAGTTAGTGTGGTTGATGTTTGTTTGACAGGCAAGGTTCATGTCATGGTTGCTTGGAGCTTACAGATGTAGACTGCCATCTCTGTTTTCAGAAGGTTCACCACATGGAGGAAGGGGCAGAGGTCGTGGTCGTGGCAGAGGCAGAGATAGAGGCAATGGTGCACACTTTGCTCTTGTAAACCTATTTGCATTAGAGTTTTTGAGAATCCACTTGGTCATTTTGGTCCTCAGGCTGCTAGAAGGAAGAGAAATAGGGCTTTATGTAGAGGCATTCATTGGTGTGGTCCTCATACAGCTTGAACCAATGCAAGGCTGGGTGGCATTTTTGTGCAGGATCTAAAGAATAATATGTTGAATTATTTTTCTGTTGTGTGTCGTAGTCTGTGGACGCCTTATTTGCATCATTCTGTATCTTCAATCTTGCATTCACCTTGCCTAGCACTTTGGGGTGATCATCTCCTGATAGAATAGTGTATATTGGTGAAAGGCATTACCATATCAACTGTTTTAAGAAATTCCAAACCAGGTTTTGGTGATGGTGTGATCAGTATATGTTTCTCATGTGACTTTCTACTGTTGTGTTTATACAGCCAATGGAACAGCAGGAGGTGAATTCAATAATGTCGATGGTGGATGGGGTCGTGGCCATGGTCATGGACGAGGACGAGGTGGACGCAGTACTGGTGGTCGTGGTGGTTTTCGTGGCCATGACAGAGAGCAAGACCCAGGCAGTTATGAAGAGATTTCAGGTGACATGGAGCACAGGGCTGATGTCATGAAATTTATTCACTGCTTGTTGACCTATATGAACATGACATGACTACTGGATTGCATCAGTTGATTCACATTGGTATCAGGCTTTGCAGGTCGAGGTCAAGGGAGAGGTAGGAGTGTGGGGAGAGGTCGAGGTTTTCGAACTGATGGACCTCTACCAGCATCAGCCACGACAGGAGCTGTTTGAAGTGCATTCAGGTGTTGTTACCAGGTGGTTTATTGATTTTTCATTTTTAAGCAGCTTTCAGATGTTGTCAAGGCTTGGCACTTCACAAAATGCATGTACAATGAATATTGCGAGTTGTGACCCATCTTTTCCATAGCTTCTCTTCTGTCTACCTGTGACCACTTTCTTCCGTGACAAGTGCACAACCCATCTCTGTTTTACATATGGGGGCTTGAGTTATCAGGTCTCATACTGTTACATCCATTCCATATGTGAACCCATATGGCATGGCACGTTCTGACAAGAATGTATGATATAATCAGGGGATGCAGATTTTGCAATACATCCCCACCAAGTGCTCTTCAAAGGTAAATGTGAAAGACAGGTCAGTCAAGATGGTGACATCAGCTCTGAAGAAGACTACTCAAATTTTCATGGTTCATTAGTTTGATGTGCATATAGAAATTGGCAATCAGGGGCAATAAGAGTATTTTGCAACGTGTGCTCAGCCAATTACAATTTTGGGTTTGCAGCAGGTGCCTTCCTTGGCTTATGAAGTGGTCAATTGGACATTTGTAACTGGGTTTTCCCATTCTGGCTTCACCTCTGCTTTCAGTATTTTCAACTGAGTTTCTAACCTCCAGATTTGAAGGTCATGAAATAGTCTAACACACATAGTCTGGATGCATGTAAAATATGGCTGTAGATTGGGGACTTTGCTGCTCAGAGTTCAATGTTTCTTTTTCATCTTGAGTTTCCAACATTAGGAAACTCACAAATCTTTGAACTGAAATTTGCCCTTGTTCTGTATGTGAGTGGGTTCTGTACATTTTTAGAATTGAATGAAGTTTGAGGAATTCTGAAAGATTCATAAAACTGTGGTCCCCATCTCTTCATGCTGTCCAGTTCTGAATCAGTCTAGGACTAAATTGGCATCATGCCATATGACTACTCTTGATGGCCAGTTGGGACAGATCCTCCAATAAAAAGGTTTGAATTCTATGTAAAAAAATTCACAACTGCGATGCAAACCCTAAAACAGCACTGGAATTGGTAGCTTGGATTTGGATGCATTTGTCTTTAAACTTGACAAACTTCAGTGAGGTAAACCTTCATCACACGTGGAAAGAGTGGGATGTGCACATGTAAACAAGAAACCTATTTGAAAGCAAAGAAGTGGTAGAGACTGTGGTTGGAGATTGCTCAAAAGGGAAAGGTGTGGAAATCAGTGTTGACCAATTGGGGATCTGCTTCTCCTGTACCCAGACTGCAGGTTCTGCACAAGAGAAAAGTGTGGATGACACACCATCAAGTTGCTGATGATGGGAGCCATGAGTAAATCCAGGATGCCAAAACTGGTGACGGATTCTACATAAATGGGAATAGACCTGATGGGGTGGGAGCTAACTAGGTACAAATGGATCTCTTCATCTAGGTGGTTCACTTTCTATACACAAAAAATCACCCTCGAGGATTGAATTATAACATCCTTACAATTCAATGCATCACACATATTTTCAATGAGCAATATGAGCAGGTGGATCCTTATCATAGCTTGCCATCCATGGTCTTACATACTTCTGCTGGTTTGATATTCTTGCTGTTCACCGGATGTCAACCCCTCTTCAAGCTCAGGTACAAACAGAAGGCAGCAAAATTCAGGTTTCATTTGAAAGGAATCACTGAAAGTCCTTCATACATGGCAGACACAAATTAGAAACCCTGGTTGTCACAGAAAGACTCCAGAACCTTAGAATCTTACCACCTTCTTGAATCTTAGGGATGAATATAAACAATAGTATTTTCTACACAACCAACTTCCCACAGCTTTAGACCAATTCCAGAACTACACTGATTTCCACTACAGTTCCCAGTGTTTGTTCAATTACAGCAAAGAGGAGTCTTTACCTTGACTTCTTTTCAACCAACACTACAAATGGTGAATAGGACTAATAGCAACAGATCTTGGTCACCCTCATTTGTACTGTTGTGTATCAACTGCAGTGAGTGGAAATGCTGTTAGCAAAGCACAATTTGATGTAGAGAGCACTATAGTCTCACTAGGTGACTCTGCAGACTAGGGACAGTTCAAGCAGTGGCAAACAAGGTATATACTATGGCCCTGAACTCAGGAGTTGTTCTGAATACCCATCTGACTGCAACTCAAACAGGATGTGCACACAAAAGACCTCCATCTGCAATCAACGGGCCCCTCTTTCAAAATCCACACGAGTTCGACTTGATCCTCCTTCATAGCTTTCCTTGTTTCCTGCACCTGCACTAGCCCTCATTGTGTCCCCCCCTCCAACTCTGTCAAGTGCTTTCTTTCCTCTCTTGACTTCTGTCAAAAACTGATCCAGGCCAAAAGGATCAGCCTCAACAGCTTCCTGCTCATACTCAACTGGTCGGTCACGGGGTCCAGCACGCTCTGTTGCCCCTGCAAAACCCTTATCTGCTCTGAATCTATCTGTCTTGAGTGCTTTATCTAAGTGCTCATCAGCACCACCATAAACCTCAGTATCAGAGTCCTTCCGTGGGCGATAGAGCCCACCAAGGGCAGAACGAGAGGTGAAAAGTCCTTTGTCATAGACATTGTATGAGTCATCTGCAGCAAACCCTGATTCCATGCCTTTCTCTTGGTTGAACAAGCGCTGGTCATATGTGAGCTCTCCACCTCCCGCCCCTGTATTTGCCATTCCCAGCGCCATTTTTTCACTGACATCCCTGTCTCTATCCCTGGTTATCTTGCTTTTCTTGCCAACATGACCATCTTTGGCCTCAAGTCTCCGTTCTCGCTCCCTCTCCCTCCGTCTGTCTTCTCTCAAAGCCTCTCGCTTCACTCTCTCTTCCCTCTCAGCCTTGCTTTCCCTCCTTGCATCTTCTTTTACCCCAACATATCCACCCTCAGCTTCCTCCATCTTCCTGTCCATGCCCGGCAATCCTCCAACCCCTCTCTCCACACCAATGCCTGCAGCACCAGCAGCTTCTATTGGACCACCTCCACCGCCTGCTCTCTCCATTCTTGCTCTTTGAGCCAGCATCCGAAGCTCCATCTCCTTCTTCTCTTTTTCCTTCAAGATGAGCTCTCTCTGGATTTTGGACCGCATTTCCACAGCTTCCCGTGCCTTCTGTTCTGCCACATACAGAGCTTCTGAGAGCTTTGCAAAATTGTCATTGATTTGCACCTCTTGAAGGCCTCTTCCATCCGCAGCCAGCCTCTTATCAAGAGGAATGGTGTAGCCTTTAGGGTTTTTCCAGTTGGATATGCAAGGAGGAATTTTCCAGTCTTGTTGATCCTTGACTGTCACAGGGCGGGGTGGAGAGTGCATTACAGGAACTGGAGGCGAGCCAGATGCCTTGGGAACTCTCTTGTGCTTGAATTTGGGAGGTTCCAGAGGGTCCTTGGGCATCTCCACCATGCGAATCACCCTTTCTTTGGCGCCAGAATTGAATGCAGCCGATTGCTGGGAGGGTGTGTACTTGATATAAGAGGGGACAGTCGACTGGGATTGCACACTTTTGGGCTGTGCAGCGCTCAACCTTGCACCGACGATTTTCTCCAAAACGGCCTTGGTTCTTTCGGTGGTTTCTTTGACCTCCTCGTCCCCAGGCTTCTCCACATCCGCCTCAGTAGGGAGCTTAGGGATAAGATCCCGATGCTGCGAAAACACAGTCTTGGAAGCATTTTCCGACTGCTTCACAATAGCATCGAAGGCAATATTTCCTTCAGCATCTACGCTTACCGGAAGAATCTTACCATCTATTTTCTCCTCCTTCCTCCCCATCTCCAAAGGATACTGCGCCACATGAATCTCCGGAAACGCACCTCCATCTCCGAAATCCTCCACCTTACGCGGCACGAACCCTGCTCGCTTCCCATAAGGCGGTGCCTCCTGTCCCCCGATTCTTCTTCCTAAAACAACCTGCTGTTGCGGCTTCGTGGCCTCCAATCGCTTCTGAAACCATGGATCCGACGCCACATCGTATGCTTCTGCTCCACTATTCTTCGGCACCGGCAAACGACTCAGCAACTGCGTCGCAGACATGATGATTGTCACTCTCAAAAATATTGTAGTACAGAAAAAACCCCCACCTACTTCTCTCTCGCCCCTCTCCTTCTCCTCTCACTCTCGCCTTTCCCCTCTCCTCTCCCCTCCCGATTCTTCTCTTCTCCTCTCCTCTCCTCGCCTTCCGTAAGAACCTGCGCGTTCTCCTTCCTCTTCAGGAGCTCGTCAGGAAACCCTTGCAAAATGACCTAAATGGATGGATGGATGGACGGATAAATGAATGAATGAAAATAATGAATATACAACTGCAAACAAAATATGCAAATTTCAGTGATGACGATTCATCAGAGCTGGTCTACATGGAACAACTTTAGGTTCCAAAGTCTAGTCTATTCTCAAATATAAAGGCATGGAAACCTTTACAAAATGACCTAAATAGATGGATGATGGATGGATGGATGAATGAACGAATGAATGAATATAATCGGTGTATACTTGTCAACAAAATATGCGAATTCTAGTGATGATGATTCATTTCAGATTGTCTAGGTAGGATAACATTATGTTCCATAAGTCATTGCTCGGACAATTTCAAATTGAAGTATATTTAGCTCATTCCTAAGCAAAAAGCAAAGAGGTATGGAACTTTTACAAAGTGACTTAAACAAGGCATCACAAACCCGCTGGCCCTGCCAATAGATAAGATGTTGTACATGTACCTACTGTGTCCACACTCTGAACACCCAAAAAAGTCCGTTCCAATCTAAATAGTCTAAACACTTTCACCAAAGAAACCGGTTCACCTAATGTGAAATCGGTTCTGATAAGCTAAAACTCCCAAAAGTTGGATCCAATGCAATAGTCCCTGTCCCTGTGGAGGCAGGGCCCAATAAATGCATGGATGAATGGATGAATGAATGAATATTATAAATATATAATTGCCAAAAAAATAATGCAAATTTTAATGATGATGATTCGTTGAAGCTGGTGTAGATAAAGACGACTTTATGTTTCATAAGTTGTAATTGTCATCATAAACTAGAATCTATTTAGTTTATTATTCTCAAGTAAAGAACTTGGAATTGTGTTTTTTTTGAATTTGTGTTTTATTAAAGTTATAAAAATAAAATTCAACACCATATTCACAAGTAGATTTTCAATACATTCTCCACTAATTTGGATCTCATTTCTTTTCAATTGAATTTTAATTAAATTTGAATATGCTTCAATTCAACATCGATATCATGTCATTCAATATTTCCATTCATACAGAACTTAATTTTCAAAAAATAATTTGTTTTTTCATCAATCGATCAATTGATTGTCACTTGTAATACACAGGAATGCAAAGCCCAAGTTGAATACAACATGCCCAATGATAACATGTTTGGGTCAATAGGTAATCAAAATTCAATGAGTAAAACAAAGTTAACCACAATTCAATGGTTTCTTTTTCACTTTAATTTTGTGATGTTGCTCAAGTCGCAATCATCCACAAGAATATTTAGCCAAATTTGGTGATAATCAAAATATGAAATTAGAAAATCTAAAGTAGCCAAGTTTCATGTTGTAAGTAGTTGTGACAATTTTGGGTGATTTTTAGAAGTTCTTTTTTTTTGGAGATTTTTTTCTCAAAAAAAAAGGAATTTGTAACAAAATGTTTTTTTTTCCAAAATATTTTTCACAAAATCTAGAAAATTAGTTACCAAAAACATTTAATGCTACAAGTGCAAATGTATCATGGTCCTAACTTTTAGCATCCACAAAGTCAAAACTTGAGTTACAAGGAAAACATTCAGCAAGGAACAACACATGTAATTACTATTTTTTTCAATTGACTTTAGTAATATTACCTATCTTCGCTTAATATTTTATTAAAGGGAAGACCACTTTAGGATAAATCAATTATTTCAAGTTCATATGTTTTCCACAATTTTGATAGGCAAATTATTCTTGATAACAAATTCAGAAAGGTCATTAATTTTTTAAAAAATCATGATTTTTTTTTTGAAGGATCCCCTATGCACCAAAATATCATACCTCCAATTGGCAATTGACACTTCTGAGTCAAATATTTAGTGTGGAGTCATGGCAGCATGTCAATGTTTTTCATGATGAAGGTGATAATCTGATACTTAGTGATTGACATGATGAAGGTGATAATCTGATACTTAGTGATTGACATGATGAAGGTGCTAATCTGATACTTAGTGATTGACACTCCTAAGGTTATGAGTTATGACTGCAATCATCCTTGTCATGGTATTCTTAGTCTTCCCAAAACTGGCAAACATTACCTTCAAAGTGTTGTCGCTGAGTTTTGTCTGCCATCTCATACTAGTTACGATGGAGCAATCTGTATGGGACAGGAACTTGTTCAACAAAGATTGTTTTTGCAAAGTTCGAGTTCCAGCAAATGTGATTGACCCCAGAAAAATCTGTGTGATGGCATCTGGATGTGTCAGAGAAGTCACGTGAAAGGTCTTACTCAAAACTGGGGTTTAGTTTGTTTCACCGGGTTTCTAGTTTAGAAGGAATCACATAATTCCCCAATGAATAATTATCTTAAGGTGTTTTCTGCCTAATTATTTACATTTCATGCATCTCTTCTAAGTTATGTTACCAGCTTATGAAAGAGTTTGTACACAACATGCTGCAAATTTTCTGTTGTGTCACTTCTGCATCCTCTTAAGGTTTCCTAGTTGGTATGGCAGCCATTAGATGGAACTTTCAATTCATGTATTGTCTCTAAAGAGTGGCAAACAAGCTATGAATCTTCACTGGTAGTGCAGAGCACCACAGAGCCCAAGTTTAATATATACCACAATAAACACCACATATTACACATTGTAATGGATGAAACGACAAAGTTTACTTCACACATGTGTCATAGGCCACGGCTTTTTGTGTGAGAAAAACCACATTTTCTTATAGTGTGGTTACACACTAATGGCATTTTTGCCAAGGGGGAATTTAATTTTGGAAAATGATTCCAATCAAAAGCTTTGTCACACAACATTCATGGTTTATGAAGATAAATCATCTTGCATCCATATCCCTATAGAGACATCTAGGATAAAATATAGGGGTTGCAAACATTTGCACATTGACATTTTAAACCACCACAAAAACATAGGTGGCTTATTTCTCCTATGGGCACCCCTAATATGCGTAATCAATCCACCATGTGATCATCATAAAAAATGAAACTTTACAAAGAAGTTCACCACCGGGTCATCTGTATTTGTCTTAGAATCTAAAATGGATATGTTTGCAACCTTGGTACTTGGTGATTCATGCTGTTGAAAAGTCTCAAAAGAAATAAGAGTGCCTGCAATTTGCATTTTTTCAAAAGTGGCAGTGAGATTGGGTTCGGTGTTCAACCTTTATAACATATTTACCATTGTCAATCGTAGCACCTATACATTGGTTCTAGGACCACGTCGAACCTATATTAGGCTTCACTCCACATCTACGATTGCACCAATCTTGATTAAGAAATCCAAACCCAACAAAATGTCATAGATGTCAATGTCTACAACCATGAAGGTCATATTGCATTGCACATCCCCAACTTTTACAAGGACATCATTGATTCTTCCCATGGCTTGTGTAACAACATTGGACGTGATCTTGTAAATTTTAAAACTAGTGACCAAATGCAATATGCCCAGTTCTTTTACTACTACTGCAACCATAACTGACATAAATTTTTTGATGTCAACCAGTCCTTCCACCACATAGTTGTTTATCTCCACCAACACTAGCTTTAATGTGTTTTATTAATGCAAATTCTTCAAGTTGTTGTGGGTGTTGAGACCATAGTTACTTGGTTGTCACTAAATTTTGAATATCTTTTTTTTTTCTTGCTAGCTTCACTAGGCTTTCTAAATGTTCCAATTCACCAGGGATCATGATAATTGTCTCCGTTGGTGAAAGAAAGATTTTACCTTTATTGAAGTGTGAAAGTATTTTTGATTTCATAAATGATTTTCTATTCATCCCTATTCTTTCACCAACAACTTCAGGAGCTTGGGCAAATGTATTCAGAATAATTTCAACAAGTACTCTCCTCTTGGTTACACAAGTGTAAGAAAATACACTCTCTTCTCCACAAAACTTGTTTAATTGTTGTATTGTAGATTTTTTATCATCAAGTAACATTTCTAAAAAGTTTGTTAATCCAAAGTGTGACTTCCCTTCCTTTGGTTTCTTCTAGCATTGGTCTTTTGTGTGTGCTAGATTTGAATAGAAGGTGCACTTAACTCCACAATTTTCCATCTAATGAAACATGCCACATTTGGCACTTTTTGACCGTGGTTCATTCAATTTTGGATATGTAATGGCTAAATGATCATCCACTTTACAAATTTGACATCCCCCAAAGACCATAGATGAAGATATTGTTCCAGAATTAGATGTAACTCCCCCAAAAAAACTTATTAGTGTATTATGTAAGGCACTGACTTGTTTTTTTAGCATGGTCTGAACTGCCCCATCTTCATCTTCTCCTTTAATGACTCATAAGGTGTCTTTCCAAGTTATCAAAACACCAATTCCAATCATGTTGTAACTCCAACCAACTCCTCTATATCAATGAATGTTTGCACAACACACAATCTACAAATCTCTAGCAATAATTTGGTTAGAAACCTTTGCCTCTACTCCGCATCCTGTATTCTTCCCCTTTGAAAAGTTTATCAAAATGTTCAAAATACTTTTGAACTTTTTCCCTTCATTCCTACTTAATAGCATCTAGCTTCATTCTGATGTCATCTATGTCTATGTCCCCATATTTTTGGATAATTTCAAAGTATGAAATTTGGTCCAATTTGTTGGTGCAAGGTTCAACCTTTTGAACCACTTTTTTAATTTCCCCCTTGAGTTGATTTTTGCAAATTTGAAGAGTTTGTTTACATTCAAATCACGCACCTCAACTACCATAGCTAGACTTTCAACCGAGTCATTCACATCTTTGTGATTTTGCCCTGAAATAGTTCATACACACCCATAGGCTAATCATCTTGCAACTCACAACTTCAACCTCAAATTAATTAGTAAAATGCCTTTTGAAGCTACTACCCTTATTTTATTGCCATCTATTTTGATGTTATAACTAACGTCAATATCATTTGCATATTTCCAACTTAGCTTGCCATACAAGTCCTTGTAGTAACTCCAACATAACAAGTGTGCATTCCTACCAAAATATGAAACTCTCAAATATTTGAGGGTGCAAATTCTTTAAGGTGTACCAAAATCTTATCACAATGTCACCCATTTTAGTTTTTTTTACCTAGTCATTTTTTACCATGTAAAGACACATTTATGGATGATTATGATGGAACTTAAAATTTTAATAGTTTTAAATATAGTCCTCTTGAAAATTTTGACAACTTTTGATTCATTATTTTTTATGGGGATCAAAATATAAAGTAAAAAAGGACTACAATAAGGACCAAGCCCTTTTGATCCTGTGTGGTACACCTTAAAGGATTTTCACCCTTGATTTCCAACTCCAATCTTGTGATCCAACTAAGGACAATATAACTAGGTGCAACATCATGTATGTATTTGCAAGTTTTAAGATGTCACCAATCCAAGGGATAGAAGCAATTCTTTCCCCAATTAACCTTTTTTCTTCAAGTTGAGTTAAAAGGGCCAAATATTAGTGAAATAGAAATGGGATTCATTAGATTATATGATGACCCACTGCCGCCCATCAAAACTTGCCTTGGTCTTCAACCATATTGTTACTTTTGAAAAGAAACCAACATGAATAATTGTGATGGTAATGTCCCTAACCTCTATTTCAGAAGGATCAACCAAAAATTCTCAAAGATGTAAACCCTATTATTTTTAAAATCAATGAGCCTGCTTATGGTTCCAATGAAAATCCCACTTCATCAAAATCAAAGACTCCATGTACCTTATTTTTTGATTCATCTCATCATCACACCTTCCACATTCAATCCTTTAAATCATGAATTTGTTGCGACCCTAATTTAGCAAATTCCTTCAAGTAAGAAATTTAGATTGATCTCCTTCCTTAATCAGACCCAATGGAATGAAGTCAAATGGAGTAAGGGAAAATAATTGTTCATTTAAGGATTCCATTTGGTATTACAAAACACCTTTTGACGTATGCCATATCTTCTAGCACAACAAACGAGATCTTCTGCCACTATATTCTAACATAAAAATGTAGTCTCCTGATTAAAACAAATCTTCCACACCATGTATGTAAAATCTAGGAAAATAATTTGGTGAAATGGTAATCCTCGGGACCCAAATGTCTCCTATCCTAGGTACCCTATTTTGTCTTTCAACATTAGAAGTTGAAACTTTACACAAGGTATGAGGTAAAATGGTATTGCCTTTAGAGTGCTCCTATGGATTCCCATCCTCCCAATCCATTAGCATCCTTATCCAAACTTAAGCTTTTGTGAGAACCCATTGTGACTTAGTTTAATTGCGAAATCACCAACTTGCACCTTGTTAGGATTGATTCTTACAATTACTACAACTCCAAAACCCAAAAGGTGTAAAACTAAAGCTTTTATTTGAAGCCCGATTTGCCTTCTTGGATAGTCAAATCTAGTAACAAGTTATTGTTCATGCACTTCTTAGGTCAAATCATCTATCTTAATTTCATTTTCATTAGATATTATAAAATTCATTAAAATTTGTTATTTTTCCTACTTTAATGTAAACTAGATTTTAAAATGTCAAAATAGTTAGTTTTAATCTTAGGCCAATGTTCATCAACAAATTCACTTGAGCCTAAACCAAATGTTGTTATACCAAGTCAATTATTGTCGTAACTCTAGCCTTGGGCTCGTGACCAAGGCAAGGGCTTGCAAGGTTGTGGGCTAAGATGGAAACCTGGGGGTCACATTTCATGTTTTTGGGAGTGCAAAGAGTATGAGGGAATGAACCGTCACACTCCCAAGTGAATTCCCATTTTGGGAGTTGGAGTCCCAATGAACTCCCGAATTTTTAGAGTGTGATTGGAAAGGTCAAAACCCATTGGATTAAAAAGTTTTTTATATCATTGGAAAAAAATATTGAAACGTAGATGTCTAAAATGGGCTCACATGACCCATTTGGACATTTGAAACATAAGTTATGGCCAAAAAAAAGGCCGGGAATCAAATTGGCAATTTGATTTCCGACCATTAAAAGTCGGGAATTGATTCGATTTCCTTGCATGTAGGTGGTGTGAGACATACTGTTGGACAACTCTAGATGTTGCTTTAGACTTCATCTCAATCAGAGGTTTGCACACAAAGTTATGGGGCCCCAAACTCGCGGGAGTCCTAACTTTGGGACTCCCATTTGGGAGTCTTGGGACAAAATGTCATTTGGATGTGGGCGTCATGGAGAGGCACAAGGTATACTATAAGGGGGAAGGTGGTGGTTTCCCTCAAGTCTGGGCCGTGGTGAGTCTTGTGAATTTGAGTTTGCTAATGGCTCATCCTAGCACCAAAAGTGTTCTAGTTATGCACTAACCAACTTGTTGTTTGGTTTGTGCAAGTCTGTGTGAGTGATTAAAGTGCTTCTCAATCTTCCTAATCCCATCCCAAAACTCTAACATGCCCTTCTACCCTTGAAGTGCTACGAGCCAGGGAACATGCCCCAACTTCGTACTCTTCCATTGTTTTCATCTTAGATTCACATTTGAATCTCTTAAAGAAGTTGATAATGCGTCAATTATGCAAAAGATTTCCCCATTTGTAGAACTTGGTCCTACCCAATTAACAATTAAGTTATGATTATTCATGCACAATAACTACATTACACAATTAATGGAGGTTTAGCCAGAAGTCAGGTCACTCAATGTTCTTTTAGTCCATTTGAACTACTAAGATCCTACCCATGAACATGCAACGTGGTTTTTCATATGCTTTGCTCTATATTTTCATTGCAACAATCTGTCTTCCTTCTAAATCATGATTATGTGATGTATGGTTATCATGTGAATGAGTTGTATTTTGATTGGAATCCTAACTTGCACACATAGAACAAAGGTTAAATGTCTAGCTTGGTCTCATATTTCTTTGTGTAGAATGTCTATTTGTAATTTGGAAGTTCAATAGTGGATGTCCTTCCCAATTGTTAAGCCTGCTTGGAAACTTGTTCTTAACTTAAAACAAGGAAGAAGAGTGGGTGGGAAGTATCGACCAATACTGAATAAGGACTTAATATATTTATGTTAACATCTATAACTCTTGATTAAACATTGAAGGGGCTTGACAATCACTTCAAGTTGTGGCTAGGACTAAGCATTGTAAGCCATTCTTTATGATTGAAATTGGTGTGGATTGATACATATACGTAACCTTATGTATAAAAGGAATTTATGTTTCGTTATAGTTGAAAGGAAGGTGTTAACAATATCATCTTTCTTCTTGATGGCACAACTGGAAATGTACACAACAATATTGACAACAAACTTGCACGACAATTTTTAATGAACAAGAACATTTGTGATTTAGATTTGTCAGATAGCATGTCTTTGACATCATTACAGATGGATGGTGTTGTGGGTTGCTTTTTCCCAAGAGCCAAACACCAGAAGGAAGGTTAATGATTTGACCTTTCTTCTTGATGGCATAGCCAAACAAATGCGCAAAATCGTTTGAAAAGATTAAAACAACATTTATGTATAAATACATATCTAGGGCTTGTTTTCCAATGGAACTAATAACAACAAAGCAATGAGCTGACCCTAAACATCAAAGAATATATATATATACGTAAACTAATCACACAACATTGCATTGTTAAATATGTTGAAAATAACCCTTCGACCCCTACATAATTGGCAAGTAACTAATTAATTATTGTTCTGTCCAACCTGTTGTGGGCCGCTGCAAAGATAATGTGGCATTTCCCCCCCACCCACCGAATGGTGGGAAAATATTTGCTAAATATCCTACCTTTTAAGGTGAAAAACATGGGGGTTGTTGGGAAATTCTTTTAACAGTTAGAAGTGAAATGTTGTCGGCAATCCAAAAAAAGACCTGATGAAAGGTATTTCTTTTTCACTATTGCAAAATTTCCAATTTGCAATTATAAGCTCTAGGGGATTTCTTCACTTTGTTGGCCTTGCCTACCAAGGCAAGCATATTGTGTTTAGATTCATTATAGACTATGGTAACTTAATGGATTTTGGCCCCTAGGTAATAATAGGTCTGCTTTTATATGAGGATTTTTGAAAGATGATATTTTGGCTTGTGTTGAAACTTGAGATTAGTTATGATAGAGTTATAATATCTTGAAGGATTTTGGTTTCTTTTAGAGGATTTTTCTGAAGATTATATTTTTGCATGATGAAATATTTGAATTTCCATAATTCTCTTTTGCTGTAAGACACTTTTTAATGTAAAGGGCAAGGCCACAGTGTGACACACCCCAGCTTGTTGAACTTCATGTAATAGCTCCAATGCTCCTTATGTAATTTTTGGCGAAGGCCTCAATTTCAACAGTTAATGGTGGGCTTATCTCTGATTTAGTTAGTTGTGTATCATGCCTGAGTCTCATGAATGACCAGTTTTGCCTGTAACAACTTAGGCTTTTGGAGTGATCTGTTGCAAACAATCCAACATGTGAAGAAGCGTGGGATGGACATCTCTGGCATAAAAACCTGCATTTGAGAATCAGTTTGGGATTAAGCTTGATCCTCGGGTGTTTGGCTTCTTAAAAGTAAAAGAACTGGTTATTGGGATCCCAGACATTGCAGAAGTTGTCTGTGCTAGACATGAACAGCTGTTTTTCTTGTCAGCTAAAAGCTCTGCAATCAAAGATATGGCAAAGAGGTCTCATGGGGACTTGAAGAGTGACTGTGAGCAGCTTCTGCAGAATCTGTTGTTGGATTAGAACCCTCAAGGCATTCCAGCAAGTAAACTTAAGCCAGTATTTACAAATCATTATAATTGCTTGTTAAATCATCACAGTGAAGGATACCCAAAACTCTATGACTTGTTGCAACTGATGCCAGATCACACAGAGTGCTAACAGGAGTTCAGCTGCTTCGAACCACCTCCTTATTGATCGCGCAGTCCAAAGAGAGAGAGTTCCTGTCAACCTACCAAAATGACAGGACCTAAAAATACTATCTTTGAAGAACTTGCAGATGAAGATGAGGAATCTTGTCTCCAAGAAGAGCTTCTACCCCAAGTTTTGGATGGCCAAAGTACGTCATTCGATTCTACATGCAGAACTTGAGGCACCTGGCTTAGCTGCTCCCTTGAACCCAGGATCCCAATTTTCAAGCTCTCAGGAGTTAACCTTGAGCTCTGAGGAGTCACCTCAACCTTCTCTGCAATGTATTGGGAGAATCAGTTGGCTCCTGTCTGGTAGAGGAAACAATCATCCAAGCAAATGATGATGAAGGTTCTGGTGGTCCCCAAGATTCTTTGGTCTGTGAAGCTGAAACAAAGTTGGCAGTGAATGAATCTGATAACCTACCTTCTCCTCATTTGAAACCTTCACCCCATGAGGAGCCTCTGTTATTGATGACTGTGTTATCAAACTAAATTGTTTGTATGAATTTGAATTATTATTTTTTCATGATCTACTATGATATTGTCATATGATAATGAGGAGTGAATTTATTCAGATCTTGTAGCCTGCAAAAATTATGATGGTTTTCAACACCTCAGCTTCATATTTTCATGAAAATTTGTTTCATTATTCTAAAGATTATTTAATGACGAAACTGACCAGAGGGTGAAGTATGCTAGTTTAGCACCCTAGACTAAGCAACCCAACCTAGGCTACAATATCTACATAGTCAAGCTCTTCATCCATCCACCTTGAAGTGGTTATATCCTTCATCCTTTGGTGGTACCAGTGTAAGTGTTGGTTCACCCAAGGCCCGAGGTCACAGTGTGAAGAAATTGCAGAGATTACTGTTTAAAGCATCTCTTGAAGGTAACACAACAAAAGAGTGTGGGCATAACAAGCGTTGGGCGGTTCTTGACTTCTATGAAGAACCTCCAGTTCTCGTTCTAAAACAATAAACTAGAGCTCAATTCAGCAAGCCACAGCACACTTCCTTCTCTTGAGAGCAAAGGTGGAACATGAATCATGGCCACAATCATCCCCAGTGCAAACAGGAAAAAAACATTACCATTGTCTGTAACCTGCATTTGATGAGCTGAGGACAATTGTTCAATCACAGAGAGTGGATTCATTTGTCAGGAGTTCAATGCAAAGATGATGTTTGCTGGAGCAAGCAACCAAGCAAGGAAAAATCAAGCTGCTCAGCAATGGCAATGTGCCAGCCTCACACAAAAGTATAATTTGGCATGCTCCAAGTCCTGCCATTAGGCTAGTTGTGACTTCAGTTTAAGAAAACCCACTTCCACAAGAGAGCTCATTCTGGGCCTGAGTGACCCACCACCCACCAGTGCACCATCCAAAAGATCTTGCATTTTGGGATTGTTTTGGATGGGATTGAAACCCAACCCTAGGTAGGACCTTGTCCCTTGGGGTAAGTTTTTGTGTTTGTTTTCCTCACACCAATTACCCCAACAATCAGTCCTAACCTCCCTCCGTCGCCCAACCTCCTTCTCTCCTTCTTCCCCCTTCTTTCCTTCCTATCTAAGCCTTTTACTCTTGCCTATTCTTACTTCTCCTTCTCTAGTTTTTTGCTTTTTGAGAGTTGGTTTTCTTTTTTCTTCTTGAGAGGTTGTTTATTTATTTATTTTTGAGAAGTTTATATATATATATATGAATTTTTTAAAGGTGAGCTTGTTCTATTGCTTTTTTCCCTTCTTCTTGATAGCTTGTTTTTTTCTTTTCTTTTTTAAAAACCTTTGAGAGCTTGCTGTTCTTTTTCTTTTTCTTGAAAGCTTAGTTTAATGCTTTTCTTTTTTCTCATTGAGAGCTTGTTTTCTTGCTTTTTTTTGTTTTCCTTGAAGGTTTTTTTTTTCCTTGTTTTTATTGTTTCTTTCTATTTTTGTTTTTATTGTTTTTTTTTGATAGTAGGAGGAGGGCCTAAATAGATTCATGATGGTGGCGGTGATAGGAGTAATAGTAGGAGGAGGACAAGGAAGGCTTGGATAAGGAATCTCTTTTGATCCCTAATTGAAACTGAGAACATGTAGACATTCATCATTTTGGTTAGCTTTTTTTCAGATTTGCACATTTTTGTACCATGGTGCAAGGGGTAGCACCCATTTCTTTAATGCAACATTTTTTTTGGTTTTGTGTAGCATTTTGTGTGAATGTATGCAAGGTTGTATGCCAATAGTTTTAAAATGATGGATTTCAATTTTGTTTGCATAGTACATTGGAGATGCATGAAAGATTGCAAAAGATAACATTGAAACTCATGTTTAATGAAATATTTAATGAATGATTATTACATTATCAGTTCAAAACTTTGTCAAATTTTTTTTACTTGTTTCAAATTATAGTTGTTTGTTAAAGTTATATGTATTGTTAATTACAAACACACATTTCAAATATTAAGTTGAAATCTTGAACCATTGACACTTACAATTGTGCAAACCATCATTGCATACAATCACCATCTTACATGGTAGCCCTCAATTCAATACACATAAAAATAATGCATATTCATTGTATGTTTTCATGGTGTACATAATACCCTCATGACAATCAAAAACATCTCATTTCAACCCAAGGTGTAGATAAAATACCCAAGTGATTGCATACATTTTAAATTTCTTTACATAAATTATGCAATTATCACAAACTTACTAGTTTCATAGGTTTGTTGAAATTTGTATGAAATATGTTATTTCATGAGTTTGTGTGTTTTGCACATGGATGTTGTGCATTTAAAACATGTATGATGCACATATAAGTAGGCTGAAATGTTTTCAAGTGGTTGAAAATATTTCATCTTACTCGTTTTAAACACATGATATCCATATGAAAAAAATTGAACTAATGAAAAAATGATTTTTGCACGATTTCCATTATCAAATTGTGAGACGGAAAGTTTGTGATGATATCCTTAAAGGATAATTTAAACCCAATGGTTTAGGCCAAAGCATATATAAAATATCCACAAGAAAGTATTGCATACATGCTAGGTTTTTTTAGGTTTATGCAATATCTTCATACCAATGTTGACAAAAAAGTTAATCATGACCTTAAATATTGCTTGAGTATACAATTCCAAGTTTCTTGCAATACCTTCATTTTGTTTCTTTTGTCATTTTTTTGTCCAGTAGTTGCAAGTTCATTTGGAAAAACAACTAGGGAGATAGGTGCAACTAGGTAGGTGTGGTTTGGTAGGCTAATAGGGACGGGTGGGATGGAAAAGAAGTTCAACCCCGGAAAAGAAAAGAAATGGAATCAAGGGAAAAAAAATCAACCTATGCTAACTAGCTTGGTTAACACATCCAGATTGTTGCATTAGTGGGTGCTAGTTCATTCAAACCCTGATTATGGGAAACATTTATTTGAAGAAAAACATATCTACAAATTGTTGGGCCCTAATTAACCTAGCTCAATTTTGGTTAAAAAAGTTTTGGGGGTTAACCTTAAGTTTAAAGAGGTAGGTTAAGGCATATGATTTTATCCTAGTAGGACTTGAGGGGTGAGTGGCTTGGTTAAGATAAGGGGGGAAATAGGTTGGCTAGATTAAGATAAAGGTGGGTTATTTTATCCTTGTCCAAAACTGGCTAAACTTGTTAGATAAAGAGGTATAGATAGGGAAGGTATGCTTCCCAAAAGCTCTAGCAATTAGGGTTAAATTAGGAAAGTAATAATGGCACCTCCATGGAGTTGAAAGAAAGAGGAATAATTGTTGATTTCTCTTCCATCTTCTTGAATGATGAGTGGGACATGGAGGGGTGTGAGGAGCAAAGAATGATGATGATGGTCATAAGGATGGGAAGGGGGGTTTTGCCCATCATGAAAGGGTGAGATAGATGAAAGAGGAAGGAGGCTACAACATCATGAAAAAGCAAGCCTTTCAAAAGGTAGTCAAGTCAACATTTGTTTTGTTGAATGGAGGCAAGATCATCAAGTGGTGGGTGGTGACTATTCAAATGGAAGCACTTCATGATTATGGTGATTGGAGGTGAATGTTGGAAGGTTGTGAAAAGGTACTTGGCCCTGCCACTAAAGGGGAAAGGCCATGAGAGAATGGTTGTGAAACCTAGGAACAAAGGTAAGGGTCAGCCTTCTTGTGAACAAGAGCAAGAAGTAAAACTTACATTGTCTAATAGAGGTAGAGTGTGAAGAAAATTGTTTTGAGGTGTGGTAGAGAGTTTTGAAGATATAGGTAGTTAGGAGGTAGGATTACAGTGCAACAAAGTAATGTAGAGGTAGTGTTAAGGTTTAATAAGATGAAAAGAGTGGAAAATTAAGGGATTGAACTAAAACTACCTTGTAACCACTTCTTGGAGGTGTGGCACTAGTTTCTTTTGTAAAAACTTGTTGTAATTCTAGTTTGATGATGCTTGCGTGAGATGAATCTAGTTTAGGGTTGTAATTGGTTAAGTGAAGGGAGAAGGGAGTGAAGAATAGTTGTTTGCAACAAATAGGAGAAAAGGATATAACTAAAAAAGCATGGAATGAATGTAGTTAGAAGGATAGGTAGGATAGTTATCTGCAACAAACAGGGGAAAATGATATAAATAAAAAACAAGGAAGAAAGTTTAGGTAGGATAATTGTTTGCAACAAAGGGAAAAAAGATATAACAAAAAAAACAAGGAGCAAAGAAGTGAAAGTTGAGGTATAAGTTGTGACTCCCCCCTTTGGTAATCTCCAAGGGGGTAAGAGGAATGATCCAAGTTAAAATGTTAATGATGCATTAAATTTGCGCTTAACACAAATCTCCTAATCCCATGGAATTTTACCGTACTCACATTTTTGAGAATTTGGTGCAGCAACTTGTGTGCAAGTAGCTCCAACAAGTCACAATGGTAAAAGTTGTTCACTTGAATACAAGGGAGGGGGGCTTGGAACATCTCACTGAAAGAAATTTCTAATCTCATATTTTTTCCACATTCGTGAGATATGTTGAAAGCATAAAATTGTCTCTTTGGAGACATCTGATAAAATTGAAAGCATTCTGCATTGGATGGATGGAACATCATCCGGAAAGGGCTGAAAAGAACACATCACAGTGCCTTGGAAATACTCAAAAGCAATTTCCAGCAATTGACAATTGGAAACTGAAGATTTTACAGAGAGAGTGAGAATCCAAAGAACCATGAATAAGATGCACTGCTGTAAAAGAAACAGCATTGTATACATGTTCCGAGTGGAACTGGATGTAGACTCTGTCTAGACACTACTCTCTATACACTTGATTGGTCATTCTGCAATGGGTGGGGCCCCGAACTCTCCAAGCCCTGTGACAATGACTTCACATCCAAGCCCTTCTCACAAAAACAAGAATAAACAGGATGTTCTCTTCGTGTGACAAATGGTGAAATGCCCAAAGAGAGAACCCAATCTCTAGATGATAATCGATGCTTCACGGTGGGTGCCAGGATCTGGGTGTGGCCTGCCACAATGCGTTCAGCAGCCACTGCAGTATAGAACATTCCAGGTGCAGCTGACACAAATACATCACTGTGTGAACACACATAGAAGTCCACTGCCATCTCAAATTGTGTATCGCCCGAATAGAGATACTGATTTTCCTCATTGAATGGCATGCTGTACTCCTGCTCCAACAATTAAAAGAGCTGGTGAAATACTGCTAAATCCAAGATGGGTATTCTAGTCAACAAAGACAGGCCTAGTGAAATTTATGACAAAGGCTATCCTGCAACAAATTCGAGGCATTCATTCTTGTACAAAGTTTTGGGCTGTTGTTACCTTGGTAAATATGTTAGGGAACATGCTCCTGAGTGCATCCAGTGTCTTGTCTAGCCGAGATTGTGTCACATAGATGGCAGCATCTGACAGAAACCCATGTGAGCGCAAAGCCAAACCAAGCTCACGTGGGGACAAGCATTGCTTCTTGTGATGAACACCATCAATACTTATATTGCAAAGCTTTTGCTGCAGCATGTCAAAGCGCAGATCTACTGCAATAAAATGACCATTGCGGCTCTGTGCTGCCTCTCGCATGCGATTTAACAGCCGATCCCCAATCCTTTGTATTGGTTGTACAAAAAGCAGTGATTGATGGGTCACTAGGCACCGAGTCGCCTCAATCTCTGCCACTGCCTCTTCCTTTGCCCCACTGGGAGTAGCAGGAGAAAAGCTCTCTAAGGAAATAATGGTATTTTTCTCAAAGACAGGGCGGATCTTGTCTTGAATGTAAGCTTGGGTTACCCGGTATGGAACCTGCACTACAGTTTTGTTGATGTCCTTCAACTCATCAGGAAGTCGCCCCACAATTCGCACAATGCCCTCTAGGGTGGAAATGAAGTGCTTCACATAATACAGGTCTTCAAAGTTGCTGTTGAGATGACACCATCAATAATGAACTCCATTAGAAGAGACAAATAAAGACAGACAAAAGCCAGCAGTTTTCCTTTCCCTTGTACCAACACTCCCTTGGGAAACAAAAAAATTTCATCAAAACACAAAAGTTACCTTCCAGGCTCTCTATGTGCTTCTTTGATGAGAGGAAGCACCAGTGTGGCTCCTAACAGCTGTGCTACAACAACAGCATCTGAAATCTGCAAACAACTGTACCTCTGTCAATCTTTATTCATTTCATGTATGCTTGTTATGACAACCCAATTCCATTAGAACCGACTAAGACGTTGTGTGCGAAAAAATCACATAGGAAAGGTAGACAAATCTCTCAACTCAGGGGTTGAAGGTGCTGGTCACAATCTGTCATATGTCAGACCAGCAACAATCAGTAGAAATAGGGTTAGGAGTGGGGAAAATGTGGAAGGGTTTTACCTGTGCACGGTGGTAGTGTGGCCCATGTGAACAAGTTACCATCACATAGCCCCATGGTTTACGGGCCCCCACTGACAAAAACCACAACCCTTCAATTATGTCACAACCTGCACATCATTATCCACTTTTCTCCTCTGCATGGATAGTCCAGCACCTAAGCTCAGTAGGAATTTCTTTGGTTGCAAGGATACATTCCAGGTAGTTGCATATTAAGGAGATCTCAACCTGGAATTGCAAAATTTCAGAGAGAAAAATGGGGATGTGTGCAAAGGAATCTACCAAAGATAAATTGTGCGTATCTCTAGTCAAGTAAGCATATACCTCACCAATTACTCACATCTTGTGGGATTGGTCCAACAGGGATGAAGTGGATGCAGATCACCACCCCACAGCCTCGTATCTTGTGAATGCACAGGAACGTGAATCTGCAGACAATCAGCAGTCAGCAGCTCCCAAATCTACTCCACATAATCAGTGCAGTCCAGTTCATCTTACTGACAGAAACAAATATCACGAGTCTAGTAATAAGCCCAGCAATCTGCAGAGAGGAAAAAAGAGAGATGGAAAAGCAGTGATGAAATTAACTAAAATCGTTTGTGCTGGACTCTTCAGTTACCAAACCAGAGCACCAAACCTAATGTCCCCACTGGTAGATCACATGGCCATCTTGCAAACAATTGGCAAGATGTGTTCATCATGCACAAGATGTGTACTTTGCACTTGCTGACAATAGTCAGCCCAGCTACAATGGGGGGGGCGAGGGGTAATTGGGTGGTGAATTCTAGACTGTTCAAAACCTAGAGACTTCCCAGGTCCTAACAGAAGAGGATTTGACAAGCAAGCTCTTCCCTAGGGAGCGGTGGCCATCTGATAGGTGGCAGTAGCCCCAATTAGGTCAAGAGAACAGTTTACCCATTTCCTTCTTCTTCTTCTTCTGATTGCTTTCAAATCAACTTACAAACATCTAGTGCTGTGGAATGAGCCTAGTCTGGAACAAGAGCTAGAACCCCACCCTCACCCACAAGCTCAACTTGACCTAATTCCAGCTCCGAGCAACTTGTTGTTGTTGTTGTTGTTGTTGTTCTCTATTCTAAATGGGTTGATTTGGGTTTGATTGAGAAAGCAAAAGAAGGAGGGGGGAAAGTAGCACCCGCATATTATAGACGGACATACCTGAGAAACTCGAGCAGATGTTTGAGTGGGTCGATTTTTTAGCAGATTGTAAGACAGCAACAAGAACAGTAAAGATACCGCCCCCACCATAGCCTTCTGCAAGCCCACCATTCTGAGCATCTCCCCTTTTGAGGGGCCAAAAAAACTGATCACCTCCTTCCCTGATGATGATCCTTTCTCTCTCTCTCTCTCTCTCTCTCACTGTGCCATCAAACTCTCTACTACTACTACTACTTCAAAACTCTTCCCTGCAAGAAGACCGACCCAAACAAGAATGAAATCCAAGTACCCAAAAAACAACAAAAGCCAATCTAAACAACAACAACAACAAGTGCAAAGCATCAATCAACAACAATGGGCTGAAAAAACCTCAATGGGTCACCCAAAAAGGGGCATCTTTGGGATACCATGCACTTGATGAGGAGGTATTGATCACTCTCTACAGCTCAAATGGCACTCATCAGCAAGAACATCATCATCATCATCATCAACTTTTGCTGTTTTCAAATCCAATGCTCTTTCTCAATCCCTCCTCAACTACGTTCCAGTTCCAGTTGCTTCAAATTGAGTTTAAGCTTCAATTAGACCTGGTGGTAAGACCTTATGGTGTTAAGCAAGCTAACATTTAGGCCCATTTTACACTAGGAGTCAAGGCCCAAGGTTGAACTCAAATCAAGCATTCCTATTGGTGCAATCACTGAAATCAGCCCCAAGGGCTTTACACTAGGAGTCTAAGGCTGAAAAAGATTTTAATTTTTTTAATTTTTATTTTTTTAATCTACCACTTTAGGACCCTGACTTGGCCCCAAGGCCCACAAAAAACAAAGAAAAATGATACCTATCAACTTGGGAGGTCAATTTACAACCTTTAGAGCCAATGTTGTTGCAATAAAATATTGTTGTTTTGATGAAATCAACAATGAAAGATCCAAATAAATCTTAAACCAAACCTTATATTTTCTTCTTCTTTTTCATTTTTCGCTACTCTTGTTAAGCTTATGTGCTTGTTTGTGAATGATGGAGAGGGTTTGTATTTTTTTTTTGGGGAGATATGACCATGAAAAAATACAAGAGTTACAAAAAAATCTCGTGTCTATGTTGATTCATGGTGATCTGAATTTTAGAGTTAAACGTGAGAAAGGAAACAAATATGGCAAGAAGAATTGTACAAGTCTAAATGAAAGCATAGGAAAGGTTGAAAGCTTGGTCCCTACATTGCGATCTTCTTGGCTTTACACATGAACTCATTGATCTCTAAATAAATAATATTTTATTAATAAGTTGGGGTCAAGCAACAATCCAAGAAATGCTCAAATTTCTCATTATTGGCTTCAAGATTTTTTGGCCCTTAATACTTAGTAAAAAATGGTCTTTAATAACATCACATTAAAAATTTAAATAAAGACCTATGTTCAATAGCACTAACTTAAAAATAAGCTAATTTTTTAATATTCACTTAGGGAAACCAATTATTTTTTGGTTAACTTCATTAAATTAAAACTTTTTTTTGGGTTGTTACTTAACATTTTATTTTCATTTCAAATTTTATGTTTTTTTAATGTTGATGTTAAGTTAACATCTACTTAACATGAAATTAACATTCACTAACACTATGTGCCATTTCAAATTCCACTGAAGATTTGAAGATTTGATATTAGTCAACATTCTTGATTTGAATGCAAAAAAAGAATTTATCTCTTTTAACACTAACTTAACATTAAGTGTGATTATAATTTTAAGGATGTTTAAGTCAGTTCTTATTCTATCACTTTACATTGTTCAATATTTCATGTTTATTGTCCCTACCCCATATAGGGAAGAAATGATGCATTTATGTCAACCTTTGATTAACTAACAAAATTTCATCAAAAAGTGAAATTTAAAAAAAAGAAAAGAAATGATTTTGGAGGGTTTCAATCACCAAAAATAAGAAAAAAAATCATTAAATTTTTTTAAATTTATTTTCAATGTGTAGCAATAAATATAGAAGGTTAATTTTTAAATGTGTACTTTGTATCTAATTTGTAGCCAAATATAAATAAATGTTTCTAAGGATGATCGCCATTTTTTTAATAGTTTCATATGGATGATCCTTGTTTAAACTTTGTAAAGAAAATCTTTTTAAAAAATGGATTGGAATAAAAATTGAGCATAATTTTTTGCCTCAAACTTGATATGATGTGTGTATGATATGTGAATTACTATGCGTACATATGATGGATGGACATATTAGAAATGCATGCATCTAGATGAAAGTTTTTAGATCCAACAAAAGGTAATTCATAGTTTGAACAAGTATTGTGTCTGTAAATGTCAATAATGATATATATAATGTGTAAATCCCGTGTAAATGTAAATCATTTACATGAAGACAATGTAAATATTTGTCAAATACATTTACACGGTCCCATGTAAATGTTTTGGGTGTGTAAATGTATATATTATATACATTTAGTGTCCATACCTTCTTACAAATCCATATTAATTAGTTGCAGCTGCATCGCAACATTCAATTTTATTTTTTGTAATGGGCCACTTTGATTGAGCTTTCACAAAAGAAAATCCCGATATTTTGATATTCTCTAAACATTAGCATTTTCTACCAACATAGGACTATGGTGGTGCTATTCCAAGAAAAATTTTGAATGCACATTTTGCCCCACATCATTGTTTGAGTAGAACTTCTATTTCTAACTTTGTTCATTATTATTTTTGGCTTAAACTTTTACTAGAACTTAAGTATTTATTGTGATTCATATTAATTAATTCAACTACTTGTGGTGCATCCCAAATAAAAACCATTTGGTTGGCCCATCAGCAAAAACATTATGAAATCCCCCCTTCCCCAAATAAAAATCACATTTTTACATTGTTTTACATAGTCATGTAAAACCATATAAATGTATTTATTTTACACTTACATTGTTTTGCGTAGCCACATAAAATTGTATAGATATATTTGTTTTCACACTTACATTGTTATACATAGTTGCATAAAATCATATAGGTGTATTTGCTTTTACACTTACATTTTTTCACATGGCATAAAATAGATTTACACAATTTTACACTTATACACACTTCAATGAATATTAGACACTTACACATACATGGAGTGTAAATAAATTTCATTATAAAATTTACACTTATACAAAGTGTAAGTCTTGAACTAATCACACTCACAACACTAGTTTGAACTTGCCATAAAAGGCAAAGTCAATATGTGATGAACAATTTGTTGTCCAATTTTTCATGTTTATAAGTGTGGATGGGAAAAAAAATTGCACATTATTTTGAATATGGTAGACATTGGGTAAAATCTTAAATAGGTTTGGGTGACTACCCTTTTAAGTTTGTCAACTTGATTAAGGATTTCAACTTGAATGAGTTTTGTTAAAAGAATAATTCATCCATTGTTGTTACCAATGGGTGGTAGTTAACCAACTCATTTCACTTCTCTAAAATGGGTGTATTACTAACTTTTGATTAGTATAAAAGTTATTTGTCAATTTGTTATCTATGTATTTTGTGTTTAGATTTGTAATTGTATTGGGTGCAAAAAAATAAAAAGTGTATATCATCCTTGTATATTTTATAAGTGTTCATTGTTCTACACTAGGTTTTCCAATTGGTTTATTTTTTTCACCCATTCATGTTAATATTTTTATTCATGCTTCATATCTATTTGTTTGTCACTTGATATTGGCCCCTTTTGCTTTAATTTAAAAATCCTAGGCCCTTTTATGTCATCATGTTGTTTCATAGTTTTTTTCTATTGGCCACAATATGATATGATCACCTTTTGTTGTCTTGGAATGCCCCTTCAACCAATTGCCATTAGAGCAACACTAAATTGGTGTTGGTATCAATAGGTACCCAAGTTACTGCCCTAACCATTAGCCCAAGCCAAAAATGGTGGCAAACAATTTTGAAAACAAAAGTTTTATGCAACCAATGAGAACGTTCAACATACATTGATGAGGGGTCCAATTTTTTTCTTTTTCATGGAAGGTGGGGGAGGGATTTTATTTTTTTCGTTATTTCCAATGTGTTCCCATGATATTCCCTTAGGGTTCCTATCAGATTTTCCAAGGGTTCACCAAGTTCCCAACTTGTTCCCCAAGGAATCCCAATAACATCTAAGTTTTCTCCCACATGGTTTGCCCAAAGTTTAACTCTCATGTATATAACCTATAAAGGTGGGCTATATTTGTTTCTATTTTGCAATTGGGGGTCAATATATATGCTTCTATTAGGGAATGTTCAATGTTCCCAAAACATTGATGATGGGCCAATTAAAAAAAAGGGTGAAACTCAATGCACATTTCCAAGTTTCACCTCATTTTTTGTGCATCTTTCTTATGTGCATCATTTTACATTAAGGATGACTATAAGAGAAAATATGCTTTAAAGATGTTAACATTTTTTGTGAAAGGACTGAACGACCTTGAAAGGCAAGGCTTCAAGTGGTTGCGAAAGGAGATTGAATTTTGTTTGGAATGATGAAAAGGTAAGTGTTTTTAACACCAAAAAAACATTTGAAGTTTTTAAAAATATATATATGAGTGCAAATAAAGTTTGAGTATTTGGGTTTTATGATAGCCACAAAAAAACACTTGTTTTTAGGTGTATATGAATGCCAACAAAGTTTGAGTATCTATGTTTTCTAATAGCCATGAGAAAACATTTGCTTTCAGGTTTATATGAATGCCATTAAAGCTCGTTTGAAGGAGGAGGTTACATGCTTGAAAAGGTTGGTTAGCAAACACATCAACAAAAGTGGAGGAGGTTGAACACTCAAGAGGAAGGTCAATAGGCAATTGTTATTTATAAATCATCATTTTCTGGATTCAAGCAGTGCATCAAGTTGTAAGTGAGATGTAAGCCTTTTAGAACCATGGTCACAATGGAAAAACATTATTGTCAATATGATGGGGTCTTTTATGACTATTTGAAAATTTTCACAATTTAAGAATCTATATTATTGTGTTTGTGGTTTTTTTCCACTTTTTGTTGCAAGGTTTGCGAGGTTGTGCAAACCCTAGCTAAAAGAAAGTTAGTTCAATCATGTAAGAAAATTCCTCCATATCTTCATATACAAACAAATCTTCCACTCAAATCCTATAAACCCACATATACCCAAAACCTTGAACTAGAATTGTGGTTAGGAAAAAAATGTAGCTTATTGTTTCATCTCCTTCAAATTTTATTGATATGGAACACAATTTCACTTGTTTACTTTTGACACCTTCAATGTTTTGACTTTTTCATCAATTGAATAAGGCATGGTTTATGGTTGTGGGCAATAGTTTTTCTTGGAATGCATTGGAGGTAGTGAAAGTTGACCATAGGTCCTACCTCCAACAGCAAGGTAGTTTGACTCCAAAGGTGTTTTGAGTTTGAACTTTAAACTTTGAATATGTGCTTGCTTCCCATTTGGCATTGACCTAATTTATCCCATATTGAAGGTATATACTATAGGATGGTTGATTTTTTGTAATTATTATATGTGTAGGTGGAACCATGCGCATTGTGGATGGGGTTTGAACTTTTTTGTGGTTGGGGGATTTATCCTTAGAATGTGGTTTTGCAATCTCATTTTTTGTGTTTTGATCTTCCTAAGCACATTGGAGAAACAAGTTTGTTTTGTGTTGTTTTGAATTTGAATTCTTGCACTTTGTAGGTGAGTATTTTTGAAACACAAAAGGTGAGATTCCAAAACCACATTCTGGGGATAAAACCCCAACCACAAAAGGCTCAAACCTTGTTCACATTGTGTAGGGTTCCTCCTACACATAGTAATTATAGAAATCAACTATTTTCTAATAAATACCTAATAGCTATCGTGCACTATTAAATCGAAACCCAACACTATCAAAACCAACAAAACCATACACATGAAAACATGTTCACAAATATTTAACCTACAACCTATATTTAAACCCTAAACTTAAATTATAATTGATAAACTCAAAACCCTAAAACCTAAAATTCAAATGGAATGAGATGTTAATTTTTTGAAAAACATGCATGCATCTTATTGTATGCACTAATTGCATCTAGATGAACTTTAGGTGCCAGTTCACACCTCCTAATGTGAGGCATCATGAACATCTCCTCACCCATGTAACAAGGGTTGCCCAATAAATATTGAAAATATTCATTTATATTGATGCCATGACTTATGGATGTCTAATTCATGAAGGATATTGATAGCATGGTATGACCTTTAATACTTAAAGTCCAAATACACAAACAACCAACAATGGTGCATCATGACCATGTAGTTCATGCAATACATTTTTTTCCACCCATTAAAATAGCTCTAAAGGCACACATTGTTCCAAGGCTTATGAATTTTGATGAAGGCTCCATTAATAAATTCAATGTAGCCTTGAAATTTTAAAAGTTACATGGCAAAAACCTGTTGTTTCTTGACAATGGGCCATTGGATCTAGTTAACAATGGTATAATTGATGCAAGATAAAATAAATATGCCATAATCCTTAATTGCACTTTTGTTTTAATTCCATGTGAAGCCATCATATTTAGTCAGATGATCATGTTTCATATAGAAGATGAAATCGAACAAATGTTGTTATATAGCCAACTTGAATGGTTGCCTAAAAATGTGATGTGGCTCCCCTATGGACCTTACAAGAGTAGTAATGGTTGTGACCACAAGTTGTGCCAATTTTTCAAAAAAATTCAAAGTGAAATTGGTGAGAGTTTTACACAAACCTAACATGGTTTGCATTGTTGTCAAGATGTCTTACATCAAGGTTGATTGATTGTTCGTTTTTTCCCTCTAATTCTATCAATGTGAAATAGTCCCAAATGTCGATGTAGGCAATTGTAGCTTGCACTACAATTCAATCCTATGCTACAATTTTTTCAAATAACTTTTCATTGTTGTTAAAGGAAATTCAATCAAGACCCATTAAAACAAACTCCATAGGTGACAAGTGGAATGGGCTTTCAAATAGAAAAATGAAATGAGGCTCCCAAAAACCCTAAAAAACATTAAGTCATTTGACATTCCCAAATGAAATGGAAAACTTTAAACCCTAAAGTGAAATGAGATTGGAAACAAAAGGGGTAAAAATGGGATCCTTCCCATTTATATAACATCAAGGGCATTAGATGAAAGGCTCCCCCAACCTTGTACTCCCTAAACCTAAAAATAGAACTTGAAACCCTACCCAATCATTAAAAAACAAAAAAGTTGAGACAAATTCAAATATCCTCTAAATATCCAACAACCAAAACATAATAATTTAGAGGCTTAAATCCACCCACTTCCCCTTCCCTTCCACCTACTTGGACCCCTAGATGGCCCCCCTCCCCTCCACCTGCCCCCCCCCAAACCCACCCATCCTTAGGAAAGAAAAAACCTCACCGGAATCCCCTCACCCGCTTTCAAAATCCCAAAAAAACCTCCCAAAACATCACCCCAACCCCCTTCCCAGATCCAAAAGGTTAAAGTTGTCAACTTTTTGGATTGTCCACCCATTTTAAGCTAGTCAAAAGCACCCCCACCTGGAATAACTTTATTATCCAACATTCAACAAAAGAAGACGAAGAAAAAAGGGTAACAATTTTCACATCAAAAAGGCCAACATCATTATTGAACAATTAATGATCATGCTTCCTTCAACAAGGAAACAATCATGGCAAAAGGCTTAGGGAACATTAAAAAACCATACAAACATTTGAAAATGTTAAGCAATTGATTTCAATTTCCTCAATTTTTATGGATTATATTGTTCCAAAAATATGAATTTACCATCATTGATCAACTTAGGAAGAAACATGGAAATTTTAACTCATGATTTTAAGCGTATGAAAAAGTGGGAAACTATTTAAAATGTTTTTTCTTCTAATATAAAGTTATTTTTATTTGATGCAAATAAAAGTTTTAAATGATATGACTAATGCATGAACAAAATAACTATCATTTTGTAATGTGCATAAATGTTAAGAAAAACTATAACAAAATAAACACAAACTAAAGTCCAACCTTACCCAAAAGATGAGTTTTAATAAAGGCAAAAAATACATGGTAAAAAAGTTCAAATGGATTTTTTAAAAATGACTCAATAGATCATACACATCTAATAGAATGAACAAGGCTATGTTGCAAGGTCATATTTTATTCCTATATAAATAACCTTTTTTAACACCTTAAATATCTACTATGAATGAAAAAGGATGGTGGGTCTTGTTATATTAATATGTACCAAAATAATTGTAATCATCACATGATATTTCATGTTTTAAGGTGATACCTTAATTAGTGTTGAAGTTTTTGGATTTATATATCAACATTCATAATATATTATGAGAACATATGGATAAGTTTTAAATCAATCTAATGAATAAAAAAACCCAAAACACACTTAAAACAATGTAATTCGTGTTTTCATTCCTTAAAAAACTCCTAAAAACTTGAAAAGATTAAAAATGACATATGTTTGAAAAAAATAAAATACAAACATTAAGATAGTAATTATAATGAAACACATTTTATGTCATAAGAATTTCATAAAACTTATTTCATCCTATTAATCATGAAATGAAAAATAATTTTCTTTATGCAACATCAACTTCTTATATAATGACTAGTCACTACACCTTAGTGATGAATGAATTTCATCCATGAATGATGAACCAAGTAGTGAAAATTAAACATCATTCATGGGTGATGAATCAAAATACATGAAATATCATATTTTCATAATTAATTAAAAATCTTAATATATGTTTAATGACCTACATTGAGGTTGGTTGCAAGATATTTTTCATGGCAAGCACTAAAAGGCCCAACATTATCTTTTGCATCAATTTTTTATAAGGGGTCAACAAATGATTGAAGGAAGTTGTTTTATAAAAATGTCACCCACACACCATTTTCTAAGACTATTTTTACCATCAAGGGAAGGATGGAATCTTCTACAGAACTATGGAGGGAAAAAATAAATTGTAATCATTTCTGAATTCATGAAGACTTTTGTGGATATCATTTTGTGAGAATAATTATTTTAGAAAACATATGAAATGAAATGAAATATATTGTTGGTTGGAACATTTTTCATAGATGTAAAACAATATTGGAAGTCTTATCATAAATGTATCAAACATTTGAAAATAAATATGTAGTTCATGTTCCTATGCATCCAATTCCACCACTAAAAGCATTTGAGAAATGAGGACACCATCTAATGAGGGCTTTGTCCTTCACCTTTAAAGGCAAATTGTTCTTCATAATTGCAACAAATTACCTTGCCATATGGGTTGAAATGAAGCCATTAAATTCTTCCAAAATGGAGGATGTTGCATGATTCAAGTTGAAAATAAAATGATATATTGGTGGAGTGTATGAACAAGAAATTACATAAAGACTTGAGCAAGGAGATAAAAGTATACAATATTTTTCACAATTGAAACAAAAACATTTACACCATTCAAATTGCAATGTAAATGTACAATTTTACTTTCAAATAATTTAACTTACAATTGTCATGTGGAGTGGAGTTTGCAGTACTCATGGAATATGAAGTAATAACATTTTGTCTAAATGAACAACACTAGTTAGGAATGGAAGAATTTCAACACAAAGGTTTTTGGAGTTCATGGAATTGGAGGAGACAATCATCAAATTAAACCAAGCATGTTAATATAAAACTTTTGACACAAGTCCAAGGAAGGAGACCTCTTCATGACATACAATAATCACCATAATTGAAGAACTTTCAAAATTATATATACTAGTGGGAACCCGTGACCTTTGGTCACTGTGAAGTCCCCCAGTTTATTTATTTAAACTGTATTTATTTCCTTTAAACCGAGATCGTGCGCCTCTCGAGCAAGACGGTTCCGGCAGACGTGCGGGCCCTCCCAAGGGGTCTCTTCTTCCTCTTCGTCATTGGTTTAATGAGGGTTGTTGTGTTGAAGGGGGGGGGATAGGTGAAGAGGTCCATTCTGTGGGAAAGGTAACGAAGGAAACAAAAGGGATCCCAAGTTCTAGTGTAAATTGGGAATTTTTTTGGTTTCCCTAGTGTATCTTGAGCTGGTGGG
>Ga0116227_10002253_pt1 | contig 43897 bp, 48 predicted proteins | sample S1TSphgellanicum_FD_89693 | JGI IMG/M metagenome (GOLD analysis project Ga0116227, IMG submission 89693) | Host-associated microbial communities from peat moss isolated from Minnesota, USA - S1T2_Fb - Sphagnum magellanicum MG | ecosystem: Host-associated > Plants > Peat moss > Unclassified...
CGTGCGAACGTATGGCTCGACGAAGCCCCAAAGGCTAGTCTTTCAGCACATCGACGATGACGCGAATAGTGCGACCTAAGATGTCTCTCGAACTTTCGCACACGATTGCGGTGGTGGAAATTAGTATCCCTCAAGGCCCAGCGACAAAAGCGCGACGACGGCATGGATGATGCGGTCCTCGGTCCGCTTCGCGTCGTTGCCGGTCCGGATGTTCAGTCGATTCGCAAGCGCTAGAAATGCAGCCCCAACCCCACGTACGGCCCGTTTTCCGTTGTGTCGGAGGGCGCGTTCGACTTGGAATAATCGCGGTCGCCGAGGTAGCCGAGGTCAAGGTAAATGAGCTTGCCGAGTGCCACGGTCGCGCCGAGTTCGTAACGCCACTCACCATACGCGAGCGACGTCTTCTGGCCGCCGAGCGGGCCCGACACGGCCGAGACCGGATAGGTATACGTGCCGGAGACGTGCGGATAGTAGAAGGCGCTACCGTAGAGCGAGAACGGCCCGTCGAGATCCGGCAGCTTCTCGAGTCCGAAGCCGACGCCGGAGAGATGCGGGTAGCCGAGATAATCGTAGCTCTTGAAGAGACCGGCGACCGCCAGATAGACGTGCGGGTCGACGACTTCTAAACCGAAGTGCACGTCGAGATCGTTCTCTTGCGCCGTGAACGCATGGACGTAGACGGCGCCGAGCCCCGTGAGCGGGACCGTGTTCTGATACCCGACGGTCGTCACGCACCCGGACGTTCCGGGACACGCCCCGGGCAGGGCTTGCGAATTGTGCGGGTAGAGAAAGTGACGGTAGTCGGCGCCGACTTCCCAGGTGGGTCCGAACAGCGGAAATTCGACGTCGCCCTTGACGGTATACGATTTGTTCCCCGTGTTGCCGGGGCTCAGTTCGTTGTAGATCTTAGGCGAGATGATGTAGTCGGCCGCAACGTAGTGCTCGAAAGTTTTCGGCGGATTCGTCGGGGCCGCGGTCGGGGCGGGCGAGGGCGGCGGCGGTGCCTGCGTTGCGCGCGGCGTCGGCATCGGCGTCGCGGGCGCTTCGGGCGGCTCGGCTTCGACGTACCGGATCACGACGGTGTGCTTGTCGGAGACCCATTGCACGTACGCGCCCATGCCTTCGGAGATGACGCGCAGCGGAACCACCACGTCGCCGCGATAGATTTCCGGCGCGACGTCGAGCGGACGCTCCTGACCGTTTATGAAGACCCACGGTTTACCGACCGTTACCTTCACGTCGGCGCCGGGCTTCGAGACGTCGACCGTCCGCGTCGAGGCGTCGTACGAAACGGCGGCGCCGGTCTGCTCGAACATGGAACGCAGCGGCACGAGGATCGTATTGTTGCGGACGATCGCCACGAGCGTCCGGCCTTGCTTGAGGTGATCGGGCTTCGCGTAGACGTGGTGGTCGTTGAAGAGGATCGGCACTTCGCCCGAGGGTGGAACGCCGAAGTCAGCAACCGGCGGCGCGTTCGGCTGCGCGTGCACCGAGGTGCCGCCAAGGGCGACGGCGGCGAGGGCGGCGGCCACGCACCACCCACGAGCCGCACGTGCGATTGCGTTCACGTAGATCTCCCCAAGCGGTTAACCAAATGGAAAAGCGGCGAGCAGACTCGCTACGGTTTGGGGGTGCGATTGCGCACGACGCCGCCGGGACCCTTCCCGCCACCGGTGACGGAGCCTCCGCCTTTGTGTCACCCTGAGGCGGTCGAAGGGCCATGGTAGCAACCATAATCGGCGAAAGCCCTCGTTACGCGCCCTTCGACAGGCTCAGGGTGACACGGCGAAAACCCGGCTCGCTCGTTACGTGTCGAGCAGGCGCCGCGCGCGTGTGAAGATCGCGTCGAGCATCGCTTCGGTCAGGACGCCGGTGTTCGTATTTTGCCGGCTCGGATGATAGGACGACAGGAGGACGACGTCGCCCGCGGGCCCGCGCAGCGCGCTTTCCGCTCCGTGCGCGAACGCGTGGCGGTCGCGGGAAACGTACCCGGCTGCGGCGAGGCCGTCTTCGGCCGCGCGCGTGCCGATCGCGCCGAGCCCGACGACCACGCGGAGTTTCGTGAGCAGCGCGATCTCCTCGACGAGATATGGAAAGCAGCGCCGGCGTTGGTCGGGCGTCGGCTTGTTGGCCGGCGGCGCGCAGCGTAGCGCCGCCGTAATCAGCGCGTCGCGCAACACGAGCCCGTCGTGACGGTCCCGTTGCTCCGGCTGATTCGCAAAGCCCGCCCGGTAGAGCGCCCGATAGAGCCACACGCCCGACGCGTCGCCCGTGAACATTCGGCCCGTCCGATTCGACCCATGAGCGCCGGGCGCGAGGCCGACCAGCAACACGCGCGCGGCCGGATCGCCGAAGGCCGGCACGGGCTTTCCCCAGTACGCGTCGTCGCGGTGCGCGCGCTTCTTCTCGCGTGCGACGCGCGCGCAATACGCGCGGAGCTCCGGGCAGCGCTCGCAGGCGACGACCCGCGCTTCGAGCGCCGCAAACGTTTCGACGGGAGGCCTCACGGGGCTCGACGTTCGTGCGGGGGCGCGCATTTGACCTACGCACGCCGCCATGGGACACTCTTGAGGACATGCAATCTGCTTCGATTTCGCGCGCCCTCGACGTGCGCGGCATGACGGTCCTCGCCGCCGCGCACGTCGTGGACGATGCGAATCAGAGCGCGCTGCCCGCGCTACTGCCCTTTTTGATCGCCGCCCACGGCCTCAGCTACACCTCGGCCGCGGGCCTGATGCTCTTCGCAAGCCTCAGTTCGTCGGTCGTCCAACCGCTGGTCGGAGCGCTGGCGGACTCGCGCTCGATGCCGTGGCTAATTGCGCTCGGCGTGTTCTTTGCGGGGTTCGGCCTCGCGCTCGTGGGCGTCTCGTCGAACTATTGGTGGATGGTGGCTTGCGTGGCGCTCAGCGGCACCGGCATCGCGGCCTTCCATCCCGAAGCCGCCCGGTTCGCAAATTACGTGGCCGGCGATCGCAAGGCTACGGGCATGCGCTGGTTCGCCGTGGGCGGGAACGTCGGCTTCGCGGCGGGCCCCCTCGTGTTGACGCCGCTCGTGCTGCTCTTCGGACCGCGCGGGACGCTCGCACTCGCGCTGCCGGCGGCCGCGGTCGCGCTCCTCGTGTTGCGCGAGATCCCGCGCTTACGCGGCTTCGCGCCGGTGCGCGTCAAACGCAGCGCCGCAGGCGGCTCGGATCGCTATGGCGCGTTCGCCCTGCTGACGGCGGCGGTCAGCGTCCGCTCGATGGCGTACATCGGGCTCGTCGCGTTTACGCCGCTCTATCTGATCGGCGTGGTTCACGCGAGTAAAACGGAAGCCAACATCGGCCTGACGCTGCTGCTGATCGGCGGTGCCGTGGGGACGATCTACGGCGGCCGCTTCGCGGATTTCGCAGGCCGGAAGACGACGTTCGTCGCCTCGACGCTGCTCGCCGCGCCTGCGGTTCTCGCGTTTACGGCGATCACGTCGGCCGTTCCGAACATCTTCGTTGCGTACGTTTTCGCGATCGTCATCGGCTTCGTGCTGGTCGCTTCGCAAACCGCGTACGTCGTGATGGGCCAAGAATATCTGCCGAATCGGCTCGGCGTCGCGTCCGGCGTGACGCTCGGCCTCGCGATCAGTCTCGGCGGCGCCGGGACGCCGCTACTCGGGCGGATCGCGGATACGATCTCGCTGCCGGCGACGTTCGCGACGATCGCCGCGCTGACGTTCGCCGCGGGCATCATCGCCGCGTTCTTGCCGCGCACCGCGAGCGATCTCGCGCTCAAACGAGTCCGGGGAACGCGAGCCGCGTTAGCGCCGCGTACGTGACGATGCCGACGCTCGTGGAAAGGTTGAGGCTGCGCACGGAGCCCGGGCGCATCGGGATGCGCAGCGCGCGGTCCGCATGCGCGTCCAGGAGCGCCTGCGGCAATCCCAAGGTCTCGCTGCCGAACACGATCGCGTCGCCGCGCGCGTAGGCCGCGTCCGCGTAGGTGCGCGTCGCGCGCGTCGAGAGCAGCCAGAGCGGCGCGTGCCAAGCCGCGAGAAACGTGTCGAGCGAGGCGTGCACGCGCACCTCGACCGCGTGCCAATAATCGAGGCCCGCGCGCTTGAGGTCGCGATCCGCAATCGAGAAGCCGAGCGGTTCGATCAGGTGTAACGCGCACCCGGTCGCCGCGCACAGCCGCGCGACGTTGCCCGTGTTCGGCGGAATTTTCGGCTCGACGAGGACGATGTGCAGCGGCGCGGCCGCGCCGGGATCGGAAGCGCCGGCCGCGACGCGCTCCGCCGGTTGCGCCGCGCGCGCGCGACCCCGCGGATCAGGCGTTGGCAAGTCGCGTCAGGGCGGCGGCGTAGCGGGCGGGCGCGACCGCAAATGCGACGCCGCCGTGCCGCAGCCACGCGCGTTCGAACGCGTCGCGCGGATAGACGGTCGCGACGCCGGGCACCGCGGGGTCGTTGACGATCGCATCGCCGCTTGGGTCGATGCCGCAGAGCACGACGAGATGGCCGTCCGACCGCGCGAGCGGCGCGCCCGGCAATTCGTCCGCTTCCCACGCGATCGAGAGCGCGAGCGGGATGTCGTCGACGAGGAACGCGTGCGCGTGCGCGAGGTCGCGCACGTGCATCACGGCCGCCGGGAAGCCGAGCCTGCCCGCGAACGCCGCGTTGAACGCCCAGTTCCCCGTGCCGCCGTAGCGCGCATCGAAGACTTCGCGCACCGCGATCGGCACGTCGACCGGATAGTCGCGGTACGCGAGCAGCATCGCGAGCGACGCCGGCGCGCACCAGCCGCGTTCGTTCGGATACGCCGGTTCGTATTGCGAATAGCGCGGCACGTCGAGTTCGAGCGCCGGCAACGCGACGATGCCCGAGGGCGCGCCATAATCGGGCGTGCTGACGAAGACCGCTTCCAGCGGTCCCGACGAGCGAACGGCGATCGTCACGAGATCGACGTCGCCGCGCACGACGTCCGTGTCGACGCGCACGAACGCGTCGCTGCTCGCGAACGACGCGCGCCGCTCGGCCGAAAACGCGACGTAGGGTAGCCAGCCCGACGTGCGACCGTCGTTCGCGTTCACGCGCAGTTCGATTGCCCCGTCGAGCGCCAGCGCGTTCCACGAGACGATCGCTTCGCGCGTGGGGCCGACGTGGATGACGAGTTCCTCACCCGGCACCGGAACGGCCAGTCTCAACACGCGCTGCGAACTGCCTTCAGATCGACCACTCCCATGCATTCCAATTGTCGGTGATGTATTCCGCCGGCCGGTAACCGTGGAGATCGTCGTCGTAGGCGACTAGCCGTTCTTGCCAATACAGGAAGACGGCGGGCACGAGTTCGTGGATGCGCATCTCCTCGCGTTGGTACAGGGCCTTACGTTTCGCGCGGTCGAACGTGCGGACTGCGGCGGCACTGGTCCCGGTGATCGTGGCGTCGCGCAGGAAGCTCGTGTTCGCGCCGCGCGGGGGCACGAAGTCGCCGCTCCAGTTACCCGCGTTGTCGGGATCGGGTCCGTTCGTATCGATCGACCATTCGAGATCGTAGCGCCCCGTGTAGAGCGGGCCGTCCTGCGCGAAGAGGACGCTTGCGGGATAATTCTTGATCGTCAGCGCGATGCCGATCGCCGCGAGTTCTTGCTGCATCTGGATCTCGGCGAGCTCGTTGCCGGGCTTGGTGGTCGCGTTGATCACGAAGCGTAGCGCGACGCCGTCCTTCGCGCGCACGCCGTCCGGGCCGGGCCGCCAGCCCGCGGCGTCGAGCAGGTGCGCCGCCGCGCGCGGATCGTGCGGATAGAACGGCACGTTCGGCGCGGCCCACGAGTCCGGCGGGATGTCGCTGTGCGCGCGCAGGTTGTCGCCGTGGTACACGGTCGCGTTCAAGCGATCCCAGTCGACGGTTTCGGCAATGGCGCGGCGCACGGCGACGTCGCGCAAACCCGGCCGAGCGCAGTCGATCTCGAGGCGCCGCCACGCGGCCGAGAGGGTCTTGCGGACGCGCACCCCCGGGATCTTCGCAAGCCGGCTCTGATACGTGTCGCCCACGCTCGGCAACAGATCGACTTCGTGCGTTTGCAATTGTTCGTACAGCGTGTCCGGATTCGGCACGATCTTCCACGTGATCGCGGCGAGTTTCGGGCGGCCGCGCCAATACCGCGGATTCGGCGCGAACTCGATCGACGAGCCGCGATTCCACGCGCGCAAGAGAAAGGGCCCGCTCGAAATCGGCGCGGCGTTAAACGCCGCGGCGTTGAGACCGGGCAGCTTGCCGAGCAGATGTTCGGGTAGCGGCGGGTACGCGGCCCCGCCGCCGCCGCCGAAGAGCCCGAGCACGTCGGCGTTCGGCGCTTTGAGCCGGACGATCGCGGTGTCGTCGTCCGGCACGTCGATCGCGGCGATGTCGTCCCAGCCGAGCGTGGTCTTCGTGTTGTTGCGCGGGTCGAGCACGGCGCGCCACGTGAAGCGGACGTCGCGCGCGGTCAGCGGCGCGCCGTCGGACCAGCGCACGCCGTGGCGCAGATGGAACACGAGCGTCTTCGAGTCGGCCGAGATGCCGCCGTTCGCGTAGGTCGGCACGACGGTCGCGAGTTCGGGCACGAAGTCGCCGCGTTCGTCGTAGCGAAAGAGCGGCGCGAAGATGAGCGCGTCGATCTGATCGGTCGCGTCGCTGTGGCCGAACATGGGATTGATGTTGTCGGGCTCGTCGGGGCTGCCGATGCGCAGCCGGCCGGGTTGCGTCCACGGGTGGCGGCCGCCGCCGGCCGGGCTCTGATCGACGCGCGTGCACGCGGTCGCGAACGACAGCGCGATGACGATCGCGCCGGCTGCGAGCGCTCGCACGCGCGCGGTGCGCGCCGCCGAAATCATCGCAGCGGTCGCGTCTTGTGCGCGAGCGCCGGCGCGATCGCATCGTACAATCCGTGCGGCCCGTGGCGCACGACGTCGTCGCACGGCAGACCCGTGTCCCGTGCCGCGCGTTCGATCGCGCGCCGCGCCGCGTCGTCCGAGAGGCCGTGTGTATTGAGCGCAATGCCCGCGACCTTCGCAGGCTTCACGGTCGCGATCACGCTTTCGTACGTTTCGACGAGTCGCGGCAGCGACAGCAGCGGCGTGCCGAAATCTTCCACGTGCGTGCGGGTCGCGAGATGTACGAGGACCAGCGCGTCGGGCGCGCTACCGTAAAGCAGCGCGAGCGTAACGGGCGCGAACGCCGGATGGTTGATGCCGCCCTGGCCTTCGATGAAAAGCAGATCCGCATGCGGCGCGTTCGCGAGCGCGAGTTCTTCGGCCGCGCCGCTCGCGAAGTCGGCGATCACGCGGTCGATCGCGGTGCCGCTGCCCGCGATCATGATGCCGGTCTGGCCCGTCGCGACGAACCGCGCGCGTTCGCCGCGGTCGCGCGCGGCGCGCACGAGTTCGAGCGACGCCGTCATCTTGCCGACCGCGCAATCGCTGCCGACCGTCAAGACGATGCGCGCGGCCACGTCGTAGGCCGCGCCCGTGAAGAGGCGCGGCGGCGGCGGCGTCCGCACGTCGCGTAGTTGCGCGCCGCTGCGCCGCGCGGCGGCCGCGAATTCCGGGTCGTCCGCGAGGAACTGGTGCAGCCCGCTCACCACCTCGAGCCGCGCGTCGAGCGCGCGCAAGATCGACGCGCGCCATGTGGGCGGCAACGCGCCCCCCGGCGGCGCGACGCCGACGAGCAGCGCGTTCGGCGCGTACGCCAACGCGTCGTCGAGCGTTGCGACGACCGGCGCGTCGTGTTGCAAATACGGCACCGCGTCGCGCACGCGCGTCCCCGCGTGGTCCGGGTCGACGACCGCGACCGTCGCGTCGCCGGAATAGGCGATGACGCCGTGCGCGGTCTTCGCAGCCCGCGATGCGAAGAGTCCGGGCGCGAGGATCGCGTAGCGACGCACGGTCAGCGTTGCGCGGCGGGCTCGCGCTCCGTCACGCCCAGGCCCGGACCGTCGGGCAGCACGATCTTGCCGCGGTCGTAGGTGATGCCCGCGAATGGATCGCGCGCGGTCAGGAACGGTCCGTCGAGATCGGCCCAATCCACGAGCGGCGAAATCTGCGCCGCCGCCGTGGTGAGGATCGCGCTCTCCACCATGCAGCCGAGCATGATCTTCAGGCCGAAGCCGCGCGCGGCGCGGATCATCGCGAGCGCCGGCAGGATGCCGCCGCACTTCACGAGCTTGACGTTGACGCCGTCGACGCAGCCCGCGAGTGCCGGCAGGTCGGCCGCGTGCCGCGCGTCTTCGTCCGCCACGATCGGAACGCGCGAGCGTTCGCGAACGTACCGCAGGCGCTCGGGCGTTCCCGCCGGGATCGGCTGCTCGCAGAACTCGACGTCCAGGCGCGCGAGCGTCTCGAGCTTCGCAACGGCTTCCTCCGGCGTCCAACCCTCGTTGGCATCGACGCGCAGCGTGCCCGTGTAGTCCGCGCGCATCGCCGCGAGCACGTCGAGGTCGCCCGCGAAACCGAGCTTGACCTTCACGATCGGATGGTCGCGGATGTCGGCTAACTTCGCGAGCATCTTGTCCGGCGTGTCGATGCCGATCGTGAACGACGTGACCGGCGTCTGCGACGGATCGAGCTCGAAGCGTTGCCAGAGCGGCTGCCCGGTTCGCTTTCCGATGAGGTCGGCGAGGGCGATGTCCAGGCCGCAGGCGGCCGCAGGCGGCAGACCGCCAAGGAGCGCGAGGATCGCTTCGTCGCGGTCCGGGATCGCGCGGTCGCGATAGACGCCGTGGATCGTCTCGTTCGATTCGCCGTAGCGTTCGGACGGCGCCGATTCGCCGAGGCCTTCGATGCCGTCGCGGCGCAGCCGAAAGACGACGGAATGCGTTTCCGTCTCCGAGCCGCGCGCGATCGTGAACGTGTGGACGAGCGGCAGCGCGAGATCGGATAGCAGGAGCTCCACGCCCGCGACTTCAGCGGGCGGCATCGACCTCCTCGCGGGAGACCGCGCGCGGCATTTGCAACGTCTGACGTATATGCCCGCCCGCCACGCCACCTCGATCGTCTGGTTCCGCCGCGATCTCCGCCTCGCCGATCACGTCGCACTCGAACGCGCGGCGCGCGAGAGCGAACGCGTCGTGTGCGCGTTCGTGCTCGACCCGGTACTCTTGCGCGGCGACCGGGTCGGGGCGCCGATCGTCTCGTTTTTCTTCGGAGCGCTCGCCGAACTGCGCGAGTCGCTGCGCGCGCGGGGCAGCGACCTCGCGCTCCTCGAGGGCGATTTCGTCGTCGAACTCCGGAAGCTCGCTACCTTCGTGCGCGCGGACGCGCTCTATTTCAACGTCGACTACGAACCCGCGGCGCTCGCGCGCGACGAGCGGGTCACCGCGGCGTTCCGCGCGGACGGCCGCGCCGTCGCGACGTTCGTCGATCACGTGTACCTCGGAGCCGAGAGCGCGCGCAAGCCGGATGGGACACCGTATACGGTCTTCACGCCCTACAAGCGGCGCTGGCTCGACGTGCAGGCGCACGATCCGCGGCCGCCCGTCGGTTCCGCCGCGGCCGCCGCGCGCAAACTCGCGCCGCGCGCCGCGATCGGACCGACGCTGGACGTGCCGGAGCCCGAGGCCTACGGGCACGCGCGCTCCGCGGATTTTCCGGCGGGCGGCGAAGCGCTCGCGCAGCGCATGTTGGAAGCGTTCGTGGCCGAACGCGCGGGCGCGTACGCGCAGTCGCGGAACTTCCCGGCGGTTCCGGGCACGTCGCACCTCTCGCCGCACCTGCGCGCCGGAACGATCGGGATACGAACGTGCGTGTATGCGGTGCTCGAAGCGCGACGGGGCGCCCGCGGGTCGCACGCAACCGGCCTCGACACGTGGCTCTCGGAACTCGTGTGGCGCGAGTTTTACCAGCAGATCCTCGCAAACTTTCCGCACGTCGCGGAGCATCCGTTCGACGCCCGCGCGCGTGCTTTGAAATACCGGCGCTCCGCGACGGAGTGGAAGGCGTGGACGGACGGCGCCACGGGGTACCCGATCGTCGACGCGGCGATGACCCAGTTGAATCGGTACGGGTGGATGCACAACCGGCTCCGCATGATCGTCGCGTCCTTTCTCACCAAGGATCTGCTGCTCGACTATCGTTTAGGAGAAAAGTATTTCGAGCAGCGCCTCGCCGACGGCGATCTCGCCGCCAACAACGGCGGCTGGCAATGGTCGGCGTCGACGGGAACGGACGCCGCGCCGTACTTTCGCGTGTTCAATCCCGTCTTGCAGAGCGAGAAGTTCGATCCGCGGGGCGAGTTCATCCGCTCGATGCTGCCGGCGCTCGCGAAGCTCCCGGCGCCCGCGATCCACGCGCCGTGGTCGTTGTCGCCGATCGAAGCCGAATCGCTTGGATTTCGCCTGGGCCGGGATTATCCGGCGCCGATCGTGGATCATGCGGAAGCGCGCGACCGCGCGCTCGCGGCGTACGCGCCGGTACTCGGAAAGGGAGCTCGTTCGTAATGGACTTTGCAGGCAAGGTCGTGTGGATCACGGGAGCGTCGGCCGGAATCGGGGCGGGGCTCGCGCGTCGCTTGGCGCGTGAAGGCGCGTCGCTCGCGCTCTCCGCGCGTCGCGCGAGCGAGCTCGAAGCCGTGGCGGCGTCGCTACCGGCCGCAACGCGCTCGCTCGTCGCAGCGGGCGACGTGACCGACCTCGCCGCGCTTCCGGCGACGGTCGCGCGCATCGAGCGCGAACTCGGTCCGGTCGACGTCCTGATCGCCAACGCCGGCATCTCGCAGCGCGCGCTCGTGCGCGACACGCCGCTCGAGGTGTACCGCAAGTTGATGGAGGTCGATTTTTTCGCACCCGTCGCGCAGGCGCAGGCCGTGTTACCCGGCATGGTGCGCCGCGGCGGCGGCTACATCGTCGTGACGTCGAGCGTTGCGGCCAAGTACTCGACGCCGCTGCGTTCGGGATATTGCGCGGCGAAGGCCGCGTTGCACGGCTTCTTCGATTCGGTGCGCGCGGAACACGCGAAGGACGGCATCGCCGTTTCGCTGATCGTCGCGGGACCGATTCGCACCGACGTCTCCGTCAACGCGATCACGACCAGCGTCGATGCGACGTACGGCATCATGGACGAACTCCAGGCGACGGGCATCCCGGTCGACGTCGCGGCCGAGACCATCGTGACGGGTATGCGTGCGGCCGAACCGGAGATCGTGGTCGCGGAAGGTCCGAGCTACGATGCACTGCAACTCGCGCGCGACGATCCGAAGGCGCTGTACGCGTTGCTCGCAATGCGGTGATCGCCGCTTTACCGTGTGGGGCACGCTCTGTCAAGTCTTGACCGTGATGCGATAATGGTATGGACGACGACTGCGCCTTGCTCGCGTACTTGCTTCGGTGTAGGACCAACGTTAAAACCAAGGGAGCATCAGCTCCGGATACGACGGCGAATCGGCGCATGCCGATTCCACCCGGCGCCCGGGCCGCACCCACCTGTCTATGGCAGGTCTCTAACCTGGCATGCAGACGGCAGATGTGGTTGTTGTCTCAAGTAACCGCGGGAACGAACGCGCTCGACGAGAGCGCGTTCGCGCGTTCCGCCGCGAAGCGCTCGAGTGCGCGGTGATATTCGTCCGGTGCGGCGGCCCGGTCGTCGCTCGCGAGCGTGACGAAGCCGCGGAAGCGCGCGAGGCGTGCGATGAGGGTCCGCGCCGCGGGATCGCCACGCGTGCCGAACGTTTCCAGACGCTCGATCGTGTAGGTCGAGATGACGGACTTGGCGAGCACGCCCGCGGGCGCGTCGCTCGTCGCGGCGTCGAACGCGAACCGCAGCCAACTGCTGTCGACGTCCTTCGCAACGCGGGGCAAATCCGCCGCGGCCGGGCAGAGCGATTCGGGCACGTTGCGCAGACCGAGCGTGACGTTTGCGGTTTTCGCGGCGCTCGCGAGCGCTTTGAGGGCGTCCGTGAAGGCTCCCCACGCGCTCGGGTCTTCCGCGGCGGGCGGCGCGCGCACGACGAGGACCGGGGCGCCGAGCGCGACGGCGGCTGCGAGGGTGCCGGGCGCGAACGCCGGTCCGACGGGCTCCTCGCTCTCGAGCGCGGCAACGGTCAAACCGAGGTCGGCGGCCGCTTTTTTCATTTGCGCGAGATAGTCGTCGTCGGTGCGCGCGAGGTGCGCGGCTCCGACGACCACGCCGTCGACTTCCAGTTCGTTCGCGCAGACGTCGAGCCAGTCCAGCAGGGTCAGGTCGCCCGCGCGCATTTCGCGCGCGAAGGTCGCGCTCGAGCACGCAATTTTCATGACTCCGAAAGTTCGGGTTCGGGCGAGGCGCTCCCGCGGCGACGCGCGAAGCGGCGCGCATGGTACACGACGTGGGCGGTTCGAGCGTACGCGAGCCGATCGTGCGCGCCGAACACGCCGTCCTTCCGTGGGAGTTACGCGTGGACGCGCTGATGTGGACGCTGACCGACGCCGCGCGTCCCGGCGGCCCGCACATGACGGTCGACGAATTGCGGCGCGGCATCGAAGCGCTGCCGCCGGACGACTACCGCGAGCTCGGTTACTACGCGAAGTGGCTGCTCTCGATGATCGCCGTCCTGGCCGAGCGCGGGATCGTCGACGCCGCGCAAATCGAGCGGCGCGCGGACGAGATCGTACGCGAACGCGGACACGTTCACCCGTGACGTACGCGTTCGCGGCGGGCGACCGCGTTCGCGTGACCGAGCGTTCCGCGACCGGCCACACGCGGACGCCGCGTTACATCAAAGGCAAGTGCGGTGTCGTGGAACGCGTTTGCGGCGCGTTTCGCAATCCCGAAGAGCTCGCGTACGGTCGAACCGACGGTCCGTGTATCCCGCTCTATCGCGTGCGCTTCTCGCTTTCCGACGTGTGGCGTTCGGACGCAGCACGGCCGGGTGCCGCGGTTGCCGCGGATACGGTCGACGTCGAACTCTACGAACACTGGCTCGAACGCGACGGGACGTCATAGCGTGATCCCGGCGCACCGCGAACGCGACTTCGAAGCGCTCGAAGCGGCCTTTCGGGAGATGCTCGTCGCGCGCGGCGTCCTCTCGGACCGCGACGTCGAGGAACGTGTGGAAAGGATGCACGCCTGCCGGCCCGCGCTCGGAGCGCAAGTGGTCGCGCGCGCGTGGTTCGATCCGGACTTTCGCGCGCGCCTGCTCGCCGACGGCAGCGCGGCCGTGCGCGAACTCGGCATCGACGTCGGCGCGCTCAAGCTCGTCGTGGTGGCGAACGACGAGCGCACGCACAACTTGATCGTGTGCACGCTGTGTTCGTGCTATCCGCGGATGTTGCTCGGGATGGCGCCGGATTGGTACAAGAGCGTCGCGTATCGGGCTCGGGCCGTGCGCGAACCGCGCGCGGTGCTCGCCGAGTTCGGCGTCGTGCTGCCGCCCGGCGTCGCCGTGCGCGTCCACGACAGCACGGCGGACATGCGCTATCTCGTGCTCCCGATGCGCCCGCGCGGCACGGAGGGCTTGGACGAAGCGGCCTGTGCGGCGCTCGTCACGCGCGACGCCATGATCGGCGTCGCGATTCCGGAGGCCGGCCCCGCGCGCACGTGAAGAGAAATCTGCGGCTCATCGCGGTCTGTATCGTCGCAATCGCGGTCGCGCGTTTCGCATTCGGACGCGGAGCGCCGCGCGCACCGCTCCACACGTACGCGGGTTCCGCAGTCGCCTCCGACGGCGCGACGGCCGCACCCGCGGGCTACGCGACGCCGGTGGCGTGCGACGATGCCGCGTTCGCGCGACTCGAAGCGACGCAGCCGCGCGGCTACACCGAGGTGACGGTCTGCGGGACCGTGACCGCCGTCCTTCCCGAAAAGACGACGCGTAGCGGGTTGCACCGCTACTTCTACGTGCGGACCGGCGCCGCGGACGATCCGGTCGAGGTCGTCACGAACGTCGACGAGACGGGCGAATTCACCGTAAACCGCGGCGACACCGCCACCGTGCACGGCCGCTATTACGACGACAACGATACATCGCGCGGCATCGACTGGACGCACCACAACGACCCAAACGCCTCCTGGCCCTATCCCGGCTACGTGCAATTCGACAACGGACCGCTGATCCAGTAGAGGCCGCCGCTCTCGTCACCCTGAGCCTGTCGAAGGGCCGCCCGAGCGCAACCATGTTCAAGCGAGGGCGGTGCGAGTTCCGTCGTAACGGTTACGACGCCGGCCGCGTAGAACTGGTATGGTCGCAAGCCCGCTCACGGAGACCAACGCCGATGCAACTCCTCGAAACCGCCGGCCTCGCCGAGTCCGATCCCGACCTCTACGCCGCGATTCACGACGAGGAGCGCCGGCAGCGCGAGAACCTGGAACTGATCGCTTCGGAGAATTACGCGAGTCGCGCGGTCCGCGAAGCCTCCGGTTCCGTGATGACCAACAAATACGCCGAAGGGTATCCGGGACGCCGCTACTACGGCGGCTGCGAGTACGTCGACGTCGCAGAAACGCTTGCGATCGAACGCGCGAAGGCGATCTTCGGCGCCGAACACGCGAACGTTCAGCCGCATGCGGGCGCCCAGGCGAACATGGCCGTCTTCATGGCCGTGCTCCAGCCGGGCGACACGGTGCTCGGCATGAAGATCGATCACGGCGGTCACCTCACGCACGGCACGAAGGTCAGCTTCAGCGGTAAACTGTACGACGCCGTCGGCTACGGCGTGCGCAAAGATACGGAACTGATCGATTACGACGAAGTGCGCGCGCTGGCCCGCGAGCACAAGCCGAAACTGATCATCGCGGGCGCGAGCGCCTATCCGCGCACGATGGACTACGCGCCGTTCGCCGAGATCGCGCGCGAGATCGGCGCGATCTTCCTCGTCGACATGGCGCACATCGCGGGGCTCGTCGCCGCGGGACTCCATCCGTCACCCGTCCCCTACGCCGACTTCGTGACCACGACCACGCACAAGACCCTGCGCGGCCCGCGCGGCGGCCTCGTGTTGACGCGCGCCGAACATGCGGCGGCGCTCGATAAGAGCGTGTTCCCGGGGATCCAGGGCGGGCCGATGATGCAGACGATTGCGGCGAAGGCCGTCGCCTTCGGCGAGGCGCTCCGGCCGGATTTCCGCACCTATCAAGAGCGCGTGATCGTGAACGCACGGGCGATGGGCGAGGAACTGCAGCGCGCGGGCGTCCGGCTCGTGGGCGGCGGCACCGACACGCATCTGCTCCTCGTCGACCTGACGCCGAAGAAGTTAACCGGTAAAGCGGTCGAGGGGTATCTCGACGAGATCAAGATCACGGTCAACAAGAACGGCATCCCGTTCGATCAGCAGAAGGCCACGATCACGAGCGGCATCCGGATCGGTTCGCCCGCGATCACGACGCGCGGCATGGGCGAAGCGGAAGCGCGCGAGATCGGCAAGATCATCGGCGCGGCACTCGACGACGTCGGCAGCCGCGTCAAGACCGAGCGGCTCAGAGCGCGCGTGGCCGAGTTGACCTCGCGTTACGACGTGCCGTAAGACGGCTCGGCGCGCGCCGGAACGGCACGCCGGATAACCTGCGGTGCCGGTACGGCAAGCGTGAGATTGTCGGTGCGAAATGCGAGGCGCGGCCGGTCGAGACCGAGGCCGGCGAACTCGCCGTCGCGCGGCATCGTGACGCTCGCGCGCACGACCGACACGCGCGCGTCCAGCCGGCCCGTGAAGAACAGAAAATCGCCGTCGCGCACGCCGAACGCGGGCATCGGTAAGGGCAGGCGCAGTCCCGACGCCGAGACGGAACTGCGCAGACGGCAGACCTCGTCCGCACCGGAGCGCACCGTGATCGTCGTCGCGCCGATCTCGTGCACGATATCGAATGCGGCCAGTTCCTTGGGCACGCCCCAGATCTCGCGACCGCCGGCGAGCGACGCTTCGCTATCCACGTAGAGCCGCGGCAGCCAGAACGCGAGCCGCGTGCCGACGCGCACGAGTCCCGCCACGACGTTGAGTTCGTGGTACGTCAGCGGCCCGCGTTCGTACGAGAGGAAGACGAGCCCGCCGAGCGTTTTTCCCGGAAGTACGCAGACCACGTGCGCGCCGTCCGGAGCGCTCGCACGAGCGGCCGAGCCGTCCACGAATCCGACCGTCGCGACGCCCCAGCCGCCCAGCTGCCACGGTGGCGGCGGATAGGCGTTCACGGACAGCGCCGCTTCGTGAACTTCAAACCGCCGGCGCCCGGCAGCGTCGCCGGCGCGGCCGAAACGAGCGCGAGCGTGCAGTCCTGCAGGGAGAACGTGAGCGTCTCCGTCTCGGGCGCCGGGCTCGCCGGCGACCCATTGCGCACCGCCGCCGTCGTGTCGAGGAGAACCGTAACCGTCGCGCCGTTCGGATGCCAGGTCCCCGTCTCGAAGCGGGATGTCGCCGGATCCGAAAACGCGGACACGAGCCACGCCTTGCCGTCCTCGCGGAGCCGTAGCTCGAACTCTTGCTCGAGATCGACGTGCGTCAGCTTCGCGAGATAAAAGTCCGCGAGCGGATGAGCGGACGCGGCAGGCATGGGTGTCGCCCGAGTCGCCGTTTGCGCGAACGTGCAGTGCGGCACCGCCGCCGCGAATGCGGTGAGGAGAACGGCGGCGCGAACGGGCGAGAACGCGTGCATGGAATCTCCGATGACGACGTGAAGGCGGTCGCCGATGGAACGCGTGACGGTCGTCGAACATCCCGCGGTCGCCGAGCGATTGACCCGGGTACGCGATCGGACGACGCCGACACCGGTGTTCCGGCGCGCGGTCGAAGAGATGGGTGTCTTTCTCGCGTACGAAGCGACGCGGAACCTGCCGACGGAAAGCGTGCAGGTCGAAACCCCCGTGGCCCCGGCCGCGGGCTCCCGGCTCGCGACGCGCCCCGTCGTTGCACCGATCTTGCGCGCCGGGCTCGGGCTCTTGCCGGGATTTCTTTCGGTCATCGACGACGCCGTCGTGGCGCACCTCGGGTTCTTCCGCGATCCCGAGACGCTCGCGGCCGTCCCCTACTACGCGAATCTGCCCGCCGAACTGCACGGCCGGTCGGTCTTCGCGCTCGACCCGATGCTCGCGACCGGTCACTCGGGATCGGCCGCGCTCGACGTCCTCGCGGCCCGCGGCGGGACCGACGTGACGCTCCTCTGCATCCTCGCCGCCCCCGCCGGCATCGCGTACCTGCGCGAGAAACACCCCGCCGCGCGAATCTTCACCTGCGCGGTCGACGAGCGGCTCAACGATCACGGCTACATCGTCCCCGGCCTCGGCGACGCCGGCGACCGTATGTTCGGCAGCGCCTCCTCGGTCCCGGAGGGCTACCGGAGCGCCGTGCGGTAAGTGCGCTTCCCGACCGCGTAAAGCTCGTCGGTTGTCGCCGTGAGCCCGGCGGTTTCGATCATGTCACCCTGAGCCTGTCGAAGGGTGCGCCCGCCGGCGACCACGCCCTGCGAAGTCCCGCCCTTCGACAAGCTCAGGGTGACGTAGCCCTCGTCCCGACCCACCGGCCCATCCGTTTGTCAGCGTGAGAGAACGCTTAGGGTTCGCAAAACGAAGACGTCCCGGGCGGGCCTCGGCCCTCCGGCGAATAAACGGACCTCAATGCGCCAGCACGATGGAACCAACGGAGCACGAACGGGACACCTGCCGGCGCGCCCCGGATGGGACGAGTATTTCATGGAGGTCGCGCGGACGGTGGCGACGCGGGCCACCTGTCCGCGGGCGTCGGTCGGCGCCGTGCTGGTTCGGGAGCATCGGATCCTGACCACGGGGTACAACGGCGCGCCGCGCAACGTCGCGCACTGCACGGAGGCCGGCTGCCAGATGGAGGGCAGCCACTGCGTCCGTTCGACGCACGCGGAGGCCAACGCCGTCGTGCAGGGCGCACTGCACGGCGTCGGGCTCGACGGGGCGACCGCATACTGCACGCATCAGCCGTGCGTCAATTGTGCGAAGCTCTTGATCAGTGCGGGTATCGTGAAGATCGTCTACCTCGAGCCGTACGCCGATCCGTTCTCGCAGCAGCTGCTCGCCGAAGCCGGCGTCGCGCTCGTGCACTTCGCGACGCTCGAACACGCGCGCGCCGGCAGCGCGTGAGCCTGCGGTGAAGTTGCAGCCGCTCTTCATCCTCGCGCTCGGTACGGCGTTCGTCACCGCCCTGCTCGCGACGCCGCAGGTGCGCAAGCTCGCGATGAAAGTCGGCGTGCTCGATGCCGTCGACGACCGGCGCATGCACGCGGAGCCCAAGCCCCGCATCGGCGGCATCGCCGTGTATCTCGGGCTCGTATTCGCGCTGTTCGTGTCGATCGGGTTCGCGTTGCACACGACGCTCTTCCACAGCGCGGTCGACACGCAAGACTTCTTCGGATTGCTCTTCGGCGGCACGCTGATCATGCTCGTCGGCGTTTGGGACGACGTCATGGGGATGCGGCCGCGCAGCAAGTTCCTCGCGCAGGTCGTGGTCGCGATCGTCTCGATGCTCTACGGCTTTCACATTCCGGGCTTCGAGATTCCGGGCACCGACCGGTACGTGAACCTGCCGCCGTACATCGACTATCCGATCACGCTGGTCTGGTATCTCGGGATGATGAACGCGATCAACTTTCTCGACGGTCTCGACGGGTTGCTTGCGGGCGTTACGGCGATCTCCGGAATCTTTCTCTTCGCGATCGCCTCCGCGCACGGTCACGTCGGCGCCGCACTCGTGCTGTGCGCGCTCGTCGGCGGCGCGCTCGGATTCTTGCCGTACAACTTCAATCCCGCGAAGATCTTCCTCGGCGACACGGGCTCGCTTTTCATCGGGTACGTGTTCGCGACCGTCTCGCTGTTGATTACGGCGAAGATCGCGGTCACGGTTTCGTTGCTCGTGCCGCTGGTTGCGCTCGCGCTGCCGGTCGTCGATACGGCGGCGGCCATCTTGCGGCGCTTCCGCGCCGGCAAAGCGATCACGGAGGCCGACCGCGGCCATTTCCACCACATCCTCGTGTTCCGGTTCGGCCTCAACGTTCGGCAGGCGGTGCTCTTGATTTACGCGGTGTCGTTCATTCTCGGCATGGCGGCGTATCTGCTGTCGGGTTCGCTCGGCGTGCACGGACGGTCGGCCGGCATTCTCTGATGCACCGGCTCAAGGTGATGACCGTGTTCGGCACGCGGCCGGACACGATCAAGATGGCGCCCGTCGTGCGGGCGCTCGCGAACGCGCGGCCCGCGATCGAACCGGTCGTCTGCGTGACCGCGCAACACCGTCAGATGCTCGACGATCTGCTCGCGCTCTTCGGGATCGTACCGGACTTCGATCTCGACGTGATGCGCCACGATCAAACGATCGCGCAGATCACGACGCGCGTGCTCGAAGGCATGGAGGGCGTGCTTGCCCTCGCGAAGCCCGACGTGGTGCTCGTGCACGGCGACACGTCGACGAGCACCGCGGCCGCGCTCGCGGCCTTCTACGCGAAGATTCCGTGCGGCCACGTCGAGGCGGGGCTGCGCACCTCGACGATCTGGGAGCCGTTTCCCGAGGAGATGAACCGCCGCCTCACGGGTCGTCTCGCCTCGTATCATTTTTCGCCGACCGAACGCGCGCGCGAGAATCTCGAACGCGAGAACGTAAACCCGGCCGACATCATCGTGACCGGCAACACCGTGATCGACGCCTTTCTCGACGTGGCCTCGCGCGAACCCGCGTCGCCGCCCGCGGCGTGGGCCGGACTCGATCCGGCGCGGCCCTGGATTTTCGTGACCGCGCACCGGCGCGAAAACCACGATCGCATGGAAGCGATCTGCGGCGCGCTCGCCGAGATCGCCGCGTTTCCGCAGCGGCCGCAGATCCTGCTGCCGGTGCATCCGTCGCCGCGCGTCGCGCCGATCGTGCATCGCCTGCTGGGCGGCGTCGCCGGCGTCAACCTGGTCGCGCCGTTGCCGTACGATACGACGGTGCACTCCATCAAACGCTCGACGCTCGTCCTCACCGACAGCGGCGGCATTCAAGAAGAAGCGCCGTGCCTCGGCAAGCCGGTGCTGGTCATGCGCGACGAGACCGAGCGTCCCGAAGGCATCGAGGCGGGCACGCTCGAGCTCGTCGGCGCGGACCCGCGCGCGATCGTCGCCGCGACACGCCGTCTGCTCGAGGACGAGACGGCCTACGCGCGGATGTCGCGCGCGAACAACCCGTACGGTGACGGCCGCGCCGCGCAACGCGTCGTGGACTGGCTGCTCGCGCGTTTACGCGACGGCGCCTATCCGGAACCCTTCGACGGTCACGCGGTGCTGTAACGGTCCACGTGGAGCGCGATCGCGCTGACGATCTCGGGCTTCGTTACGTCGCCGTGTTCGTGGATGGTCGGCAGCGGATCGGGACCCGAGCCGTCGATGTTCCGTAACCAGAAACCGCTTGGGAACGGCGCGTAATCCGTTCCGGTCGACGCGAGCACGTCGTTCGTCGTTTCCGGCGTCGCTTGCGCCCCGTCGCCGCCCATGCCGCCCCATTCCGAAACCGGCGCCACGGCCGCCGCGCCGACTTGGCGCATGATCTGCGAAGCGATCGGATACCAGGTGCCGACCGCCGAGTCGTGCGCGCTGTGCGTGGCGAGGATGAAGTCCGTCGCTTTGCGATTGCCGATGACCGCTCGGAACGTGCCGTCGGTATCGTTCCGATCCCAATCCTTCGCCATGCCGTAGTGCGAATAGGCCGCCTGGAGCAGCGAGATCGAATTGACGGTCGTGGCCGCGTCGAGCGCGTTCGCGGCCGACGTGACGAGCCGGCCGCCGAACGAATGTCCGATCAGATGGACCCGCAGTTTGCGCGCGGCGCGCACGTTTGCGAGCAGCGGCGCGAGGCCGGTCGCCCCGACGACTCCGGCGCGTTGCTTCATCGTGTAATAGGTAAAGAGGTTGAGGAAATCCGCGGCCGACGAAGCCACGCGGTTCGTGATGTCGCCGAGGAGTCCGGCGCCCGAACCTGCCGGCACGCCGGCCGGGACGGCGGACTGCGCGTCGAGGCTCGCGCCGCCGCCGGAATCGGCGTTCCCCGCGGCGACCGGAACGGCCGTCGCGAGCCCGCCGCTGCGCGCCGCGCCGATCGCGGCGAGCACGTCGCGTCCCGCCGCTCCTCGCACGACGGCCATCGCCGCGGTCAATCCCTCGTCGACGAGCGGATCGTGGGGCACGATCGCGGCGAGCGCCGCGACGAACGTGTCGGCCGCTGCGGGATCCGTGTCCAAGTTCGGAATCGCCGCGCGCGCGGCGGCGACGGCGGCCGTCGCAGCCGCGTCGCCCGGAAACATCTCGGCGACCCGGTCCAGGCGCGCGTCGATCAACGCCGGCACCGGATCTTCGGCACTTTGACCTTGCGCGGGCGGCGCGCCGAAGACGAACGCTTTGGACGGCCAGTACACCGCCGCCACGGCCGGGACGCGTCCCGCGAACGGAATCGTGTTCGCCGCGACGAGCGTCTGCAGGTTCGTGAAGAACGGCGCGTAGAGTTCCGTGTAGGCTTCGTCGTCCGTGTTATTCCAGCCGTGGGAGAAGACGAAGAGATCCGTCGCGTTCGCGGCCGCCCCGGTCGTGACGAACGCGTGCAATTCCGTTGCGATGCTCGCGTCGACCGGTGAGCCGTCTTGATCGAAATAGAGTTCGATTGCCGGATAGCCCGCGTAATCGCGCATGGTGAACTCCTAAACGGACGAAATGGCGCGCATGAGGTCGACGAGCCCCGCTCCTTGATGGTTCGGGTCGCGTCGCAGATCGGTTGCGGTTTGCAGCAGCAGGTCTTTGACGTCGAGCGGTTTGCCGATGTACTCGCGCCGAATCGACAAGAACGCGGCGATGATCCCCGAGACGTGCGGCGCCGCCATGCTGGTGCCGCTATCTTCGAGATACTCGAAGCCGGCGATCTTCGCACGCTGCTGCAGGTTCGTCTTCGCCGCCCCCGCCGCGCAGGACACGATCCGTTCCCCGGGCGCGAGCAGGTCGGGCTTGCGCCGCCCGTCGCCCGTCGGCCCCTTCGACGAAAAATAGGACACGCCGTACGTGTGCGGCATCTCGCGATGCGTCGAGCCGACCGTGATCGCGAGGTCCGCATTGCCGGGGTCGTTGATGCTCATCGTCATCCCCTGCGCCCAGACGCCCGTGAACTCGGTATTCGAATAGCCGTAACCGGAATTGCCGGCCGCGACGACGACGCAGACGCCCGACGAAACCAGCCGGTTCACCTCGATGCAGAGCGGACTCTGCCCGCACGCGAACCACTCCGGATCGAACCCGTACCCCAAGCTCAGATTGACGCCGTGCACGACGATGTTCCGGCCGAAATCGTTCAAGGTCTGAACGTATTCCAGCGCCTGGATCACCGAACTCGCGAGACCCCGGTTGTTCGCGTCGAGGACGCGCAGGCTCAGCAGCTTGCACTCGGGCGCCATGCCCGCGATCCGGCGCGGCGTGTCGATCTCGAAATTGATGCGGTTGGATTCGTCGCGCTGCTGCGTGATGACGGGGATGCGCGGCGGCGCGCCCGGCGGCCCGTCGTCGATCACGCTGCCCGCGATGATCCCGGCAACGTGCGTTCCGTGGCCGCACGGGTCGTCCGGCGGATCCGGCCGGAGACCGCCCTGCGTGAAATCCCGATGGTAGAGCGGCGGCGGAAGATCGAGGTTCGCGGACTTCTTAAAGTGGACGTGACCGGCGTGGATGCCCGAATCCAGGACCGCCCAGACGATGCCGCGGCCGACGGCGGAGAACGAGACGTGGGCGGCATCCGCCTTCACGGTCGCGATCGAATGCGTGATCAGGCCGGTCACCTCGTGATCTTCCCAGATGCGGAAGATCGGCGACTCGCCGTCATCCCCGCGCGTCAACTGCGCGAGGGTGCGAATCTGATCGCCCGTGAGCGCCGCGAAGACGTAGGGCAACGTGCGCGCGAGCGAATCGGCCGAGGCGTCCGTCTCCGGCGGCGGCGGCACGCCGAGACCCGCGAGCATCGAGCGGATCGCGGTGCGCGCCCCGATGCGGCCGTCCTTGTACTTCGTGTTGATGTCGATGATGACGGCGTACGTAATGGGTGCGGCGGCCGGCGTCGTCGCGAGCGCCGCTTGTTCGTCCGCGAGCTTCGAGGCCAGCGGTTCCGTGATGAAGAGTGGGATCAGCGTGCCCGGATTGAACTGCTTCGCCCGTTCGGGCCGCCGGCCGTTCGGAGGCGTTTGATCGGGGCCGCTCTCGTCCATCTGCGTTCGTCCTCGGCAAGGCCGCTCGGCGGCTTCGCCGAAACGCGATCTCCTGTGGAGTCGCCGCTCTTTTCCGTCGATCTCTTGGCCTCCCCTCAAGCGTACGCCGCGGGCGAGCCCGTGTTCGCAATCGAACCGGAGGGCTGCGTCATCCGCTCCGCCGTCGTCACCGCCGCCGCGGCGCCGGGCGACGAGCGCGTGAACCTGCGCTATTGCGTGCCGGCGAACGTGATGGACCTCTTCGGGTCGGTTACCCACTCGCTCTACGGGTGGTCGCAAACCGGCATCGAGGAAGCCGTGTCGCCCGGGCACGTCCATCCGATGGCGCAATTCGAAGCGGCGGCGTCACCGGACGGCACGCTCGCCGCCGGGACGATCGTCCTCCTGTTGCGACGGGAATTCTTTCGTGTCACGCTCGCCGCGCTCGCGGAAAGCGTGCCGCCGGGAGCCGCCCCGGGCGACCGCTTCGAGACCCGGGCGCTCGCAGTCGACCCCTCGGGCCGATTCCTCGCGGCATCGGCGCCGCCGGTGCCGACCGAACGGGTCAAGTTCGTCCTGGTGACCCAATTCCGGGAAGCGCTCGGCGCGCCGCCCGATCCCGCCCCGCAGGGCGCCGGTGCGAGCCGGTAAGAGGGTTCGCTCGAAGGGGTCCCAAAAACCGAACCCGCCGTGTCAGAGGCCGATTTGCGTGCTTATCATGATCGCAAGCGGCCCATGGCGGTATGGTCGATCGTTTTTGCCGTGCTTGCCGGGGCCGTCGTCGCGACGAAATCCCCCATCGGTGCGGCGGCGCTGGTCTTCGGAACGGGTTGCGGGCTAGCCAACGCGTTCCTGACCATGCGGGGGAACGAGCGGCTCCTCGACCACCGGTCCGTGCCGGCCTTCGTCATAAGCAGTATCGTGAGGATTGCCGTTTTCGGTATAGTACCGGTGGAGTTTGCGTTGCACGGTCCGCTGTGGACCATGGCCGCGTACTTCGTCGGGTTTTTTACGCCTCTCGCGCTCTACGCCGCCCTCGCCGCGCGTGGCGCGCGACGTCCGAACGGGATAACGTGAAAGAGGAAATCGGCTCGCACACCTATTGGCTCCTCCCCGTCCTCGGGTGGGTGCACGGTGATACGATCTTGACGACGTGGCTCGCCATGGCGGTCGCGCTCGCGTTCCTCGCCTACGTCGGCGCCAGCTACCGGACGCCGCGCGCCGGGCGTACGCAGACGGTTTTCGAAGGCGTGGTCGATTACATTTCGGACTTGGTGGCGGGCTCCCTCGGCAAGCGCGGCGAGCCCTTCGTGCCGTTCTTCATCGCGCTCTTCATTCTGATCTTCTTGCTCAACCAGTTCGGGGTGATTCCGTTCAAGGCGCTCGGCCTGCCCTTCGGCGGCTCGCCGACGGCGGACCTCAACACGACGGTCGCCTTTGCGCTGCTCGTGTTCTTCCTGATCCAAATCACGGCGATCCGCCAGCGCGGTATCAAGGCCTACGCGCACATCTTCGAGCCGTGGTTCCTCGCGCCGATCAACCTGCTCGAAGAACTCGTGCGGCCCGTCACGCTTGCGGCGCGGCTCTTCTTCAATATTTTCGTGGGCGAGCTGCTCTTCATCATCATCGCCTCGATCATCACGGCGAAGGTCATGATCGGCTCGTTCAACCTCTCGCTCGCCGTGAGCGTTTTGCCGTTTTTCATTCAGTTCTTCAATTTTTTCGTGGGCACGATTCAAGCGTTCGTGTTCACGTTGCTCGGCATCGTCTACCTTTCGCTAGCGACGGCCGAGGACCACTAACCCTCGGACCCGTGCCCACGGGTCCAACAAGAAAGGTTTCCCAAAGTGACTTCAGAGAGCTTAGTTGCCGCCGCGACGATCCTAGCGTTCGGATTGATCGTCCTCGGCGTCGCGCTCGGTTCGGCCGTCGGCGACGGCATCGTCGCGTCGAAGGCCGTCGAGGCCATCGCGCGTCAGCCCGAAGCGCGCCCGAACATCTTTACGTTCCTCTTCCTCGGCGTCGGCGTTCTGGAAGCGTTCCCGATCATCTCGCTCGGACTCGCGTTCTATCTACTTCTCGTCGTCGCGAACGTGCCCCAGTTGCTCACGCATCTCTCCGCCGGCCACTAACATGCCGCCGTCGCACCAGCCGTTTCTTTCGCTCGACTCGACCTTCTGGGTCCAGCTGCTCAATTTCGCGATATTCTTCGCGATCCTGAACGGCGTGTTCTTGCGTCCGGTCGGTGCGGCCATCAAGAAGCGGCGCGCGCACATCGACGGCGCGCAGAGCGATTACGAGCGCTACGCCCACCAGATCCGGACCTTGCGTTCGGATGCCGACGGACGCCGGGCGGCGGCGCGCCGCGCGGCCGACGAAACGATCGCCGCGGCGCGCGCGGCGGCGGAACGCGAGGCGGAGAGCGAACTGGCGGGCCGGACCACCGAGGCGGAAGCGATCGTCGCGCAAGCGCGCGCCACGGTCGCCCTCGAATTGAACGCGGCACGCGCGCGCCAATCCGAACTCTCGCAGAACCTCGCGCGCACCCTGCTCGAACGTGCCGTCGGAGGCGATTCGTGACCGACTCGTTCTACGAAGCGGTCGCCGTTTGGAGTCAGGTCGTCGCGTCGGTCCTGTTCGTGATCGCGCTGATCGTGATCTGGCTGCGCTTCATCGCGCCTGCCGTCGCCGCGTCGCAAATTCGCAAGAACGCGGAGTTGCTCGCGTCGGAAAAGCGCCGCGACGACGCTCGTGCCGAACTCGAGGGCGCGCAGAACGAAATCGCGACGGCCGACGCCGACGCCCGCGCGATCGCGCAGCGGGCCGAAGCCGACGCGGCACGCCTGCGTGACAAGCTGCTCGCCGAAGCGCGCGCCGAAGGCGAACGCTTATTGCGGTCGGCGGCGGGAGAACTCGACCGGGCGCGCGCGGCGGCGCGCGACGAGTTGCGCAACGATCTGCTCGAAAGCGCCATGCAGATCGCGCGGGACGCGGCCGTTCGGCTCGACGACGGCACGAACCGCCGCCTCGTCGGCGACGCGGTCGACTGCGCCGAACGCGGCGGCCACGACTGATGCCGAACGAAACGCTCGCGCGGCGCTACGCGACCGCAATCTTCAACCTCGCGAAACAAAACGACGCGATCGAAGCGGTCGGACGGGACCTCGGAACGGCGGCGACGGCCATCTATGCCGCGGACGACGTCCGCCGCTTCTACCTCTCGCCCGTGTTCGGACGGAAGAAAAAAGAAGACGTGCTCTTGGGCGTCTTCGAAAGCAAACTCGGGGAGATCGCACTGCACGCGCTCTTGCTGCTCGTGCGCAAACGGCGCGAAGCGCTGCTGCGCCAGATCGTCGTCGAGTACGGGAAGCTGGCCCTGCGCGAGGAGGGCAAGGAGCGGCTCGAGATCGTCAGCGCCCGCGACCTCGCGCCGAACGAACTCAACAGCATCGTGGTGCGCCTCTCGCGGAGCTACGGGAAAGCGTTCGACGTCTCGCATCGCACGGACCCGAGCCTTCTCGGCGGCGTGCGGATCACGCTCGGCGACCGCAGCATCGACGGCTCGCTCGCCGGCCGCATCGACGAACTCGCGCGCGAACTCTTCGCCCGCAACTGATTCACGCAACGGACAGGAACGCTATACATGATTAACGCTGACGAAATCGCCGGAATCCTTCAGAGCCAGATCGCGAACTTCAAGAGCGAGGTTCACGAGGACCAGGTCGGCACGGTCATCGAGGTCGGCTCGAGCATCGCGCGCATATACGGGTTGGACGCCGTCCAGCAATCGGAGCTGGTCGAGTTTCCGAACGGGCTGCAAGGCATCGCGCTCAATCTCGAAGAGGATAACGTCGGCGTCATCATTCTCGGGCCCGACTCCGACATCAAGGAAGGCCAGCAGGTCCGGCGGACGGGCCGGATCGCATCGGTTCCCGTGGGCGGAGCGGTGCTCGGGCGCGTCGTCGATCCGCTCGGCAACCCGGTCGACGGCAAGGGGCCGATCGCGACGAGCAAGTTTCGAACGATCGAAAACCCGGCTCCCAACGTCGTCGAGCGTCAACCGGTCAAACAGCCGATGCAGACCGGAATCCGCGCGATCGACGCGCTGATTCCGATCGGCAAGGGTCAGCGCGAGCTCATCATCGGCGACCGTCAGGTCGGCAAGACCGCGATCGCGATGGACACGATCATCAACCAGAAGGGCAAGGACGTCTTCTGCATCTACGTCGCGATCGGCCAGAAGGATTCGACCGTCTCGTCGCTCGCGTCGCGGTTCGAGATGGAAGGTGCGATGGAGTACACGACGATCGTGACGACGTCCCCGGCCGCGTCCCCCGCGCTCAAGTACATCGCCCCGTACGCCGGTTGCGCGATGGCCGAGGAATTGATGTACGAGGGCAAGGACGTGCTCATCGTTTACGACGATCTGACGAAGCACGCGATCGCCTATCGCGAAGTCTCGCTCTTGCTGCGGCGCCCGCCGGGCCGTGAAGCCTACCCGGGCGATATCTTCTTCTTGCATTCGCGCCTTTTGGAGCGCGCCGCGAAGCTCTCCGATGAAAAAGGCGGCGGCTCGCTCACGGCGCTGCCCGTCATCGAAACGCAGGCGGGCGACGTCTCCGCTTACATCCCGACGAACCTCATCTCGATCACCGACGGCCAGATCTACCTTTCGACCGCGCTGTTCTTTCAAGGCGTCCGGCCCGCCGTCGACGTCGGCATCTCCGTCTCGCGCGTCGGCTCCGCCGCCCAAACCAAGGCGATGAAATCGGTCGCGGGGCAACTCAAACTCGATCTCGCGCAATACCGCGAACTCGCCGCCTTCGCAAAGCTCTCGTCCGACCTCGACAAGAACACGCAAGCCACGCTGACCCGCGGCGAGAAGATCACCGAGATCCTCAAGCAGCCGCAGTACCAGCCGCAGAACGTCGAGGATCAGGTCCCGCTTCTCTACGCCGCGACCAAAGGCTATCTCACGAACGTCGAGACCGCGCGCATCGGAGAATGGTCGCGCAGCTTCATCGGGTTCCTCCACGAGAAACACCCCGAAATCACGGACGGCATTCGCGACTCCAAAGCCCTCTCCGACGACGCCGCAAAAGCGCTCGCCGCCGCCATCGAAGCGTTCAACAGCTCATTCTGATGCAAACACTTCGCAGACGTGAGGTAACGCATGCCTAGCGTTCGAGACCTGCGCGATCGCATCAAATCGCTCAAGAGCACGCAGCAGATCACCAAGGCGATGAAGCAAGTCGCCGCCGCCAAGATCCGGCGCGCGGAGATGGTCCAAAAACAATCGCGTCCCTACGCCGATGCCCTCGGGACGATGCTGCGCGATCTCATGGCCGCCGTCGGCGCCGTCGATCATCCGTTCCTGCGCCCCGGGCGCGAAGGTGCGCCCAAGGGCGTGATTCTCATGACCGCCGACAAAGGCTTGGCCGGCGCGTTCAATTCGAACGTGGTGCGGCTCGGCGAGCGATACGCGCGCGACAACGGAGCCGTGATCTGGTACGCGGTGGGGAACAAGGCGCGCGCCGCGACGAAGCGGATGCAGGCCGAGACCGCGCTCTCGGAACCGCTCTCCGCGGGCGCGAAGCTGGAACTCGCCCGGAAGCTCGCCGCGATGGTGACCGACGACTTCACGAGCGGCAAGATTTCGGAGATCGTGCTGCTCTCCTCGAAGTTGGTGTCGGTGATGGTGCAGCGTCCCGAAGCGCGGACGCTCGTGCCGATCGTCGCCGCAAAGCCCGAAAACCAAAACGAAGACGACGCGAAGCCGGGACCGAAGGCCGCGGTCGAGTTTGCGCCGTCGCCCGAAGCCGTGCTGAAGATGCTGCTTCCGAGATATCTCGAGTATTCGATATTCGCCGCGATGCTCGAGACGGACGCAGCGTTCTATTCCGCCCAATTGATCGCCATGACCAATGCGACGGAAAACGCGGGCAAATTGCTCGACGATCTGACGCTCGCCATGAATAAGGCTCGGCAGGCGGCCATTACCAACGAAATGCTCGAAATCGTCGGCGGCGCGAACGCGCAAGCCGGATAAGACAAAGGGAACGAAATCATGCCTACTGCTACCGTGGCTGCAACCGGTAAAGTCACCCAGGTTCTCGGAAACGTCGTCGACGTCGAGTTTTCCGCCGAGACGCTGCCGTCGATCAATTTCGCGCTGACCGTGCAGGTCGGCGAGAACGAGGCCGCGACCGTGCCGACGAACGGCGGGGCCGGGAAAACGAGCGAGTCGCCTGCCGTGGCGGTTACGATTCGACAACTCGTCCTCGAAGTGCAGGACGAACTCGGCAACAACCAGGTGCGCTGTCTTGCGATGGGCTCGACGGACGGGCTCGTCCGCGGGCAGGCGGTCGTGAACACCGGCGCCCCGATCACCATTCCGGTCGGCGAAGGCACGCTCGGCCGTATCTTCAACGTGCTGGGCAAGGCGATCGATTCCGACGAGCCCGTCGAGGCCGCCGCGATGTGGCCGATCCACCGCGACGCGCCGAATTTCGCGGCCCAGGATCCGACGCCGAAGATTTTCGAGACGGGCATCAAGGTGATCGACCTGATGGCGCCCTACACGCGCGGCGGTAAAGTCGGCCTCTTCGGGGGCGCCGGCGTCGGCAAGACGGTGCTCATTCAGGAGCTGATCCGCAACATCGCACAGGTCCACAAGGGGTTCTCGGTCTTCACCGGCGTCGGCGAGCGGACGCGCGAAGGCAACGACCTCTGGCTCGAAATGAAAGAGTCGGGCGTGCTCGCGCAGACGACGCTCGTGTTCGGCCAGATGGACGAGGCGCCCGGCGTGCGCTTCCGCATCGCGCAGACGGGCGTCACGATGGCCGAGTATTTCCGCGACGAAAAGGGCGCGGACGTGCTGCTCTTCATCGACAACATCTTCCGCTACATGCAGGCCGGCTCCGAAGTCTCCGCGCTGATGGGCCGCATGCCCTCGGCGGTCGGCTATCAGCCGACGCTGTTCACCGAAATGGGTGCGCTCGAAGAGCGCATCACGTCGACCAAACAGGGCTCGATCACCTCGGTGCAGGCCGTGTACGTGCCGGCCGACGACTACACCGACCCCGCCGTCGCCACCACGTTCGGACACCTCGACGCGACGACCGCGCTCTCGCGCCAGATTTCGGAACTCGGCATTTATCCCGCCGTCGATCCGCTCGCGTCGTCGTCGCGCATCCTCGATCCGCAAATCATCGGCGACGAACACTATCGCGTGGCGCGCGGCGTGCAAGAGACGCTGCAGCGCTACAAAGACCTTCAGGACATCATCGCGATCCTCGGCGTCGAGGAGCTCTCCGAAGACGACAAGATCACGGTCGGACGCGCGCGGCGCATGCAGCGGCTCTTCTCGCAGCCGTTCTTCGTCGCCGAACAGTTCACGGGGCGTCCCGGCGCCTACGTGAAACTCGAAGACACGATCGCCGCCTTCGCCGAAGTGCTCGAAGGCAAACTCGACGATCTCCCCGAGCAGGCGTTCTACATGGCGGGCGGCATCGACGAAGTGAAGGCCAACGCCGAAAAGCTCGGCGCGACCGCATAGTGGCCGACAGCAAAACGATTCCGTTCCGCCTCATCACGCCCGAAGCCGTCGCGTTCGACGGTCAGGCGGAGCTGGTGATCGCGGTCGGCACCGAAGGCGAAGAGGGAATTCTTCCCTCGCACGCGCCGTTTCTGACCGCGCTGCGCCCGGGCATCTTGCGCGCGAACGTCTCCCAGGACGGCGGCTTTCCGGAGCGGCTGGAGTTCGCGACGAGCGACGGCTTCTTGCAGGCGCTGCCGGACCGTCTCGTCGTCCTCGTCGGCGCCGCGGAAAAACGCGAACAGGTCAACGTCGCCGCCGCGCAAGCCGATCTCGAAGCGGCAACGGCCCGCCAAAAAGAACTCACGCCGCAGACGGCCGAGTACGCGCGCGAGCAGTCCATCATCGACTTCGCAAACGCTCGCTTGACGCTCGCGCACTAGCGCTTTCCGCGGATCGTTTCGGCTCAGCCGTTCGTCGCAAATCCGTACGCGTGCTCGATCGCTTCGGTCCCGGCGATCACCGTCGGTTGGGAGGCAACGCGACGGCCGCCGAGCGCCCGGTAGAAGTCGTCGACGTCGTCGTCGCCTTCCAAAATCCAGATTTGGAACGGGGTCAGACCCTGCGAGGCCAAGTACTGTAGTACGGCGTCGAAAAGCGCGCGGCCGTGCCCGTGCGCGCGGTGTTCGGCGAGCAGGTAGATCGCGTACAGTTCGCCCGGATAGCGCGGATCGGCGCTGCGATTGGGGCCGCAGGCCGCGAAGCCCACGATCTCCCCCGGCGCCTCGTCATCGATTGCAACGACCACGCGCCGGATGTCGCGCGCGCCGATCAGGTCGCGCCAGAGGCGCTCGCGCTCGTCGTAGCTCAGATTTTCGAGGACGGTACTCGGCAACAGCTTCGTGTACGACGTGCGCCACGCGTCCACGTGGATGCGGGCGATGGTTGCGGCGTCGGCGAGCGTGGCGGGGCGAACCATGCCGCGCGCTTCGGCCCCGTCCGGCGCGAGCCTTCGCGCGCGGGTGCGGCTCGCGCGGATTGCGAACCGTAGGCGGTACGATCATGAACGTTCTCGACCGTCTTGAAACCACGCTCCGCGTAAGCGGGGGGCACCAGCTCTCCGGCTCGGTTGAGACGCACGGCGCGAAGAACGCCGCGTTGCCGATCATGGCCGCTTGCTTACTCGCGAATTCGCCCGTGACGCTCCGTCGCGTCCCGCATATCACCGACGTCTCCGTAATGTGGCAACTACTCGAAGCGCTCGGCGTCCGGCTGCGCTCCGAAGGTCCGGGAACGATCACGATCGACGCGTCGAACCTTGCGAAGCACAAGGCGCCCTACACGCTCGTCCGCAAGCTCGCCGCGTCCTTCGATTTGGTCGGTCCCTTACTCGGCCGGTTCGGACGCGCGGAGGTGCCGCTGCCCGGCGGGTGCATCCTCGGCACGCGCGCGACGGACATGCACGAGCAGGCGTTTCGCGCACTGGGCGCCGAGGTCTCGAACGCGCACGGCTATCTGATCGCGAAGATGCGGGGCGCCTCGCTCGTCGGCAGCGATATCGAATTTCGCCAGCCGAGCGTCGGCGCCACCAAGAACGCGATGCTCGCGTCGGTCCTGGCCGTGGGAACGACCACGCTGCGCAACGTCGCGATGGAGCCGGAAGTCGAGGACCTCGCGAACTTTCTGGTCGCCATGGGCGCGAAGGTCCGCGGCCAGGGAAGCGACACGATCGTGATCGACGGCGTGCGCGAACTGCACGGCGTCACGTACGACGTGATTCCCGATCGTATCGTGACGGGCACGCTGCTGCTCGCGGGCTGCGCCACGCGGGGCGACGTGACCGTGGAACGGTGCGCGCCGGCGCACCTCGCGGCCGTGACCGCGAAGCTGGTCGAGTGCGGCGTCAAGGTGACGCAAGGCGCCGATTGGATCCGCGTGCAGGCCGACCGCATCACGGGCGGCACCGAGATCCTCACGGCTCCCTATCCGGGATTCCCGACCGACCTCCAACCGCCCATGCTGAGCTTCCTCTGCACCGCCCCGGGGACCAGCGTCATCGAGGAGACGGTCTTCAACGCGCGCTTCTCGTACGTGAACGAACTCGCGCGGATGGGCGCCGACGTGCGGGTCGCAATCGACAACAACACCGCGCTCGTCAAGGGTGGCACCGCCCTCTCGGGCGCGCCCGTCGAAGCTCCCGATATCCGCGCGGGCGCGGCCCTGGTCGTGGCCGGCCTCGCCGCGCAGGGCGAAACGACGATCATCGGCCTCGAGTACGTCGACCGCGGTTATGAGCGCCTCGAAGAGATGCTTTCGGCGCTCGGCGGCCAGGTCCAGCGCGCGAGCGGCATCGCACCTGTCATGGAACCCTCCGGGACCTACGAGACGACCGCGTACCCCACGCTCATTTGAAGGCCGGGCGACTCGCTTGGGGCGCTTCAAAGGGCCTGGGTGGTCCATAGTCAACTTCCCTGGGTCGGGGGTGTCGTCCGAAAATGCGGCGCCTCGTCCGTTTTTCTAAGCGCCGCGGCCACGCTTCCGCGGTGCACAGCAGCGTGGAGTTTTCGTGGATATCGGGATCGACCTCGGCACGGCGAACGTGCTCGTCTACGTGAAGGGTAAGGGCATCGTGCTTCGCGAGCCCTCCGTCGTAGCGAAGGACGTGCGGACGAACAAGACGCTTGCGGTGGGCGAAGAAGCGCGCCAGATGCTGGGCCGAACGCCGAGCAACATTCAGGCGATCCGGCCGCTCCGCGACGGCGTGATCGCCGATTTCGAAGTGACCGAAGCGATGCTCAACTACTTCATCAAAAAGGTGACCAGTCGCCGTTCGTTTTTCGACACCCTCTTCCATCCCAAACCCGCGGTCGTCATCTGCGTACCGGCCGAAATCACGAGCGTCGAAGAGCGCGCGGTCCGCGACGCCGCCAAGCTCGCGGGCGCGCGGAGCGTCGAGATCATCGAGGAGCCGATGGCCGCGGCCATCGGCGCCGGCTTGCCGATCGACGGCCCGAGCGGGAACATGGTCGTCGACATCGGCGGCGGCACGACCGACGTTGCGGTCATCTCGCTCGGCGGCATCGTCGTCTCGCAGTCGCTGCGCGTCGCCGGCAACAAACTCGACGAGGCGATCATCCGCCACATCCGGCGCGTGTATAACCTGATGATCGGCGAACGCACGGCCGAGGAGATCAAGATCCGCATCGGGAGCGCGTACCGCTTGGATCAGGAACTCGTGATGGAGATTCGCGGCCGCGACCTGATCAACGGGTTGCCGAAGACCGTCAAGATCACGAGCGAGGAAGTCCGCGAGGCGCTCTCCGAGCCGCTGCAATCGATCGTCGAAGCCGTCAAGGCGGTGCTCGAGAAGACGCCGCCCGAACTCGCGGCCGACATCATCGACCGCGGGATCATCCTCACGGGCGGCGGCGCGTTGCTCCGCGGCCTCGATACGCTCCTCGGCGAAGTGACGGGAATTCCCGTGATCATCGCGGACGATCCGCTCTCGTGCGTTGCCATCGGGACCGGGTTGCGCGTTCGGCTCTGAGCGCGATTCGGGCGAACGGATGACGAGAACGGTCGATTCCAAGCGCTTGCGGCCCGCGGCGATCGCCGATGCCGTCGCGGTCGTCGTGCAGCGCGGCGGCGTCGTGATCTTTCCGACCGACACCGTCTACGGCATCGGGTGCGACCCGATGCGCGCGGAATCCGTCGAGCGGATCTTCGCGCTCAAACGCCGGCCGCGCTCGAAGCCGCTCGCCCTCCACTTCGGAAGCGTCGTCGAACTGCTCGAGTATGCCCCGGGGAACGCGGCGGCGGCGGCGCTCGCGCGCGCGTTCATGCCCGGCCCCCTGACGCTCGTCGTGCGGCGGCCGTCGTACGTGGGGACCTTCGTGACGGCGGGCCTGGAGACGGTCGGTCTCCGCGTGCCCAAGCACGGGCTCTGCCAAAAGATTCTCGAACGCAGCGGCCCGCTTGCGGCGACGAGCGCGAATTTCTCGGGTCACCCCGCGTTCGTTGGGAACGGTTTGGTGACGGAACTGCCGCCGGCCGATCTACGCGTTGACGATGGGCCCACGCCTCTGGGAGTTGAATCAACCGTGGTCGATGTGTCGAACGTAGCGGATATGGCGGACGCAATGAGTGGGGGCGCACGACTCGTGCGCGAGGGAGCGATCGGCGTAGGCATGCTCGAACGGGTCGTCGGGCGCGTCCTGCGGCCGGGTGAGGCGGCCCTGCGTGAGGGCGACCGGTGAGCGTGCTCTTGCGCGGCGCGGGAGTCGCACTCGCCTGCGCGTTCGGGGCGTCCGTCGCGCTCGCGGCGCCGGAAGCGCCGACGGGGCCGAGTTCGATGATCAGCCACGTGGGCGGGTTCGACCGGATCACGACGGGCAAGTTCGATTACAATTTGAACACGGGCGACTTCGTGATTCCGGGCCGGTTCACGGCGACGCGCGAGGGCACGGAGGTCACGGCCGATCAGGCGACGGGCAATTCGAAGACCAAAGTGATGCATGCGACCGGCCACGTGATCGTGCATCAAAATCAGGCGGTCGCGGGGCACGGTCCGAACGCGTCCAAATTCACCGAACGGCCCTCGACGCTGACCTGCGACAAGCTCGACGTCGACGGATCGCGAAAGCTGTTCACGGCAACGGGAAACATGCATTTCACCCAGGAGGGCGGTCGCGAAGCGACCTCCGACAGCGCGATCCTCGACGACGCGAACCACCACTTGCACATGGAAGGTCACGTGCACGTGAAGAACGGCGAGCAGAGTGTCGACTCGGACGTGCTCGATTACGATACGGTGACGGGTCAGCTCGACGGCAACGGCGACGTCACGATCGTCGCGCCGCTCGATACGCCGCCGCCCGCCGGCCCCAACCCCGCGTCCACCGGCAAACCGAAAAAGAAACGATTGCTGTCGTTGCCCGGAACGTAGCGCGGCGTGAGTTCCAAGCGTCCGTCGCGCGAGCGTAGCGTCGGGCTCTTCGAGCACGACGCACCGGCGCCGCTCGCCGCGCGCATGCGGCCGCGCACGCTAGCGGAATACGTCGGGCAAGAGCACATCGTGGGTGAGGGGCGCGCGCTGCGGCGCGCGATCGAGAACGACACGGTTCCCTCGATGATCCTCTGGGGGCCGCCCGGCACGGGGAAGACGACGCTCGCCGAAGTGATCGCGCGCGCGACCGGCGCCGAGTTCGTCGCGCTCTCGGCCGTGAGCGCGGGCGTCGCCGATCTGCGCGCGGTCGTTGCGGACGCGCAGCGCGCGCGGACGCTCGGCAAACGCACGGTCCTCTTCGTCGACGAAATCCACCGCTTCAACAAGGCGCAACAGGATGCGGTGCTCCCCTACGTCGAGGACGGGACGATCGCGCTGATCGGCGCGACGACGGAAAATCCGTCGTTCGAAGTCAATTCGGCGTTGCTCTCGCGCTCGCGCGTGTTCGTCCTAGAAGCGCTCTCCGATGCGAACGTCGAGACGCTCGTCCGCCGCGCGCTCGCGGATCGCGAACGCGGGCTCGGCGCGGAGCGCGTCGTGCTCGACGACGACGCGCTCGAGGCGCTCGTCGGGCTCGCGAACGGCGATGCGCGCGTGGCCCTGGGTACGCTCGAATTCGCCGCGAGCGCGGCGCCGCCGGACGGCTCCGGCACGCGCCGCATCGATCGCGCGCTCGTCGCCGACGCGCTACAGCGCCGCATCGTCGCGTACGATAAGAAAGGCGACAATCACTACGACGTCATCAGCGCGTTCATCAAGTCCGTGCGGGGCAGCGATCCGGACGGCGCGGTGTATTGGCTCGCGCGCATGCTCGACGCGGGCGAGGACGCGCTTTTCATCGCGCGCCGCATCGTGATCCTCGCATCGGAAGACGTGGGGCTCGCCGATTCGCGGGCGCTTTCGGTTGCGATCGCGGCGCAGCAAGCCGTCCACTTCATCGGCATGCCCGAAGGCTTCTATCCGCTCGCGCACGCGACGCTCTACCTCGCCACGGCGCCCAAATCGAACAGCGTCGGCCGCGCGTACAAAGCCGCGCTCGCGGACGTCGAGCAAACGCGCAACGATCCCGTGCCGTTGAACCTGCGCAACGCGCCCACGCAGCTGATGAAGAAGCTCGGCTACGGTCGCGACTACCGCTACGCGCACGAGGATTACGCGGCGAGCGGTGCGACGGGCGACCTGCCGCCGCCGGAGCGCCTCGAAGATTACCTGCCGGAAAATCTGCGCGACCGCGCCTACTTCGAGCCGGGCGAGCAGGGAGAGGAAGCCCGGCTCGGTCCCTGGATTGCCGCACGTCGGGCGCCGCCCGAGGATCTGCTTTAGCGCCTCCGCTTTTCGTCACCCTGAGCCTGTCGAAGGGCGGGTGGCGCGTCCCAGCCCGGCATGATAGGCTCGGTGTTCATGACGGGACGCATCTATGCGGATCACGCGGCGACGACGCCGGTCCGGGACGAAGTGCTCGAAGCGATGCTGCCGTACTTCGGGACCGTCGGCTTCAACGCGAGCTCCCTCCACGCCGAGGGGCGCGCGGCGCGGGCGGCGCTCGACGACGCGCGGGCCCGGACGGCGCGGCTGCTGGGCGCGAAACCGCGCGAGATCGTCTTCACGGGCGGCGGATCCGAAGCGGACAACCTCGCGATCCTCGGTGCGGTCCGCGCCGCGCGCGGGCGGGGCCGGCACGCGATCACGGCCGCGACCGAACATCATGCGGTGCTCCACGCGTTCGAGGTGTTGCGCGAGGAGGGGTTCGACGTGACGGTCCTCCCGGTCGACGGCGACGGCCGCATCGATCCGGCGGTCTTCGCGGCCGCGCTTCGCCCCGGCACGACGCTCGTCTCGCTGATGCTCGCCAACAACGAGCTCGGCACGCTCCATCCGGTCGCCGAACTCGCGCGGGTCGCGCGCGCCCGGGTGCCCGGTATCGTCGTTCATACGGACGCGGTCCAGGCGCCGGGCCGGCTCCCCCTCGACGTCGCCGCGCTCGGCGTCGACCTGCTTTCGCTCTCGTCGCACAAGTTCTACGGGCCCAAGGGCGTCGGGATGCTTTACGTTCGGAGCGGAACGCCGGTGGCTTCGCTGGTCGTCGGCGGCGGCCAGGAACACGGGCTGCGAGCCGGCACCGAGAACGTCGCGGGGATCGTCGGCTTCGCCCGCGCCCTGGAGCTCGCCGTGGCGGAGTTGCCCGCGGAGACGGAGCGCCTGCGCGGCCTGCGCGACCGTTTCGAGGTCGCGGCCGCGGCTGCGATTCCCGGGACCCGGGTCAACGGCGGCGGCGCGGAGCGGCTCCCGAACGTCTCGAGCATCGCCTTTCCCGACGTCGATGGGACGGCGCTCCTGGTCAATTTCGACTTGGCCGGCGTCGCCGTGTCCGCGGGGAGCGCGTGCGCGGCGGGGTCGACCGAACCGAGCCACGTGCTCAACGCGATCGGGGCGCCGGCCTGGGCCCGCGCCGGAACGCTGCGCTTCTCATTCGGAAAGCTGACGAGCCGGGAGGACGTCGAACGCTTATCAGCGATGCTACCCCTGCTCGCCGTCCGGTTAGGTGTCGCCGACCCCGATTTGGGTACATCAACATCCGGCTCGCCGAGGAGCTTTTCGGAGGTACCTTCTTGACTTCATCGATCGAATGGTGGTCGATCGGCATCGGAATCATGGCGCTACTCTTCGGAATCGGCGTGCTCGTGCTTTGCCTTGCGGCCGCGCGCCTGCTCGCGCGACTCGGTAAGACGCTCGACGAAGTCGACCGTCAAATCCCGAATCTCTCCCAGCCGATCGCGACCACGCTCACGCACGTGGGCGGCATCGCGGATACGGCGGATACGACGATCGCTCGATTCGGGCTCGCCATCGGTCAGCTCGAATACGTGGCGCAGGCGGCAACGCGCACGGCGAACACGATCGGGACGACGCTCTCCAACCTCGCCGCCAACTTCAAGAAATCGAAGAGCGACGAAATCGTCCCCGGCGGCGAGTCGATCTGACGCCGGTGGCACGCGATTCCGACGGATTTCTCGCAGGTCTCTTTACCGGAGCGCTCGTCGGCGCGTCGCTCGCGATGGTCCTCGCGCCCGCGTCCGGTGACGAGACGCGCGATCTTTTGCGGGCGAAGGCGCAGGAGGCGTCCGAGCGGACCGCGAGTCCAACCATCCCGGGTACACCCTGATGCGACGCAGTAACTAGGAGTTATTTTGGATATCAAAGTTCACGTTCGCGAGTCCGAAGACGACGCATACGTTGTGGAACTCGGCGGCGAGATCGACGTCTATACCTCGCCCAAGGTCAAAGACGCGATCACGGAGTTGATCGATCAGGGTCATTACAATCTCGTGATCAATCTCGAGAAGGTGCGCTACATCGACTCGACGGGCCTCGGCGTCCTGATCGGCGGACTCAAACGCGTGCGCGAGCACGGCGGTACCGTCAACCTGGTGTGCACGAATCCGCAGATCAAGAAGATCTTCGACATCACGGGTTTGGTGAAGATTTTCGGAATTTACGACGATGAGGCGGGCGCGAAGAAGGCGTTGGCGTGAACCAGCCCGAGCCGTCGTCAGAGCATCTCGGAACGGTCGAACTGCGCATTCCCAGTAAGCCCGAATGGGTCGCGGTCGCGCGGCTCGCCGTGGCTGCCATCGCGAATCGCTTGCCGTTCTCGGTCGAAGAGATCGAAGATCTCAAGCTCGCGATTGCGGAGGCTTGCACGATCGTCATTCAACAGGGTGGCGGAAGTCAGGCGATCGACATTACGTGCGATGCGTCGACCTCGCACCTGCGGGTCGAAGTACGCGATCACCGTTATCGCGACCGGGGCGAGTCCGCGAAACGTCCTGCGGTCATGGCCGTTGAGGGCGAAGGGCTCGGCATCTTCTTGATCCAGGCACTGATGGACGATCTCGAGTACAGCGTCGATCCGCAGTTCGGCACGGAACTCGTGATGACGAAGCGAGTCGGCGCATAGCGACGATGGATCCGCAGCCCCACGTCGATGAGGAGCGCTGGGATCGGGCTCGCACTCGCGACGCATTCGGGCGTCTCGCGGTCGCGCGTAACGGGAACGCTCCCGGCGCCGAACGCCTGCGCGACGAACTCGTCGTCGCACACCTCAATCTCGTCCGCTACCTCGCCGTAAAGTTCGCGAATCGCGGCGAGGCGCTCGACGATCTCATTCAAGTCGGTACCGTCGGTCTGATCAAGGCGATCGACCGCTTCGACCTCGAACGCGGCGTCGAATTCACGACCTACGCGACGCCGACCATCGTCGGCGAGATCAAGCGGTATTTTCGCGACAAAGGCTGGGCGGTCAAGGTCCCGCGCCGGCTGCAAGAACTCAATCTAAGCGTCAACCGGGCGATCGAGAAGCTCACGGTCAGCCTCGGGCACTCGCCGACGGTCAAAGAACTCGCGAATCACCTGCACGCCTCCGAGGAGGAGATCCTCGAGGCGCAGGAACTCGGCCAGGCCTATAACCTCCTTTCGCTCGACACCGAAGTGACGGGCGACGGCGACAAGAACGCGCAGACGCTCGCCGATTACATCGGCAAGACGGATCCGGGCCTCGCCAATCTCGAGGATCGCACGAACCTGGAGCGGGCCTTCGAGGTGCTCTCGCGCCGCGAGCGGATCATCCTCTTCTTGCGGTTCTACGAATCGATCTCCCAGACCGAGATCGCCAAGCGCCTGAACGTCTCGCAGATGCACGTGTCGCGCCTGCAGCAAAAGGCGCTCGAAAAGCTCCGGGACGTCCTCCTGGAAAAGTGAGCCGGGCGGCGGCCGGGGCGGGTTGACGGTCCGTTTCCGGCTGGTATACTAGGGAGCGTGTCTGTAGAACTTACGGGTGTCCTCCTCGGCGTGTTCGCCGCCATCATGTCGGCCGTGATCTATATCGGCGGGTTCGCGGAGCAAAAACGGGCCAACGAGGACTACGCGAAGACCGCTCCCCGGAGATAGGCATTCGCCGGCGCCGGCCGGAAATTCGGATGGGTCATGGCATTTTCCAGTCAGGAACTTCGGCGCTCGTTCGTCGAGTTTTTCGTTTCTAAGGGTCACCGCTTCGTCGCTTCCGCTTCGCTCGTGCCGGACGAGCTTTCGACGACGCTCTTCACGATCGCCGGGATGGAGCCGTTCGTCCCGGCCTTCCTCGGCGACGTTCCGCCGCCCGCGCCGCGCGCGGTCTCCGTGCAGCGCTGCTTGCGTGTGGCCGGCGCCAAATCCGACATCGAAAACGTCGGCCGCACCGGCCGGCACGGCACCTTTCTCGAAATGCTCGGGAACTTTAGTTTCGGCGACTACGACAAGCGCGACGCGATCCTCTTCGCCTGGGAATATTTGACGCGCGTCCTCGGCTTGGATCGCGACAAACTCTTCGTGACCGTTCACGTTTCGGACGACGAAGCGCGGCGAATCTGGGAAACGGACGTCGGGCTCGAGCCGCAGCGGATCACCGCGTTCGACGAGGATAATTTCTGGACGATGGGACCAACGGGTCCCTGCGGTCCCTCGAGCGAGATCTTCTACGACACGGGCCCGCAGCACGCGTCGTCGCCGGAAGATACGGGTCCGAATCTCGGTAACCGCTACGTCGAACTCTGGAACCTCGTCTTCCAGCGGTTCAATCGCTTCGCGGACGGGTCGCTCGTGGAACTGCGGACGAAGAACATCGACACGGGCGCGGGCTTCGAGCGCATGCTCGCGGTCGCGAACGGGATGGCGTCGATGTACGAGACCGATCTCTTCACCGACCTCATCGACGCGCAGCCGCCGGTCGGCGCCACCTCGCTCGCACCCGCCGAGCAACGCGTGCGCCGCAACATCATCGCGGACCACGCGCGCGCGGTCACGTTCCTGATCGCCGACGGCGTCTTCCCCTCGAACAACGACCGCGGTTACGTGCTGCGCTTCCTCGTGCGCCGCGCGATTCGCAACGGCAAGCTGCTGGGGTATCCGAGCGGATTTCTCACGGCGCTCGTCCCGGCGGTCGTGCGTTCGCTCGAATCCGGCTATCCGGAATTGCGCGCGTCGAGCGCCCGGATCGAGGCGGCCCTGGGTGCCGAAGAGATCGCGTTCAACAAAACGCTCGAACGCGGCAGCGAGATGCTCGCCGGACTGATCGAGACGGCGAAGGAGGCGGGCGCGCCGCTCGCGGGCCACGACGTCTTCACGCTCCACGACACGTACGGCTTCCCGTCCGAACTGACGCGCGAGATCGCAGCAGAAGCGGGCGTCGCGCTCGATCTTGCGGCCTTTGAAGCGGAGATGGCGGAGCAGCGCTCGCGCGCCCGCGCCGACGCGCAGAAGAAGCGCGCCGTCGTGAGCGTGACGGAGCTGCCCGCCGTCGCGAGCGCGTTCACGGGGTACGACGGTCTCGAGGACGACGGCGTGGTGCTCTCGATCTTGCAGAACGGGGCGCCCGTGCCCGCGATCGTGTCGGGCGACGAAGCCCAAGTGATCTTGGATCGCACCTCGTTCTACGCCGAAAAGGGCGGCCAGATCGGCGATCGCGGCGTGCTCGAAGCGATCGGCGACGACGGCCGGATTGCGACGTTCGCCGTTCTCGATACGCAGTTCGTGGGCGAGGCGATCGCGCATCGCGGCGTCCTGCGCGACGGCGCGATCGCCGTGGGCGATCGGCTGCACGCGGCGGTCGATCCGGCGTGGCGCGAAGAGATTCGGCGGCATCACACGAGCGCCCACCTGCTGCAGCGCGCGCTCAAGGACGTGCTCGGCGACGAGGTCGCGCAGGCGGGCTCGTGGGTCGGGATCGACCGGATGCGTTTCGATTTCCGCTCACCGAGCGGCGCGCTCACGCCCGGGCAAAAGCGCGACGTCGTTGCGCGCGTCAACGCGATGATCCGCGACGACCACCATCAAGTGATGAACGAAATGACGCTCGCCGAAGCGAGTGCATCCGGCGCGATCTCGATGGCGGGCGAGAAATACGGCGAGCGCGTGCGCGTCGTGCACTTCGGGCCGTCCGTCGAATTCTGCGGTGGCACCCACGCGCGCACGACGGGCGAACTCGGCATGTTCCTCATCGTGAGCGAAGCGTCGATCGGCACGGGCGTGCGGCGCATCGAAGCGGTCGTGTCCAAAGCGGCGGAGGCCTACGTCCTCGAACAGCAAGACCTCGTCGGCGCGCTCGCGGAGACGCTTTCGGCGAAGCCCGCCGAACTCTCGGAGCGCGTGGAACGTTTGCAAACCGAGGTTCGCGACATGCAGAAAGCGCTCGGCGACGTCAAGGCGCGGCTCGCGGCGGCCGACGCGTCGTCGTACGCGGAGCGCGCGGAAGATGCGGGCGGGAAAACGCTGGTCGCGGCGGTGGTCGCGGAGGCGAATGCTGAGGCACTGAAGCATCTGGGCGCGGCGATCCGGCAGAAGCTCCCGAGCGGCGTCGTCGCGCTTGCGGGGACGGACGGCGGGGTCGTATCGCTCGCGGTTTCGGTCAGCGACGACCTCGTCAAGTCGGGCGTGCACGCGGGGAATCTGCTCAAACTTGCGGCGCCGCTGGTCGACGGGCGCGGCGGCGGCCAGCCGGGCTACGCGCAGGGCGGCGGAAAAAACGCGGCCGGGGCGCCGGCCGCGCTCGACGCGATCCGCGTCGCTCTGCGCGGGTGAATGGGCGGCCGCCGCGCTGCTTCGCTCGCGCGGTCGCCGGAATCGCACTCGCGCTCGCGACCCTCGCGGCGCGGCCGGCGCCGCGCGCCGAGCCGGCCCCGCACCCGCACCCGCTTTCGGCCGCGCTCGTGCTCGCTCGTTACGCGCACGCCCTAGCGACCGTCAAACGCGCGCCGGTGGTCGCGTTCGATTACGCGGTCGAACAACTCGGCTTGCGCGACATGGAGCAGACGCACCGCGTCTATCGCAGCGGCCGCAGCGAACGCGACGAGACGCTGATCGTCGACGGGTACGAACTCCAAGCACCGTCGATCCGCATCATCAACAACCGGAACTACCGCTACGACATCGCGGCGGTCGCTCCGCAGCCGGCGGCGTACCGGTTCGTCTACACGGGCGCGATCCCGCGCGGCCCGAACTTCACCTACGTCTTTCGCACGGCGCCGTTCGGCCGCCCCGCCTTCGCCGTCACCGAAGTGGAAATCGACGGCGTGCGGTTCTTACCGAGCGCCGTCCGCTTCAAGCTCGTCGGCGACGACGCGCGCGGCAGCGGCACCCTCGCGTACGAATCGCACGGCGGCTACTGGGTCGTGCGCGATGCCGTCGTCGACGCGCGCCTCACGAGCGGCGCGAC
>Ga0116227_10002255_pt1 | contig 43891 bp, 21 predicted proteins | sample S1TSphgellanicum_FD_89693 | JGI IMG/M metagenome (GOLD analysis project Ga0116227, IMG submission 89693) | Host-associated microbial communities from peat moss isolated from Minnesota, USA - S1T2_Fb - Sphagnum magellanicum MG | ecosystem: Host-associated > Plants > Peat moss > Unclassified...
TCTAGCTTTTGCTTATTGAGAATTGGTTCAATAACCGCCTAATTCCCATTGTATCTTTTCATGTCTTGACACCCTCTATTCCTTACCAAGCAAGGGTTTGAGAGCGCATGTCACCCCCCCAGCGTACAGTTAGAAAATAAGATCCATGTTTTGAATAAACGTAGGAATCTTTTAAAGGGTGAAGAACAACAAGCAGAGCTAAACAAAATCATTTTAGAATTTTTAAGTGCTGACCCTGCAATAGCAAATCCTTCTTATTATTGCTATCAATACAATCCGATATTTCACGCTATCGATAACCTAGAGGAAAAACAACTATCAAGTGCTTCAATGGTTATGGATGTCATGCAAAGTCTAGGCTTAACACAGGTAATTAAATTTCATAATACTGATTTCCGGACATTTATCAACAACACTGATAATCAGTGGCTTCCATTTGATTTTATTTGGAATGATGCTAATGGTTTTGACGGGATTCCATTCAAAGAGTTATTTGATTTGCTTAACCCCAATAGTGGGATAATGGTTGTCCACGATATGCTAACAAGTGAGATAGGTCAAAAGGAGATTAGTAATATTAAGCAGGCTCAAGCAACAACCATGTTTAATGATTTTGAATTCTTCAGCATACTAGAGCCTCATAAGTTTTTTCAAACCAGTGCGATTTTAATTAGGAAAACATCGTGTAAACCCAAATTATGTCCAAATGGGATCACCCCGGAAGTAGAGCAAGATTTTAAGCGTTTTTTGGAAACTAGGGCAAATCTTAGGTTAGACGATGTTTGAAAAGAACGAAACAATTTATCAGCGGGGATGTCTGCCGTCTGTTTGACAAAACTGGCACAACCGTACTCAGTATCCCACAAGGATAACGGGCAGATCCGCAAGTGTTGGCATACTTGTTTCAATTGTAAGGTAGCTTTTTCAATGGGACTAGAAAAACTAGTGATGCGTTCATGTAATAACGGTAACGCCTAACTACCTTCTGCCTCTGGAATCCATGCGATAGTGCTGTAGCCTTGCCCCACTGGAACCTGACATCGGTTGGCAAGGTGTTCGTAGGTCCGATCCTTCAAGGTGACAGCCTCTACTTATATCTTCACCTGTCCATTAGAATGTCAATTCCTTGACAAGCGTGCCAAATCTTTCAGGCGTTCAATTTCCGTATCGCTTGTACCGAGGTGCATTACCGTATTTTATACACCTTTATCGTTATATCTATCACTATCGTTACATAAGCACATTCTCGCTTCTAATGTTACTTTCTTACAGTGCCATTCGTGTATTAGGGGTTTATCCAGAGAGGTGCAAGATATAGGGTAAGCGTGCAGCGTTCCCCAGTTGCGTCACTTATCCCCCTGAACAGATACGTTTAAACTCGCGCTAGTTTTTGATAGAGTAATATGGGCGATACATACAAACGAAAAACTCCATTAAAACGTGTTTCCGTACAGAACTAGGACATTTTACGAAATCCTAGAAAGTATTGAGTTCGCTCAACAAACAGTTCATTGTATTTCTAAAATATGTCAACCTCAGTTGTTCAAAATCAACCTTCAACGAATATTTTCTCAGGTTTTAACCAATTCTGGGAGAACGTCATAATGATCGTAGAGCCTTACTGGTATCCAACCAAGCCAGGGGGAAGAGCATTTTCAGATGTGATTCGGTCATGGGGGATGCTGGCTCTATTATTATTATTATTAATCTTGGTTGTAGGCTTAACAGCTTTTAATAGCTTCGTTAATCGCTACCTACTCAATATCGTCGCTGAAGAAAAAGATATTGCTAAATTTATTAATACGTTATGGCTTTATGGTATTGCCATCGTCGTGGTAACACTCTTAACAGTATTTTCTAAATTTGTGAGAAAACAAATCGCTCTTGATTGGTATGAATGGCTAAATGATCATATTGTAGAAAAATATTTCAGGAATCGTGCATATTATAAAATAAACTTTAAATCCGATATTGATAACCCAGATCAACGTCTATCTCAAGAAATCGAACCTATTCCCAGCAGTGCGCTGAGCTTTTCCGCTATTTTCCTAGAAAAAGTGCTGGAAATCTCAGTTTTTATAGTAATTCTTTGGTCAATATCCCAATTTCTTGCAGTTGCTTTGCTTATTTACACAATTCTAGGGAATTGGTTTGCTCTTTACTTGAGTCAAGAATTGAATAAAATTAATCAAGAGGAACTCGAATTTAAAGCTGACTACGCTTACGGGCTGACCCATGTTCGGAATCATGCTGAATCCATAGCTTTTTTTCAGGGAGAAAACCAAGAACTTAATATAATCAAGCGTAGATTTATGAATTTGGTGGCAACGGCTAAACGTAAGATAGATTGGGAGAGAAATCAAGACGTTTTTAATAGAGGATATCAAGCTGCTTTTCTATTAGTTCCGTTTATAGTACTTGCACCTTTACAATTTAGAGGTGAAATGGAATTTGGAGAAATTAGCCAGGCAGCAGCAGCCTGCCAATTGATCTCTACTGCTGTAGGAGACTTAATTAATGAATTTGGAACATCAGGACGATTTTCTAGTTACGTTGAACGTTTAAGTCAGTTCTCAGATGCGTTAGACTTGGTTACCAAACAACCAGAAAATCTGAATACAATCAAAACTATAGAAGAAAACCGTCTGGCTTTCGAGCATCTGACCTTACAAACACCAAACTATGAGCAGGTAATCGTTGAAGACTTATCACTTTCTGTTCAATCAGGAGAAGGTTTATTGATTGTTGGACCTAGTGGTCGGGGGAAAAGTTCTTTATTGCGAGCGATCTCAGGTTTGTGGAATGCAGGAACTGGTCGTCTGGTGCGACCTAGCCTAGACAAATTGTTATTTTTGCCGCAACGCCCTTATATAATTTTGGGAACTTTGCGCGAACAGCTACTCTATCCTCACACAACCCGTCAAATAAGCGACCAAGAACTCGAAGAAGTTTTGCGACAAGTTAATCTACAAAACTTACTGACTCGAATCGATGGCTTTGATACAGAAGTTCCTTGGGAAAATATACTCTCCTTGGGAGAACAACAACGTCTTGCATTCGCACGACTACTAGTCACTGATCCGAGCTTTACTATCTTAGATGAAGCAACGAGTGCTTTAGATTTGAACAATGAAAGTAATTTATATCAACACTTAAAAGCAACGAAAACAACTTTTATTAGTGTAGGGCATAGAGAAAGCCTGTTTAATTATCATCAATGGGTTTTGGAACTATCAGAAAATTCTCGTTGGCAACTTGTGACTGTACAGGATTATCGTCTTCAAAAGGCGCAAGAAATTGTGAAGGAAGGGGATAAGTAGTAGTCCTGTCAAGGTGACAAATCCCTCGATAAGATTGCCTAGCGTTAGCTCGCCCTTGGCGATCGCTAGGTCAGCGTTCCTCGCAAGCGAGGCACCGAGTCAGATGTGGGGCATATGATTGGTTTTAGCTAAAAATATGTCCAAACCTCATTTTCATGAGTACCAGTCTGAACTGCCTTCAAATACGGAAAAGCTGAAGTTGTTAATTTTAGACGAATTTGATTGATTACCTGGAACGACATTTTCATTCCTAATTGTTCAAAAATATCTCGCATAGATGTTTTTGCGTCAACTGAATCAAAAATTTTCTTTTCTTGAGCATCCAAATGAACTAATGGAAGAGAAAAAGAATCAGGTAATAACCTGTACTTCTCATCATCTTCCAAAATGTAACTTTTATGAATAGATTCAGCTTTCATGAACTTAGTATCTAAGAATTCTTCGCAAATCTTTTTTTCAGATTTTATTGGACGCCCACTGTCTTGTCGCTGTAAATAAAACCAAATCATTGGTGATTTTTCAAGTAATAAAAGATTTGACACCTGCCACCGATGTAAATCTGGTAAAGAATCATAAAGATTCTGCAATTCAGAATCTTTAAATGTCATATTCCAAGAAAAGGTTCTCTGTGCTTTATCAACCTGATTAAGGCAGGGAGCTACTAGCTCCAAACGACATAACCTTGCTAACTCTTCCAAAGATTCAACCGTATAGCTATATTCTACTGGTTGCATTAATGTATCTGCCAAGTGAGATTCTGGAAGATTTTTACATTGATGCATTAAAACAACTATTAAATCAGATATTGAATTTTCTGGAGAAGGTAAATTAATGAGTTTTTGAGTGATAGATAATTCGGATTCAAAGTTAATTGCTTCTGTACTACTACCAAGAATTCTAATTGCTTTCTGAAAAGCAGAGGTAGTAATTCGATGATATCGATTATATACCATTAATTCCAAAATTCCAGTAGGCTTTAAAGCTTTGGCTATTTTATCTAGGGTAGATTTAGGATCTGCATTATGGTGAATAACTCCTGTACAAATAATGTAATCAAAATTTTCTGTATAATTAATTTTATTAATGCTTTCTTCCTTAAGTTGTAAGTTTGAAATATTCAAATCCATCGCTATCTCAGCACATTTTTCTAACGATTTACTTGATATATCAGTACCTAATACCATAGCATTCGGGAATCGTAATGCTGTGAATATAGCTTGATTAGTTCCACATCCTGCTACCCAAATTTTAAAGTTTTGAGGAAAAAAATTATGCTCCCAATTCCCAAGGTTTTGATTTAGCATGATCCTCTCGAAATTTGGATCTATACAGTAATCAAATTTCATAGGTGCCCAAGGGTAAGTAAATTTACTGTAAAATCTAGCGTTGATATCATCCACTTCATTAGATGATGTTGCAAGCAGAAGATTCTCGTCATCATTTTTGTTCATGTTACTTTTGGTCATATCTTGAATTCATCAATGATAATTAGCTGATATAAGTCTATATCATTTATCTGCATTTTGCTGTATCAATTTTCTAATGACGCGATAAAGTAGCCTGAAAAGCTTGTAATATAAAGAGTGGAAAAATTTAGGTTACAATAATTAGTATATTTACCTTCAATCTTTGTCAATTAACGATAGTTGAGATGCCAAAAAGCCGGTTTTTTTGAGAAGCCGGGTTTCTAATTATCGCTTAACCGAGTAGTATTGAATAATCTCCCACAATACAATTCATTAAAAAAGTTAGCTTGAAATCTTGGTTACTTCCTTGCCCATTCTGATTAACATAGAAAAAGTTTGGTTTCCGATGGTCATGACTTGGTTGCCTATATAATTTTGAAATAGAAAAAATAATTTATGTGGTAATACATACTTCAGACATGCCGACTACAACCTTTCTTTCACCAGAGAATGGCATGCGCCCATGTGCAGTTAACATATTATCCAGCAATAATATATCTCCTTGATGCCATGAAAAAGTCACTGCCTCCTGCTGATATATATTACGAATTTCATCTAATATAGAAGTTTCAATTGGGGAACCATCACCATAGTAGGCATTACGTGGAAGCTCATCTTCCCCAAAAATTGATAATAGAGATTCGCGAATCTCTGGTTGTAAGCTTGAAATGTGGAATAAATGAGCTTGGTTGAACCATACCATTTCATCTGTGTTGGGATGTTTTGCAACAGCTTGACAAACCTGACGAGTTCTTAGGCGATCGCTATCTTTCCATTCAAATTCAATCCCTGCCTGATGGCAATAACTTTCTACATCTAATCTGTTTGTAGTTTGAAAAACATCTTGCCAAGACAAATCCAATTCACCAAAATTTCGGACATACATCACTTTCTTTTGGATAAACCGCTTTTTGATGTCAGGGTCTAGACGTTCAAACATTTTACGACTATCGGCAATTGGTGTTTCTCCACCTTTAGTAGCAGGTTCAACGCAGAAAAAGCAGATCTTCATCGGCCAAATGGAGGAGTAAGCATTCTCGTTATGTAGGGGAATTGATTGGTGAGGAGGATATTCTGTTGAGGTGTAAATTTTTTGACCAATCTGAGTGCGCCGTGTTGAGCGATAAGTATACTCTAATAAATCTCCTTGGGAAATAGCCCTAATAAACTTCTCAAACTCTTCCAATCCATTCACGTTAAAGTCTCGGAAAAGTATAGCTCCGTAATTTCGTAAAGCTTTATTGATAAAATCCTTATTGTTTGTAGACCATTTAACTAAATTTAATTGATCTATGGCAGGGAAGATTTTTAAAGGAAGAAATTGCTGACAATTAAACAATTCTGTCTTAACTAATTGTTCCTGATCTATGTTAACGACTTCACGTCTAGATAAATGTGAATTTATGATGCTATCTTCATCCAAATTGAGGTTTTTCATATGTATCTTAAAAAGCAAGGGAACAAGAAAAGGGAGCAGGTGTAGGAAATTAAGAAGAAAATTAAAAATAAGTGCGGACGCGAATAAATTTTTTCGTCACCACACTCCACACCCTACACCCTGAACGAGCGACCTAAAAGCCTTAGTTATCGTTAACCAACGATTCACACATTCGCGCCACACTCACGGAATTTCGCCATTATGCGCTCCAATGATATCATGTAGTCTGGTAGTTTTTCTTTGAGCAAAGCACGTAACTCGCTGACTGTGGGTGTTATCTGTGGCTGCTTTACCGACTGGCTGTCGGCTGCGATTGCCTACGGCACGCTAGGCGATCGCACGAGGGTTGTGAAGATCAACCTAACTTTTCCCGAACTTGGTCGCCCAGTGTGTGGTTTAATTCTTCCCAGATTCCTCTGCGCTGCCATGGACGGTAGTAGCTGTATACCGTTGAGCTTGGTGGAAAGTCTCCTGGAAGCATATCCCATTGACACCCCGTTTTTCAGTGATAGTAGATTGCATTGCATACTGCTCGCATATCAGTTGTCCGAGGATGTCCGCCGGATGATCGCTGGTGGAATTAGAGGAGCAAGGATGTGCCACTCCATATCAGTTAAGTCCGTGGGTTCAGACTTTCGTGTGCTCAACAACTATGTAAATATACTACATAGGGGGTATCCTATCGTTAAGAGTGCTCTTTTCTTCTCACCTTTAGATTTACTTTATAAATAGCCTCTTAACTGTCCACTGATCTTGTCTTACCTGCTATTGCATTTTTTTTGATACATTTGAAATGATGTAGTTAAGACTATGAGTATGAGATAATGAATTTCAAACTCATCTAAATTAAATGTTCTTCCTAAAGGTAGAAGCCAAGTGTAGTACATGTCAAAAAAATCTCAGTAATGTATTATAATATACAAATTACTGAGATATTGTTTAACATAGGGACAGCTATCCCACTAGAGGCTAGTCAACTACCTACACCTCCCAACAGGAGTGGTGTAGGCTTGCAAAAAACCTAGTCTAACAAGTACGGTATGCAACGAAGAGTTGGTTAGGGCTGTAGTTGCGGTAGGGTTACACGTTCAGATATTTCCCTAGTCTGTACCTCTGTATTGCCCAGTCGTGAATGGGAGCCAAGTCTGCCAAATTGCCCGTTCGCGTAGCGTCTCCGACAGGAGAAGGGACAGACACAAGTCTAAAAACAAGTAATTGGATTATCTGCATGAAACAAACAACACGAGTCCCATTCATAGATCCAGAGGTTTCAATCTACAAAATCCGCTTTTTGTCAATGCATAAGTTCTACTAAAATTTGGAGATGAAAATTTTGTGATCAACCCTGTAGATACGCGATTAGTTCTGACATTTGATGGTCAAGATGATTATGTAGATTTTGGTAGGAATGATATTGGGGGCGTTTTTGCTGAGGGGAGTTCAGCCTTTACAATTTCCGGATGGATTAATCCTCATCAACTAACCAATAAAGCCAGTACCTATGGGACGCGCAATGTTTTCTTTGCCCGTTCCTCAGATAGATACAGTGATAATTTTGAGTTCGGCATCAGTGAATCAGGAAATCTAGATGTATACATTGATGAGAAGGTTGACAATGTTATCAAGACCTTTGGCAATGGGGAATTAACTGTTGGACAATGGCACTTGTTTGCTATTGTTTTCAATGGTGGTCAAATAACTATATATCTTGATGAGCATGAGTATGCTGGCTCTTTGAGAGGTTCTTCTTTAAATAAAGCAACTAGTCATGTAACTCTTGGCGCGACTTTACACAACAACATATATTTCACAGGCCAATTAGCTAACATTAGCGTCTGGAATTACCCTTGTTCCCAAACCGAAATCCAAAGACAACGGTATCAGCCTCTAGTTGGGAATGAACAAGGATTAGTAGCATACTGGTTAAACGAAGGAGAGGAAACAACTATTCGGGATCACTCTGGAAATGCCCATGATGGAAAGTTGTATGGCAATCCCACATGGACTTTAGCACAACTTCCATTCATGACTGCACAATCCTCCAATGAGGGCAACAGACAAAGTGAGACCGCAAGCGCGAGAGAGGAAAATCCCCCATTAACAGAAACTATGGTACCTCAGCAAGATTCCTCGGCTCAAGGGACGACTGCTTTAGCGCCAGTGATAACGGAGGATCAAAGTCAACCAAAGGGAAGAAAACAAACAACAAAAAAATCTGCTAACGCTGAAACTTCTATAAACTCCCAGCCAAAGGAGGAGGAAAGCAAAATAGACCTTCCAAGTGAAGGGGATGTTCTAGTCACCATTCAACCGCAGTCAGAAGCAAAAACATTAATTCAGGAAGAATTGCAAGAAACTGTGAATACAAAACCAAATTCCAAATATAAAATACTTGCCATTGATGGGGGTGGTATTCGCGCCATTATCCCAGCACTGATATTAGCAGAAATTGAAAAGCGGACACAAAAACAAATTTTTAGTTTATTTGATTTAATTGCTGGCACTTCAACCGGAGGAATTTTAGCACTAGGACTGACTAAACCCCGACCCAATGCCGAGCCATCTGATAGCGAAATAGCCGCTCAATACAGTGCACAGGAGCTTGTCAAACTATTTGTTGAGTATGGGTGTGAAATATTTTATGAGCCATTCTTTGAAAGAATACTCAGTCCTATAGATGATATATTTATCCAACCAAAATATTCTTCAAAGAGTAAAGAGGAAGTTATCCGGGAATATTTTGGAGACACTCCTTTAGAAAATAATCTCAAAGAAGTTTTTGTGACTAGCTACGATATCGAGCAGCGAATTCCTATATTATTGACAAATAAGCAGGAAAAAGAACAGACAGAATCTCGAAATTTTCGCAAGTTATGTGGAGGTTTTACACTCACAGATGCCGCACTTGCAACCAGTGCTACTCCTACTTATTTTGCTCCCTATCGTATTCCTAGTTACCGTAAGACAAACAGCTTATATACTTTAGTAGATGGAGGATTAGTCGCTAACAATCCAGCGCATTTGGCTATTTTGGAAGCTCAAATAAGTAGACAAGAGAAAACACAATTACTCAATCCGGAGGATATATTAGTAGTTTCCTTAGGTACAGGTTCACTGACAAGTGTTTACCCTTATAACCAAGTCAAGAATTGGGGACTGTTGCAATGGGGAAAACCACTTTTAAATATTGTGTTTGACGGTGGCAGTGAAGTAGTAGCCGGAGAGTTAGAAGGGTTGTTTGCGTCTAATAAAAAAGGAACTAAAACTTATTATCGGTTCCAAACCTTCTTAGATGGTGAATTGGAAGAAATAGATAATACCAAACCGGAGAATATCCGCAAGCTACAAGTCATAGCTCGTAAACTGATTACCGAAACAAGCCAACAAATCGATGAGTTATGTAGTCTTTTATCAAACTTAGTTTGATAGCAGAATTCACAACTCAGGGGTAAAATAATCTGGACTCATATTTTGCACCACTGCACTGGGGAGGCTATACAAACAAAACTCCGATAGCGTAGCGTGGCGAAGCGGCATAGGTCACCCTTGTTGGAAAACTCTCCTTTGGAGCATCCTTGTCACGCTGGGCTATCAGGATAACTTTTGTGCCTACGCAAGCTCGAAACTTTTGTTTTTTCGGTTAGTATAAGATATAAGGAGATTGGATCAGAAGTTGTGGAAGCTAGCCTGAACGCTGATGGCTTTGGTTTATAGGAAGCGATTCAGTCAATATCTTGATTAAAGACTAAGGTATTATTAGCTTAGGGAAAACAGAAGAAGTTTGCCAAATTTTCACCCTATCTAAGCGCGGGCAACTCTTATCTACCTTAATCTAGATTTTGAGACAGTATTCTTTCTTCGAGAATGGCTCTAGTCTCTTACTCTAAGTCATTTTTTAAACACAACGTAACGATTTGAGGTAAATTCAATGGACGAACTCGTTAAAAAACTTGCCGGTCTGGGTCTTCCTGGCATAATTCTGGTGATTCTAGCAGCCTCATCAGGAGGTAGTTCTGTAGCTATTGGAGCTGCCCTCACTGCGGTGGGAGGACCATTTGGCATCGTAGGAGGTATAGCTCTGCTTGGTCTGATAACAGTTTTAGGGGATGCGATCGCAGGATATGGGATTGAAGCTATTCTTAAGGCTGTCTATTCAGAACGTAGCAAAACAGAATCTGTGAGATTTCTCCTCAAAGAAATTCAAAATTTACCCATTACAGAGGAGCTAAAACTCAAACTCAACGAGCATATTAGCCCACCAACCAGTACATATACTGTACCAACTGACGAACCAAAGACAGTTGAAATTGTTGATGGATAAGCCAATCGGCGTTTAAGTAGCAACCTCAAAGAGGTTGCTACTTAAGCATCAAGATTTTGTGATCGCTCCTCCATCCTCCACAGTTTTTTGCAAGTTCGGCAATCACGAACAAGCCATTTTGGGCAAGCAGAAGAACTGGCGCAAGCACTGTTAAGCTTGAGAACGTGACTCGCCGTTGTGTGTCTACGCACCCAGTCAAACCAGACTTCTAATCCTTCACCTGTTTTCGCAGAAACAGCAATAATCTCAACATCGGGATTTATCTGCCGAAGTTTGCTTCAATGCGGCTAATATCAATATCCAGATAAGGAGCCAAATCTGTTTTTTTAATCAACAAACAATCCGCCTGTTGAAACATAATCGGGTACTTGAGTGGTTTATCTTCACCTTCAGTAATACTTAAATAAAGCAATTTTGACGTGTTCTCCCACTTCAAATTTAGCAGCACAAACTAAATTACCAACATTTTCCACCAGTACTAAATCAAAATCTGAAGCATTATATTCGTCTTCCAGTTGATGAATGCCGCCTGCTACCATTTTGGAATCTAAATGACAGGAACGATCTGTATTGATTGCAATGACAGACACACCATATTTCCGCAGGCGTTCTGCATCTAAATCCCTTGTGATATCTCCTTCAATGACAGCGATTTTTAACTCATCCCTTAGAACGAGAAGAGTGCATTCTAGTAGTGTTGTTTTTCCAGCACCGGGACTACTCATGATGTTGAAATAAGTAATTCCCTAGTTATCAAAATGCTCTAGGTTATGCTCAGCATCTTGTTGATTAACATGGAGTAAATGAATTCCTAATGCTGCGTCAAATGTTTGATGCATAAGCGTCTCAATCCTATCAATTTTCAACTCTCTACCTGAGCGAATATCTTCCATTGGAGAATTACACTCAGGACAGGCGGACTGTAACCAATTTGTGCAAATCTAAAGTTTGTAATCTGAAATTATTCAGCCTGCTACTTTATCTCAACTATGAAATACTGGTTTCCATTTAATTCAACTTATGCAAGAAATAGTCATTGGCTCTACTCATTGTGTTGATAACTTTTGTGCTTTAACTGAGGAGGAGCGACATAAAATATTGGTGGAATGGAATGATACAGCGGTAGATTACCCAAAACATTTATGTATCCATCAGTTATTTGAAGCACAAGCGGAAAAAACTCCAGACAATATTGCCGTCGTCTTCAATGAGCAGACACTGACCTATAAAGAGTTGAACCACCAAGCCAATAAAACAGCACATTATTTGCAATCTTTGGGTGTAGGGACAGAAGGGCTGGTAGGGATTTGCGTTGAACGCTCCTTGTCTATGGTTGTGGGAATGTTGGGAATTCTCAAGGCGGGTGGAGCTTATGTGCCATTAGATCCAACATATCCTCAAGAACGTCTGTCCTTTATGCTGGCAGATTCTCAAGTACAGGTGCTGTTGACTCAGCAGAAGTTCGTTTCAGGGTTTATGGAATGCGGGGTAGAGACGGTTTGTCTGGATACTGATTGGGAATCAATTCATCACCAAAGCCAAGAAAATCTTAATACTGACGTAACAGATCAAAACCTGGCTTATGTTATCTATACATCTGGTTCTACAGGAAAACCAAAGGGAGTAGCTGTACCGCACCAGGCTGTCAATCGGCTAGTATGCAACACCAACTATGTGCAGTTAGACAAGAGCGATGCCTACGGCAGTAAACTGCGCATTGCCCAAGCCTCTAATGCCTCCTTCGACGCAGCAACTTTCGAGATCTGGGGTGCTCTCCTGCACGGGTCCCGGCTGGTGGTCATTCCTCAGAATGTTGTGCTTTCACACCAGCGTTTTGCAGGGTGCATCCGTGAACAAGGAATAAGTGTATTATTCTTGACCCCAGCCTTATTTAATCAGTTAGCCCACTCTGTCCCCCAAGCTTTTAAAGACCTACGATACTTGCTAATTGGCGGCGACGCTTTAGATCCCAAGTCAGTCAAAACGGTTTTTAGAAATGGACCGCCACAGCAATTAATAAATGCTTATGGACCCACTGAGAGTACAACATTCTCTTGTTGGTACTTAGTAAAGGACGTTACAGAAGAAGCTAGAAATCTGCCGATTGGTCGTCCAATCTCCAATACACAAATATATATACTAGACTCTAAACTTCAACCAGTCTCCATTGGTACTGTGGGTGAACTATACATTGGCGGCGACGGGTTGGCAAGAGGTTACCTAAATCGTCCACAGTTAACAGAAGAAAAATTTATTCCCAATCCTTTTGGCAACTCAAAATTATATAAAACAGGTGACTTAGCCCGCTATTTACCAGATGGTAACATTATCTTCATTGGTCGAATCGATAATCAGGTGAAGATTCGCGGTTTCCGGGTTGAATTAGGAGAAATTGAGGCACTTTTGAGTCAACACCCAGATGTACGTCAGGCAATCGTTGTTGCTCGTGAAGATATCCCTGGTGATAAGCGCCTTGTTGCCTATATAGTTCTTAACCAAAAATCGGAAGCGAACGTTGCTACCTTAAAAGGCTTCCTTGAAGAAAAGCTGCCTCTTTACATGGTGCCAGCAGTTTTTGTGATTCTCGACTCTTTGCCCCTAACCCCTAATGGTAAGGTGGATCGTCGTGATCTTCCAGCGCCCGATCGCTCACGCCCTGATCTCGAAGAAACCTTCATCCCACCTTGTAATACAATTGAGGAGAAGTTAGCAGTCATTTGGGCTGAGTTACTAGGACTTGAGCAGATAGGAACCAATGATAATTTTTTCCATCTGGGTGGTCATTCCCTCATTGCAACTCAGATGCTTTCTCGTGTGCGCGAAGTTTTTCGCGTGGAATTCTCTTTTCAGCAGATATTTGAAAACCCAATAATAGGGAGTCTAGCTCAACTCATTCAACAGAGTCAACCAGAGCAACATTGGCAACGCCCTGCCATAGAACGAATTCCCCATGAAGGACTCTTGCCAGTCTCCTTTGCCCAAGAGCGAGTATACTTCATTCAGCAATTGGCTCCAGAAAGTAACGCCTATCAATTCCAGGCAAGTTTGCGATTTCATGGTCAGCTTAAGATAGCAGTATTACAACAGTGCCTCAACGAGATTGTACTGCGTCATGAAATCTTTCGCACAACTTATCCGGCAGTAAATGGGCGGCTATTTCAACTCATCCACCCACACCAACCAATCAGTTTCACAGTGATTAACCTCCAGTCATTCCCTGAAGCTGAGCGTGAAGCCGAGGCTCAGAAGTTAATTGAGATAGAAGTGCAAAAGCCTTTTGACCTGAATAAACTACCATTAGTTAGATGGGTTTTATTGAAGCTGAGCGACCAAGAACATTTATTGATCCACATCGAACATCACATGGTTCATGATGGCTGGTCATTTAACGTGTTTCTAGGTGAGTTGGTGGAACTCTATCAAGCATTCTCTAATGGTCATCTTTCTCCGCTGACTGAACCATTCTTGCAGTTCGCAGACTTTGCCCATTGGCAGCGACAGTGGGTCAAAAGCCAGTCAGCCCAAGCCCAATCGACATACTGGCAACAAAAGTTGTCAGGTGGTTCACCCCTGTTGGAATTACCATTAGACCGCCCGCGACCAACAGAGCAAACTTACCAAGGCGATCAAATCAGGGTAGAACTTCCCATCAACTTGTGTGAATCCCTTAGAGTTCTCAGCCGTCAAGAGGGCGTCACCTTATTCATGACGATGCTTGCAACTTTTCAAGTCTTGTTGCACAGATACACTGGACAAGACGATATTAGCATAGGGACTGCTGTTGCCAATCGACGGATGCATGAGATAGAAAAGTTAGTTGGCATGATTGTCAATAACTTGGTTCTACGCACCGATTTATCAGGTCATCCCACATTTCGGGACTTACTTGGTCGGGTGCGCTCCTGTACTCTGTCCGCTTATGCTAACGAAGACCTACCCTTCGATAAAGTTGTAGAAGTTCTCAAGCCAATACGCAACCTGAGTCACAATCCCCTGTTTCAAGTGATGTTCAGCTTCCATGATTCCCCTATGCCAGACTTGAGTCTTCCTGGCTTGGACATCAGCTTGCAGGAACCTATCAGCAACAAATCCGCAAAGTTTGATCTGGATTTCCTGGTCATACCGCGCTTTGAACAACGCGTGCAGAACGGTTCTAAAACAGCAGCCAAGGGAATCACGTTAGTCTTAGAATACAACAGCGACCTCTTCGATGCTGCCACAATCCAACGGATGCTAGAACAGTATCAAAATTTACTAGAAGGAATTGTCGCTAACCTAGAGCAGCATCTAGGAGAATTACCTCTGTTAACCCAAGCTGAAGAACAGTTACTGGTACAATGGAATCAAAATCACAAAGAATATACTGACGGAAAGTGTATCCATCAGTTATTTGCGGCTCAGGTGGAGTTAACGCCTCGGGCGGTGGCAGTAGAGCAATCAGGTCAACAATTAACTTACCGTGAATTGAGCGATCGCGCCAACAAAGTAGCGCACTATTTGCAAAGTTTGGGAGTCAAACCAGAAACCCTAGTTGGCATCTGCATTGACCGTTCCCTAGAAATGATTGTCGGCTTACTCGGTATTCTCAAAGCAGGTGGTGCTTATGTTCCCCTCGACCCAGCCTATCCCCAAGAGCGACTAGCTGATATTCTAGAAGATACACAACTAAATATTTTGCTGACTCAAGATACATTCGTCAGTAAATTCTCGTATTATACTGGAAAAACAATCTGTTTAGATACCGACTGGTCAGTCATTGCACCACACAGTACAGCCAACCCCATTAGTGACGTTCAACTCCACAACCTTGCCTACATTATTTACACCTCTGGTTCCACAGGTAAACCCAAAGGGGTGATGATTGAACATCGGTCACTGATGAATTTTGCCATGACTGCCATTCACGAATATGGAATCAATGCAAGCGAGCGCACTCTCCAATTTGCATCCATCTGCTTTGACACATCCATTGAAGAAATCTTTCCAACTCTATTAGTCGGTGCAACATTAGTACTGCGCACCGAACAGATGTTGCACTCCAGCGATGAATTTTGGCGATGTTGCCAACAATGGCAGTTAACTATATTAGATCTGCCGACAGCATACTGGCATCAGTTGGTGGCGGAACTTAACCCTCAAGACCAACGTATTCCCCCAAGTCTAAGAATCGTGATTATTGGTGGAGAAGAAGCTCAACGGTCAAAAGAGAACCATTGGCATAGGAGTGTTGCTCATCTCCCCCACCCACCCCAATTATTTAATACTTACGGACCAACAGAAGCAACAGTCATAACCACCCTACACCACCTCGATTCCTCAGCAGCCACGTCTGTTTCCATTGGACGACCCATAAGCAATGCTCAAGTTTATATCTTAGATCAATATCTCCAAAGAGCGCCAATTGGAGTTCCTGGAGAACTGCACATTGGCGGAGCAGGCTTAGCGAGAGGGTATTGGCAACGTCCTGAACTTACGGCAGAAAAATTTATCCAGAATCCGTTTTACAATCCAAAATCCAAAATCCAAAATCCAAAATTATATAAAAGTGGGGATTTAGCAAGATTGCGCGCAGATGGCACCCTAGAATATCTCGGTCGAGTTGACGCTCAAGTGAAGATTCGCGGCTTCCGCATCGAATTAGGAGAAATTGAGACGACGCTACGTCAACATCCACACGTGTTACAGGCTGTCGTCATTGCCCGTGAAGACATTCCAGGACTTAAACGCTTAGTGGCTTACATTGTGCCTAAAGAGCCGCAACCAACCATTAATGAGTTGCGCCATTTTCTCAAACAAAAACTCCCTAATTATATGGTTCCTTCGGCGTTCGTACAGCAGGAAGCGCTGCCGATGACACCCAACCAGAAGGTAGACTACCTCAACCTACCAGCCCCCGACTTTTCTCCCAGTGTCGAAGATAAATTTGTTGCTCCCCGCACATTTATAGAAGAGAAATTAGCAGCAATCTGGTCAGAAATCTTAAAATTAGAGAAAGTCGGCATCCACGATAACTTTTTTGAATTGGGTGGAGACTCTATCCTCAGCATTCAAATAATTTCCCGTGCCAATCTCTTGGGTATCCAAATTGCTCCCAAACAGCTATTCAAATACCAAACCATTGCTGAGTTAGCATCTGTCGCAGGTATGAGTCGCTCTATATTAGCAGAACAAGGGTTAGTCACAGGTAAAGTTGTGCTGACACCAATCCAGCAATGGTTTTTCTTTCAGAAATTGTCCGAACCTCACTACTTTAACCAGTCAGTCCTGTTGGAAGTGCCGCCAGATTTGACACATGAGCAGTTGCAGCAAGTCCTACAACAATTGTTAATCCATCATGATGCTCTGCGTTTACGGTTTGTGCAGTCAGGGGAAAACTGGCAGCAAATCAACGCCGCCCAGGAGACTGTGCCATTGAATGTCATCGATTTGTCACACTTGTCACTAGAAGCACAACAAACAGCGATGAATGCTGCTGATGCCGAACTTCAGGCTAGTTTGAACTTATGTGCTGGACCAATTGTACGAGTGGCACTGTTTGAGTTAGGCTTGAATCTACCAAATCGGTTACTGTTCATCATCCATCACTTAGCAGTAGATGGCATTTCCTGGCGGATTTTGCTCGAAGACTTAGCTACTGCTTACCAACAAATTAGCACAGGCGTTGCTATTAAACTACCACCTAAGACAACTTCCTTTCAGTATTGGGGCTTACGCCTGACAGAATATGGACAATCAGAGGCAATTGCCACACAGCTAGATCACTGGTTAAATGAGTCTAATTTTAAAGTTACTAGCTTGCCAGTGGACTATCCTTCAACCACAGTGGACAACACCTTAGCCTCAACCGCCACTGTATCACTTTCTTTAAGTGAAGAACAGACCCGCGCCCTATTGCAAGATGTCCCCTCTGCCTACAAGACTCAAATTAATGATGTGCTATTGACTGCCCTAGTGCAAAGCTTTGTCCAATGGACAGGAGAACCTTCTCTGCTGGTTGATTTAGAAGGACATGGACGGGAAGACTTATTTGAAGATGTGGATCTGTCGCGCACTGTAGGTTGGTTTACCACCTTATTTCCCGTTCGCCTACAGCTAGAAGAAATTGACCATCCAGGAGAGGCTTTAAAGTCAGTCAAAGAAGAACTGCGGCGTATTCCCAATCGGGGCATTGGTTATGGTGTGTTGCGATATTTGAACAAAAACCCCACAATACGTACAAAACTACAGGCGCTACCTCAAGCACAAGTGAGTTTTAATTATCTTGGTCAGTTTGATCAGGTGCTTGGAGCATCTGATATGTTGGGTTTAGCTAAAGAATTTAAAGCCGAACAAAGCTTACTCAATAGGCGCAGCCACCTATTAGAAGTCAGCGGATTTATTCGTGCAGGAAGACTAGAAATGACTTGGGCTTACAGCGAGAAAGTTCACAAATTAGCTACTATTGAATGTTTAGGTTCGGGATTTATGGACGCATTAAGGACTCTCATTGCTCACTGTCAGTCACAAGAATTACAAGGCTATACGCCTTCTGATTTTTCGGCAGCGAAACTCAATCAGCAACAGCTTGATAAATTCTTATCTAAGATAAACAAAAATAAAACCAAAGGCACAAACAAGAAATGAAAATAGGTAATTTCTTAGCTCGTCAGTAGGTCGGCACAAATAAACGTAATTGGTTAGGATCGTCATTTGTCATTTGTCAGTGGTCATTGGTAAGGGTTTCAGGTATGTTTACGCTCCGTAACATAGTTATGTTTATTTCGACTTACCTACTTAGTTGCGCTGTCTTCGCAAAAAACTCGGATTCCCTGCGAAGACAGCGCAACTACAAACTCATCTACTAGTTTGAATCAGAGGTTGTTTCGTGACGAAGATCGAAGATCTTTATGAACTTTCACCAATGCAGCAAGGGATGCTCTTTCATCACCTTTATGCGCCAGAATCGGAACTTTATTTTGAGCAATTGCTTTGTATCCTCTCTGGGGAGTTGAATTTTCCGGCATTTGTGGAAGCTTGGCATTCTGTTGTTGCGCGACATCCAGTTTTACGCAGTTCTTTTTATTGGGAGGAGATAGAAAAGCCCTTGCAAATGGTGAGTGAGCAAGTGGAACTCCCGTGGGTGAAACTGGATTGGCGTCATTTAGCACCCCATGAACAACAAAAGCATTTAGAGGATTTTCTCAAAAGCGATCGCCAAAAAGGGTTTGAACTAAATGTTGCTCCCTTAATGCGCTTCACTATTATCCAGTTAGGTAACCAGACCTATCAATTTATCTGGAGTCATCATCATATTACCTTTGATGGCTGGTCGATGCAGATAATCTTGAAAGAAGTTTTAGCTTTCTATGAAGCTAATCATCAAGGCGAACATTTACGCCTGCCTCCCACTCGCCCCTATAGAGAGTATATTGAATGGTTACAGCAACAAGATATTGCTGAGGCAAAGAACTTTTGGCAACGAACTCTCCAGGGGTTCGAGGCTCCTACCCCTTTTAGGGTGCATCAGTTGACTTTTGATAAGTCAGGGCAACAGCATACCTATAATGAAAAACCTTTCCAATTATCTCAAATAGTCGCTGACAAACTGCAATATGCAGCGCGACAGCACCATTTAACCTTGAATAATTTGGTGCAAGGAGCATGGGCGTTGCTCATGACGGGTTACAGTGGGGAAAGCGATGTGGTCTTTGGTGCAACTGTATCTGGTCGCCCACCAAATCTGGCGGGAGTTGCTTCAATGGTTGGGTTATTGATCAACACCCTGCCGATACGGGTAGAAGTTACAGCAAAGACAGAATTATTATCGTGGATCAAGCATTTACAAGCCCAAGCATTCTCGCTGGAACAGTATGCGTACTACTCCCTAGCGGAAATTCAGCGCAATAGTGATGTTCCCCCAGGAATGCCACTTTTCGAGAGCCTTTTAGTTTTTGAGAATTATCCGCTCGATTCTGCTGAACAAGAAAATAAAAAAACTTTAGAAATTTGTCATCTTCGTTGTTTTGAACGCACGAATTATCCTCTAACGGTAGTGGTTAATCCTGAATCACAATTGTCTGGTAGAATTATCTATGATACCAGTCGCTTCGAGTCACAGACAATTGCCCGGATGATTGGACATTTCCTTTTATTGCTAGAAGGAATGGCAACGAATCTACAACAAGATATTTCCCAATTATCTCTGCTCAGTCCAACAGAAGAAGAACAATTAATTCAGCTAGAAAATCAACAAAAGATAGACTTTGCTCATTATAAATGTATTCATAGGTTATTTGAAGAACAGGTAGAAAAAACGCCCAACGCAGTCGCGGTTGTGTATGAAAAGCAAAGCTTAACTTATCGGGAGTTGAATAACCGCGCTAATCAATTAGCCCATTACCTACAAGCGCTGGGAGTTAAACCAGAAGTACGGGTGGGAATTTGTGTCGAACGGTCATTTTTAATGGTGATAGGAATACTTGCTATTCTCAAAGCGGGCGGGGTTTACGTTCCCCTAGATCCCGCTTATCCAAAAGAAAGACTAGCGTTTATGTTAGAAGATGTACAGGCACCCATCTTGCTAACACAAACTCATTTGCGCGATCGCCTTCCCATCCAGAGTCAAACTGTGGTGAATCTTGACTTAGATTGGCATATAATTGCCCGATACAAAGAAGACAATTTGCAGAGCAAACTTAATGCAAAAAATTTAGCTTATATCATTTATACCTCTGGCTCAACGGGCGTGCCAAAAGGAACACAAATCCCCCACTGTAGCATTATGGGTTTTATGTTTGGGGTTGATTACATTCACTTTGATGCATCCCAAGTTTGGCTACAACATTCATCTATTTCCTGGGATGCACTAACCCTAGAACTTTGGTCCCCATTACTTTACGGTGGGTGTTGTGTGCTTTACCCTGAGAAAATTCCCACACCTGTTGGCTTAAGCCGCATCATCCAAGAGCAAGGAGTTAATACCCTATTTTTGACGACAGCCCTCTTCAATCTCATGATTGACACAATGCCTGAAGGCTTATTAGGAGTTAAACAACTGCTATTTGGAGGAGAGTCCGTTTCTGTACCTCATGTTCGCCGCGCCATAGAACTATTGCCGGGAACCCAAATTATTCATGCTTATGGTCCTTCAGAATGTACAGTTTTTACCTGTTGTTACCCGATTCCCAAACAGCTTCCTCAAAATCTTCATTCAATTCCCATTGGAAAACCCATCGGCGACAGAACAGTGTATCTACTCGATAAAGATTTACACAGAGTTCCTTTGGAAGTTCCTGGCTCACTTTACGTGGGCGGGGCGAGTGTTGCTAGAGGTTATTTAAATCAACCAACATTAACCCGTGAAAGATTTATTCCTAATCCCTTTGTTGAGGGTGATACACTTTACAAAACCGGAGATTTAGTCCGCCGTCTTACTGACGGAAATCTAGAATTTTTAGGTCGAATTGATACACAAGTTAAGATTCGGGGTTTTCGCATCGAATTAGCAGAGATTGAGGCAGTTTTAATTCAACACCCAGATATAAAACAAGTCGTGCTTATTGTGCGGGAAGACGAACCAGGGAACAAGTACTTAGTTGCTTATCTCCTCACCAACGATAACCCACCGACTGCTAGCACTCTGCGAAACTTCCTCAACAAAAAGCTCCCTGACTATATGATTCCTGCAGCTTTTGTATTTCTGGAGGAATTCCCTTTAACACCTAATGGTAAGATAAATCGCCGTGCCTTGCCGGCTCCAGATGCTTCCCAAAGAAGCTTAGATGTTGATTTTGTTGCTCCTCGCACAGCGACTGAACAAGAACTAGCGACAATTTGGATTGAAATTCTTAAATTAAAAGAAATTGGAATTCACGAGAACTTTTTCGAGTTAGGAGGACATTCTTTACTGGCTACCCAAGTCGTTTCTCGATTAAGAGAAATCTTTTCTCTAGATTTTCCTTTACGTTATCTGTTTAAAAATCCAACTATTGCTGAACTTGCCCAAAAAGTTATTGAACAACAAATTGAACAAGCAGAAAATGATGTTTTATCACAAATTTTAGAAGAAGTCACTCATTTATCAGAAGAAGAAGTAACGCAGCAACTAATTTTTTAAGCCGCAGATGAACGCAGATAAATTTTCATCTGCGTTCGTCCGTGTTCATCTGCGGTTCCTTAAATATTAATTAAAAAACTAACAATCATGAAAGATATACTAAAACGTCTTGAAACCCTTTCACCAGAAAAGCGAGAATTAGTCCTACAAAAACTGAAACAGCAATCTTCAAAAAATAACCGCAACCTCACTCCTCTACTTGCACCCGTATCACGAGAACAACCCCTTCCCCTCTCCTTTGCCCAACAAAGACTATGGTTTATTGATCAATTAGAAGGCGAAAAGTGTATCTACAATGTCCCCTTTTTCTGGCAACTGAAGGGATTTCTTAATATAAATGCCTTAGAACAAGCTATTAGAGCAATTGTTCAACGTCATGAAGTTTTACGCACCAGTTTCTCAGTTGTCCATGGATCGTCAATACAGGTGATTCACCCTCATCCCCAGCTGACGATACAAGTGGTAGACTGGCGACACTTGGCAGAAAAAGACCAGTTAAGCAAAGCACAGCAGTTAGCGACAGAAGAATTGCAACAGCCATTTGACTTATCTGATCCTCCTTTGCTGCGGGTAAAATTGTTACAGCTGGCTGAGCAATCCCACCTGCTGTTGCTTGTTATCCATCATATCGTTTGTGATGGCTGGTCAATGGATATATTTCGCCGTGAATTGTTCACCCTTTATACTGCTTTCTGTGCTGGAGAACCGTCTCCCTTACCCGAATTATCGCTACAATATGCCGATTTCGCACAATGGCAAAGACAATGGCTACAGGGAGAAGTACTACAAACCCAACTCAATTACTGGCAAAAGCAATTAGCCGCAGCCCCGCCTCTGTTAGAATTATCCACGGATCGACCCCGCCCTTCAATGCAAAGTTTCAAGGGGCGTAGCGAGTTTTTACAACTTAATCAAGATTTAACACACAAGCTGAAGCGTTTGAGTCAGGAGTCAGGAACTACTCTGTTTATGACTTTATTGGCAGCATTTAAGCTCTTACTATCGCGCTACAGTAGACAAGACGATATTGTTGTTGGTTCTGCGATCGCTAATCGTAATCGTCGTGAAATAGAACCACTCATTGGCTTTTTTGTCAATACCTTAGTTTTGCGTACCAACCTGCAAGGGAATCCAACGTTCCTAGAATTACTCAACCGGGTGAAGCAAGTCACCCTAGATGCTTATGACCATCAAGACTTACCTTTTGAAAAACTAGTTGATGAACTGGGTAAGGAGCGATCGCTTTCTCATCATCCCCTGTTTCAAGTCACTTTTGGCTTGCAAAATAAACAAGAGCAACCAGAAACTAACGGATTAACTGTTACTCGTTTTGAATGGGAAAACACAACGACCTTATTTGATTTATCGCTAATTTTTCGAGAAACGCCTCAGGGATTGACAGGAGAATGGGAATATGCAACAGATTTGTTTGAAGCTAAAACTATTCAAGGGATGGCGGGACATTTTGAAGTTCTGCTAATGGGAATTGTTGATAACCCTCAACAGGGTATTAATTCTTTACCGTTGCTCACAGATGATGAACGTCAGCAACTGCTTTTCTGGAATCAAACTCAAACTGATTATCCCCTCCATCAAACTTTAGTTGACCTGTTTGAAACTCAAGTTGAAAAAAACCCCAACAATCTTGCTTTGGTATTTGAATCCCAACGCCTCACTTACCAGCAGCTGAATCAACTCGCTAACCAGCTGGCTCACTATCTGATTCAAAACCATAAGATTAAACCAGATACTTTAATTGGTATTTGTGTTGAACGTTCTTTAGAGATGATTATTGGTGTCCTCGCTATCCTCAAAGCAGGTGGGGCTTATGTACCGATTGACCCCCATTATCCCCAAGAGCGTATTCAGTTTATGTTAGCAGATTCTGGGACATCGGTGTTGCTCACCCAAAGTTTTCTGACAGAGAAATTAGCTCTAACTCAACAAGAAAATCCTTGTCAAGTCATTTATTTAGAGCGAGCAGATTTTTCTTTTGCGTTCACACATAATCCCAGTCCCCAAATTACCCCTGATAATTTAGCTTATGTAATTTACACCTCTGGTTCCACGGGAAGACCCAAAGGAGTGATGATCGAGCATCGCGGGCTAACCAATTTAGTTTTAGCATCAGCGCATGCTTTTGGAGTTCAACCCCAAAGCCGTTTTTTGCAGCTTGCTTCTTTTAGTTTTGATGTGTCTGTTAATGAAATTGCGGTGACTCTGGCTATGGGAGCTTGTTTATATCTTGCCAAAAAAGAAACTTTGTTACCCAGTCAAGTCTTAGTCAACTTCTTAGCATTGCACAAGATTTCACATATAACTATACCTGTTTCTGTGTTATCGGTATTACCTCAAGCTCCTTTGCCCGATTTACAAACCATAGTCGTTGGTGGTGAAGCAGCCAGAGCAGAGTTAGTCGCACAATGGGCAACAGGACGACGTTTTTTTAATGCCTATGGACCGACGGAATCTACGATTTGTGTCAGTATAGCTCTTTGTCAACCCGATGACAAAAAACCGCCCATTGGTAAACCATTGTCTAATATCCGCATCTATATTATAGATGCACATAATCAACCATTACCCCCAGGTATACCTGGGGAATTGTGCATTGCAGGAGTGGGATTGGCAAGAGGCTATCTCAACCGTCCTGAAATGACGGCTGAAAAATTCATATGTGTGGAATTATTGGGGAAAACTGAGAGAATTTACAAAACTGGCGACTTGGCAAGATGGGGGTTTGATGGAAACCTGGAATATCTGGGTCGCATTGACGATCAAATTAAACTCAGAGGCTTTAGAATTGAACCTGGTGAGATTGAATCAGTTTTGTTACAACATCCATCAGTCAAAGAAGCTGTCGTCATCTTATATGAAGCTGATCATAATTCTAGGTTAGTGGCATACCTCACGGCAGTAGAACAATCAGCCAGTTTAGAGGGTCAACTCAAGGACTACCTCAAAATGCGTCTGCCACATTATATGATTCCTAGCCAGATGATGGTATTGGATAGGTTGCCCTTTAGCCCTAATGGTAAACTAGATAAGCGATCGCTTCGGGCACCAGATATAGCCGCTGCTACTGACTGGGAAATGCCAGTGACTCCAACAGAAGAACTGCTGGCTCGTTTATGGCAGACTTTGTTAAAAGTTAAATCTGTTGGTCGTCGAGACAACTTCTTTACCCTCGGAGGACATTCTCTATTAGCTACTCAATTGATTACCCGTATTCGTGACAGTTTTGGGGTAGAATTGCCTGTCCGCAAGGTATTTGAGGAAAGCGTCTTGTCTGATTTGGCGACAGAAATTGACAAAGCTGCTTCCTGTCTCACCCTACCTCCCATCACACCACAATCGGAAAATGAACCCAAAGTTCTATCCTTTGCCCAATCAAGACTCTGGTTTTTAGCCCAGCTTGAAGGTAAAGGCACCTCCGCTACCTACAATATGTCAGCGGCTCTGCAACTTGACGGTAATTTGAATATAGAAGCTTTGCGTGCTAGTTTTGACTATCTCCTCGAACGCCATGCTATTTTACGCACCCATTTTCCTGCACTAGAGGGGCAACCTCAAGTCGTCATCCAAAATGTAGAAGATATAGAAGTGCTGAAGATTGTAAATTTACAGGAATCTCCTCAACAAAGTGCAGAAACTGTACAACGTTTAGCCGATACTCATGCTCAAGAACCCTTTGACTTAAATACTGATCCCCTGTTTAAGGCAAAACTGTTGCAACTTAGCGAACAAAAAAATGTGCTGCTGCTCAATATGCACCACATTATCAGTGATGGTTGGTCAATGGGAGTGTTTAAGCGCGAATGGGAACAGGCTTATTCTGCTTTTGCATCGGGGTATACTCCTGATTTGTCACCGTTGCCGATTCAGTATAGTGATTATGCAGCTTGGCAGCGAAGTTGGTTACTTGGTGAGCTTTTAGAAAGACAGGAAAATTATTGGTTTCAACAACTCAGCGATGCTCCCCGCTTGCTGGATTTGCCTACTGATTACCCTCGTCGAGCACAACAAAGTTACCAAGGTGGGCGAGAGGAATATACCCTGAGTAGTGAGCTGACTTCATTAGTGAAAACAGTGAGTCAGAAACACGGGGTGAGTTTGTTTATGACCCTGTTAACGGCTTTTAGTATTTTACTATCTCGTTACAGCCGTCAAGAGGATTTATGTATCGGTACTGCGATCGCTAACCGCACCCATAGCTACATAGAAGGGTTAATCGGCTTTTTTGTCAATACTTTAGTATTGCGGAGTCAAGTCAAAGCAGAGCAAAGATTTAGCGAGTTACTCCAACAAACTCGTCAAACTTGCTTAGATGCTTATGCTCATCAAGATATTCCCTTTGAGTATTTGGTAGAAAAGCTACAACCAGAACGCAGTCTAAGCCATAACCCCTTATTTCAAGTGATGCTCGTATTGCAAAACACTGAGGGAGCAGGGGCGAATGTTAGTTTACCAGGGCTTGATATTCAATGGTTAGAGCAAAGTTATCCGTTTGCCAAGTTTGATTTGACACTGGATCTTTGCGAAAGGGGCGACCAACTGCATTGTATGTGGGAATATGCCACCGATTTATTTAAGGCTGAAACAATTAGGCGTATGGCAGGACACTTTGAAGTGTTACTGGAAGCCATCGCCGAAAATCCCCAACAGCCCATCAGTCAGATGCCCTTGATCACAGTAGCAGAAATGGAGCAACTGCGACGTTGGAATCAAACTGATACTAATTACCCTTCTGACCAAACACTGGTGAGTCTTTTTGAACAACAGGTAGCAAAAACGCCTGATAACATTGCGGTGGTGTTTGAAGATCACAGCTTAAGTTATCAAGAACTAAACCAAAAAGCAAATCAACTAGCTGATTATCTGTTGCAACTTCAAAAAGAGCAACAATTGCCCAACAACCCATTAATCGCGATTTGCGTGGAGCGATCAGTGTCTATGGTGATTGGCTTATTTGCTATCCTCAAAGCAGGTGGAGCTTATGTGCCAATTGACCCCAACTACCCCCCAAAGCGGATTCGTTTTATGCTGGAAGACTGTGGGGCCTCGGTTTTGCTCACTCACAGTCAACTCACAGACAAACTGGTACTTCGCCACATTAATTTTGATGAACGGCGTTCGTCAGAATCCCGGTTTCTTGAAGAAACCGGGATTCTTGATAAGAGTCGAAATCAATGTGGTGGAGTACTGGTACAAAGCGATCGCCAATACCAAGTAATATATTTAGACCAGGATAACTTTGCCAACCAATCTACAGAAAACCCAACTTGCCAAAGTCAACCTGATGATTTAGCTTATATCATTTACACATCAGGCTCTACCGGACAACCTAAAGGCGTAGAACTGCTACACCGTGGTTTAACTAACTATTTACACTGGGCAAAAAACTTTTATGCAGTAGCGCAAGGGCAAGGTGCAGCCGTGCAATCTTCCCTTAGCTTTGATGCAACGATTACGTCCCTGTACCTACCTCTTATTTGCGGGCGTACCACTACTTTGGTAAGAGAAAAACAAGAGATTGAAGCCCTAGCAAACATCATTCAACAAAATCATCATCTCTCCCTGGTTAAAATCACACCTTCCCATCTTTTGATACTCAATCAGCAACTCACACCTCATACGATGGTGAATCGAGTTAATGCCTTTGTTTTAGGCGGTGAGGCATTACATGCTAACCAGATCATTCCGTGGCTGACTCATGCTCCTAATATTCGGTTGCTCAACGAATATGGACCGACAGAAGCGGTGGTGGGGTGTTGTGTCTACGAAGCAACTGGAAAAAGGGATCTGGTTGGGGATATATTGATAGGACAACCAATTGCCAATGTACGCATTTACATTTTAGACAATCAAAATCAAGCTCTCCCTCCTGGTATTCCTGGGGAACTTTGTATTGCGGGTACTGGTTTAGCCCGTGGTTATCTCAATCGTCCTTCAGCTACAGCAGAAAAATTCGTCGAACTCGACTTGCTTGGCAAACGGGAACGAGTTTATAAAACCGGAGATTTAGCCAGATGGTTGCCCAACGGTAACTTAGAATACCTGGGACGGATAGATAACCAAGTCAAACTGCGCGGTTTTCGCATAGAATTGGGCGAAATTGAAGCCTTGTTAGCCAAACACCCTAAAATTAGCCAAGCAGTTGTCATTGTAGAAGGAGAAGATGGCATTGATAAGCGCTTGGTAGCTTACATTGTACCCACGCTAACAGATAATGAACTTGAAAATCTAAGTTTTCAAGCTGAACAGGTTGGACTATGGCAGCAAGTTTTCAATGATAGCTACTCTCAGCAACAAGCCGCAACTGATGATCCAACCCTCAATTTAGCAGGTTGGAATGATAGCTACACAGAAACACCCATTCCCAAAGCAGCGATGCAGGAATGGCGAGATACAACAGTTGCTCAAATCCTAGAACTTGAACCGAAACGAGTTTGGGAAATCGGTTGTGGCACAGGGATGTTATTGTTTAAAATTGCGCCTCATTGTCAGCATTATCTAGGGACAGATTTTTCACCAGGCGCGATACAGTATATTGAACAATATCTAGAACGGCTGTCTCTCAAGCAGAAAGTTAGCTTAAAAGCTAGTGTAGCTCACCAGTTTGACGGCATTGAGACAAATGCCTATGACTTGGTCATTATTAATTCAGTGATCCAATATTTTCCCTCCTTGGATTACTTACTGGAGGTGCTGGAAAGGGCTGTCAAAGCTGTGGCTCCTCAGGGAGCAATCTTTATTGGGGATGTACGCAACCTCCTTTTGCTGGATGCTTTTCACACCGCAGTTGAGTTTGATCGCGCCTATGATGACTTATCAATTAAGGACTTGCGTCAACAGATCCAAAAAACCATTCGTACTGAAGAAGAATTACTGATTGATCCTAATTTCTTTATCGCCCTCAAAAAACGGTTTCCTCGAATTAGGAGAGTGCAAATTCAATTAAAACGAGGTTATGCTCAGACAGAAATGAGCCGTTTTCGTTATGACGTTGTTTTACACTTAGATCATAGAGCTACTATTTTAGCGCAACCTAAATGGATAGATTGGCAGAACCATCAACAATTGAATCTGGAAACAATCGCGGAAATTTTAACGAGTCAGCAGCCAGATTTGCTAGGCATTAAAAATATTCCCAACGCACGTCTGGTTTCAGAAATGCTGTTGTTAGAACAGATTTCTCAATTAGATGGTACTGTTACAGACTTAAAAGCGGCAGTTGCACAAGCCAAATCAGGCATAGAACCCGAAGCGTTCCGAACTTTAGCGCGAGATTTGCCCTACACACCTTTTATACAATATAGTTCTACAGGATTTTTTAATTACGATGTTGTCTTTCAACGACATAGCCCAGGAAAAGTTAAACTACCAAGATTTGCAACAACAGACAATTTGCCGCTGAAGCCTTGGCAACATTACGCCAACCAACCGTTGCAAGGGAACACTCATCAAGTTGATCCAACAATCTTTGCCGAATGGCGGGATTTTCTTGGCACAACTCTTCCCGAATATATGATTCCTAGCCATTTTACTGTCTTAGAAAAACTGCCACTGACACCGAATGGAAAGGTAGATCGCAAAGCTTTAAAAAGCTTAGGGACAGCAGTTGCAGCAACAGACATTGAATTGCCTGTAACATCGACAGAAAAATTGCTGGCTCAACTATGGGCAAAGTTGCTTAAATATGAAGCTATCGCTCGGCATGATAACTTTTTCAACTTGGGGGGACATTCTTTATTAGCAACCCGACTGATTGCCCGTATCCGTGACAATTTTGGGGTAGAACTGCCTGTGGGTAAAGTATTTGAGTTTCCCACCCTCAGCGAATTGGCGAATTATATCGATACCTGCATTTGGGTGAATTCATCCAACGCAGATATGCAACCTTTAACTTCAGACGAAGAGGAAATTGAACTATGACACAAAAAGAGCAAGTCACTTCTTTAATGCTTCGTTTGCAGAACATGGGCGTACGTATTTGGGCTGAAGATGATAAGCTACGCATTCGTACCAGCAAAAACGCTCTCACGGATGATCTGAAGCAGGAAATTCAAACCCACAAAGCAGATATATTAGCATTCTTAAATGGTGCCAAAGCCAAATCTGTGATGGCAGAGAAAATTCCCGCCTTAACAGATGATACCCCAAAGCTTCTTTCCTTTGCTCAGCAACGCCTTTGGCTGTTAGCACAACTCCAAGGCTCGTCAGCTAGTTACAATATGCCGATGGCTTTACAACTAGACGGCAACCTCAATATTAATACCTTGCGTTCTAGTTTGGCTTATCTACTGAACCGTCATGCCAGTCTGAGAATGTATTTTCCTACCGTGGCTGGAGAACCCCAGGTTGCGATCCGAAATTTAGACGAAATCGAAGTTCTAAGAGTACTAGACTGGCAGAACCTTGATGAATATCCTTGCTCCCCAACAGTGCAGCGTTTCATCAATGCTCATGCTCAAGAAGTGTTTAACTTAAATACTGGCCCTTTGTTTAAAGCAACACTGCTGCAACTGAGGGAACAAAAAAATGTGTTGCTGATCAATATGCACCATATTATCAGTGATGGCTGGTCAATGGGGGTATTTATTCGTGAATTACGACAATCCTATACAGATTTTACCCTAGGTCAGACTCCAAATCTTGCTCCCCTACCCATTCAATACAGCGACTACGCAAACTGGCAACGCAATTGGTTACTTGGGGAGGTTTTAGAACACCAGGTTAACTACTGGTTTAATCAACTCCAGGATGCTCCTTCATTACTGGAGTTGCCTACCGATTATCCCCGTCCAGCAGAGCAAAGTTACCGAGGCGCACGCTGTATCTACTCGTTAAAGCCGGAATTAACCAATGCCATAAAAACTTTCAGTCAACAACTTGGGGTCAGCCTGTTTATGACTTTGTTGGCGGCTTTGAGTATTTTACTTTCTCGTTACAGTCGGCAAAACGATGTGTGTATTGGTTCTCCCATTGCTAACCGTACCCATAGCCAAGTGGAAGGGTTAATTGGCTTTTTTGTCAATACTCTTGTGTTGCGTAGTCAAATTAAGCCTGAGCAAAGTTTTGTCGAGTTCCTTCAACAAACTCGCTCCTCTTGTTTAGATGCTTATGCTTATCAAGACATCCCTTTTGAGTATTTAGTAGAACAGTTAAAACCAGAACGCAGCATGAGCCATAGTCCATTATTCCAGGTCTTGTTAGCACTGGAAAATAATGAAAGCTCTGAACTGAGTTTGCCAGGACTGGAGATTCAATGGCTCGACTCAAGCTATCCGGTTGCTAAATTTGACCTAACACTTCTGGTTATAGAATCTGACAAGGAATTAAGTTGCTCTTGGGAATATGCTACTGATTTGTTTAATAAGAGTACGATAGAACGAATGGGGCAACAGTTTGAGGTTTTGCTTCATGGAATTGTTGATGACCCTCAGCAATCTATCAGTACTCTGCCTTTGATGACAGCAGCCGAGCTTCTGCAAATACAATGTTGGAATAAAACTCAAATCGATTATCCTCAGAATCAAACTTTGGTTGACTTATTTGAGCAACAGGTTGCTAAAAGCCCTGATAATATTGCTGTGAGGTTTGAATCCCAGAGTCTAACTTACCAACAATTGAATGAAAAAGCGAACCAACTGGCTCATTACCTGATTCAAAATTATCAAATTAAGCCAGATACTTTAATTGGTCTGTGTGTTGAACGTTCTTTAGAGATGATTATTGGTCTTGTGGGTATCCTTAAAGCTGGTGGGGCATATGTACCGCTCGATCCCACCTACCCACAAGAGCGTTTGGCTCATATGCTATCTGATTCTCTCTTATCGCTGGTGGTGACAACTGAAAGGTTAGCGACTGGATTACCTGAGCATCAAGTACATGTCGTTTGTTTAGATACAAGCTGGTCAGTTATTGCTAAATATTATCGAGAAAACCCCATAACTAAGGTACGAGCAGCGAATCTGGCTTACGTCATATATACATCTGGTTCAACAGGTAAACCTAAGGGTGTGATGATTGAGCATAAAGGACTTTATAACTTAGCTCAAGCTCAAATCCAAATTTTTGGCTTGCATTCTCACAGTCGCGTTCTCCAGTTTGCTTCTCTCAGTTTTGATGCTTCTATTTGGGAAGTTGTCATGGCTGTTGGATCAGGAGCAACTCTGTACTTGGGAACAAAGGACTCATTACTACCTGGTACACCGTTAATTCAGGTATTAAGGGACTATTGTATTACCCATATTACTTTACCACCATCGGCACTGGCAGTTCTGCCACCTGAAGAACTTCCCGCACTGCAAACAATAATTGTAGCTGGAGAAGCTTGTGCTGCGGAACTCATAAAACAATGGTCTGTTGGTAGAGATTTCTTCAACGCTTATGGGCCAACGGAAGCTACCGTCTGTGCAACGATTGGCTTCGCCACGGCGAAGGCGATCGCAAATTGCACTCTCTGTGAGCAGAAAATCCCCATTGGTCGTCCTATAGCTAATACGCGAATCTATATACTAGACCAAAACTTACAGCCTGTACCTGTCGGCGTACCAGGAGAGTTGCATATCAGTGGTACTCTTTTGGCGCGAGGCTATCTCAACCTTAAGGAAACTACCGCCGAAAAATTTATTAATATTGATTTATTTGGTGAAATAGAGCGGGTTTACAAAACTGGCGATCTGGCAAAATGGAGAGAAGATGGAAACATTACCTTCATTGGTCGCATTGACAACCAGATTAAACTACGCGGCTTTAGAATTGAACTTGGTGAAGTTGAATCTATTTTGTTACAACACCCTTCAGTTAAAGAAGCAGTTGTCACTTTATATAAAACAGAGAGTAACCAGATTTTAATTGCCTATGTTACAGGAATGTCCACTGATTTGTCTACCCAATTAAAAAATTATCTTAAATCTCGTCTGCCCGATTACATGGTACCTGCTCAGATTATAGCGCTTGATCGCTTCCCTTTAACTCCCAATGGCAAAGTTGACCGTAAGGCTTTACCTGCTCCTCATGGTGGGGTTGAAGGCTCATATGAAGCGCCACGTAATGATGTTGAACAGCAACTAGCTCAATTATGGTCTGCTGTACTGGAAAGTCAAGAGATTGGAATTCATGATAACTTTTTTGATTTGGGCGGTCATTCTTTATTGGCAATGAAATTGCTGAATAATATTCAGCAAGTCTTTAAACAACAACTTGCCTTGAGCAGTTTATTTCACAATCCTACCATTGCTCAGCTGGCACAACAACTCGGTAATCCTGAAGTTCAACAGTCACATCCCGATTTACTTTCGCTTCAACCCCAGGGAGATGCAACCCCTTTGTTTTGCGTATCTGGCTCAAACGGACACGGCTTCTATTTTCGAGATTTAGCAATTAATTTAGGGACTGAGCGACCAGTGTATGGACTTGATGCTCCAGGAAGAGATGGACTTAGAGCACTTCCTGACTCAGTAGTAGCCCATGCGAGTCAACTCCTAACGGTATTACGTCAACAGCAAGATCAAGGTCCATATATACTAGCAGGATATTCTTCAGGTTGTGCTGTTGCTTTTGAAATCGCAACACAGCTGGAACACCAAGGTGAAAAGGTAGGGTTATTGGCTATCTTTGACGCCGGACTAGTTTCTCAGCCTGAGTATTTTACCAATAGAGCAGATATTGACTGGATTTGGCAACTGATTCAACGGACTGAAGCCTTGAAGGGAGTTAGTTTAGGTTTGAAATACGCTGATTTAGCTGCTCAACCTGACGATTGCGCCCGTTGGGATTTGGCGGCAGAGTATTTATACCTTCATAATCTCCTACCGGAACACTCTACCCTTTCTTTACTGAAAACTAATATGAAAGTAATGAAAGTGCTGACGCTCAATTACGTGAATTATCGTCCTAATCATCGAATTTCTGCCCCCATTGTTCTATTCCGCGCTCAAGAAGTTCATGAGATGATTTTACAAGAACTCCAAGCTATTTCCCATTACAATCTACCCGATTGGGGATGGCAAGCTTATGCTCATAAGCCTGTTAAGGTGATATCTCTACCTGGAAATCACGGTCAAATGCTTTATGAACCCAATGTTAAAATATTAGCCAAAGAATTACAGGTGGCGATGGTAGCAGGAGCACACTTAGAAGTGTATCATAATGATTACAATCCATAAGTCTGTCTTAAGAGGCTAAACAAATTTTTACAATATGCAAACTACAACTTTTATTAATCGAACCTCAGATAATAATTTTTTTCAAAGTTTTAACCTATTTTGGAAAAATGTTAGATCTCTCGCAGGACCTTACTGGTATCCAACAGATGTACAAGGAAGAGCATTCTCTGATGTGATTCGTTCATGGGGAATGCTCATTCTCCTGATATTGTTAATCGTCATGCTGGTGACCGTCACTGCCCTTAATAGCTTCGTTAACCGCTATTTGGTTGATATCTTAATTGAAAAAGAAGATCCGACGAAACTGGTTCAGATTTTATGGGTTTATGGTGGTGCTCTTGCTGCCGTAACGTTCTTACTAGGATTTTCAAGATTTGTTAGAAAACGAATCGCACTTGATTGGTACGAATGGCTAAATAATCATATTTTAGAAAAATATTTCAGCAATCGTGCTTACTATAAAATCAACTTTAAATCAAATATTGATAATCCAGATCAACGAATATCTCAAGAAATAGAACCTCTTACCAGAAATGCTCTCAGTTTTTCAGCTACTTTCCTAGAAAAATTGCTGGAAATGTTAACTTTTTTAATAATCATCTGGTCTCTTGCCAAATGGATTGCCATTGCATTAATAGCTTATACAATTATAGGCAATTTAATTGCTGTTTACTTGGCTCAACAATTGAATATTATTAAACAGGAGGAACTAGAATCTGAAGCCGGCTATACTTACAGTATCACTCATGTTCGTAATCATGCGGAATCAATAGCTTTTTTTCGAGGAGAAAATCAAGAATTAAAGATAGTTCAGCGAAGACTTTATCAGATTATTCAAAGTACTAAACGCAAAATAGATTGGGAGAGGACTCAAGATATTTTTAATAGAGGATATCAGGCGATTATCCAAATATTTCCATTTATAGTATTTGGACATTTACAGATTAGAGGTGAAATTAATTTTGGAGAAATTTCTCAAGTCAGTTTAGCATGTAATTTGTTCGCCGCTGCAATGGCAGAAATAATCAGAGAATTTGCAAATTCAGGAAGATTTTCCAGTTACGTTGACCGTTTAACTGAGTTTTCAAATGCTTTAGAAGAAATGTCTAAAGAACCTGAAAATGTGAGGACTATTAAAACAATAGAAGAGAACCATCTCGCTTTTGAGAATGTCACCTTACAAACACCGGATTATGAGCAGGTTATTGTCGAAGACTTGTCACTTTCTGTTCAAAGAGGAGAAGGTTTACTCATTGTAGGGCCAAGTGGTCGAGGGAAAAGTTCTCTATTGAGAGCGATCGCTGGTTTATGGAATGCGGGAACTGGTCGTCTGATACGTCCTCCTCAAGAGGAAGTCTTATTTTTGCCCCAACGTCCTTACATAATTTTGGGAACTTTGCGCGAACAGTTACTCTATCCTCACACAAATCGTCAAATGAGCAATCAAGAACTTGAAGCAGTTTTGCAACAAGTTAACCTGCAAAACTTGCTGACTCGTATCGATGGCTTTGATACAGAAGTCCCTTGGGAGAACATATTATCGTTGGGAGAACAACAACGCTTGGCTTTCGCACGACTGTTAATTACTCATCCTAGCTTTACTATATTAGATGAAGCAACGAGTGCTTTAGATTTAAGAAATGAAGAAAATTTATATCAACAATTACAATCAACGAAAACAACATATATCAGTGTAGGACATCGAGAGAGTTTATTTAATTATCATCAATGGGTTTTGGAACTTACAGAAGGTTCCAGTTGGCAACTTGTGACTGTGCAGGATTATCGCCGTCAAAAAGTAAACGAAATTACTACTAATTCTCCTGAAAACCCTCAAATCACAGAAGCAACAGAAACCAATTCTCTCGAAAACCCTCTTCTTCCAGAAGCAACAGAAACTTACTCTCCCGAAAACCCTCTTCTTCCAGAAGCAACAGAAACTAATTCTCTCGAAAACCCTCAAATCACAGAAGCAACAGAAACTAATTCTCTCGAAAACCCTCAAATCACAGAAGTAGCAGAAACTAATTCTCCCGAAAACCCTCAAATCACAGAAGTAACAGAAACTAATTCTCCCGAAAACCCTCAAATTACTATAGATTCACCCCAGAATCAATCTCTAATTCAACCAGAAACAAGCACAATTTTAGAGCTTTCTCATAAGGAGATGCAGATATTAACAGGTACTTCTATTACCACCATTAGAAGGAAGGCAAGCCAAGGCAAGTCCATCACAACCAAAGATGGCTTTACCTACCGCTATAACAAAGACCCCAAGGTGTTGAAATGGGTCAGAGTTTAGGGTTGTATTGCATAGGATTAATGAATTGCAATCTAAAATTAGACGCTTTTGTGACTTTTGACTTTTGACTTTTGAATTGGAGCGTTCGCGCAGCGTCTCCCCTTTGGAGAAGCGACTGACTACTTCCTTAGTTCCTTGTGGCGATCGCGTTCCAAGAGCGGAACCGGAATTTTTTTTAATCTTAACTGTCCTTTTATTTATCTTTATTTTCTAGATTTTTTTTAACTGTAGTTGTATTTATATTTAATGAATGATACCCTTTAAATCAAGGGAATAGTAGTTATCAAATAACTCAAGACTATTCCTTGCTAAAAACTAATGTGGAGAGAAAATACCATGTCAGCAAAATCGGATACCCAAGCAGTACCATTCTTTGCCCGCTTCTTGGAAAACCAATCTCCTGATCCAAAAGATAAAGATAAAGATAAACAACCTCCTTCTCCTTCTCCTCTTCCTTATACTTACAAGTTTCCTTCCGATTGGGAAGATCAGTAAATCTAGTTAGCGTCATCTGAGAATTAAAGTAGTTATCAAATAACTGAAAACTACTGTCATAGGATGTTTTAAAAATCCTCTTCTCGGTAGCAAAACGTTCTAGATACCCCACTATACCCCTTAAAAAGAGGGACTTTGATTCCTCTTCCCCCCTAAAAAAAGGGGGGCAACAGCCTCTGTTCATTGATTCGTCTCTCTATCTTCATGATATTCAAGGGATTGCCTTGCTAATAGTCCATAAATCATAAGGGACTTACAACTCGAAATTCTTGTTAAGATTAGATAATTTATTTTTTGATAATCTCCAACATCTGCAGCATGAACCTTGCAAAAAAAATGTTTTATGCACCTGTCTCATGACGTTGTTTTATTAATCACCCATAGCGGTGATTTCTTCACAATAGATAGAGTGGCTCAAGCGGTGGCAAAAAAAGGGGCGCAACCATTTCGCCTGGATACTGATAAGTTTCCCCAAGAAGTACAGTTAACAGCACATTTTGACAAATCCAAAAGCTATCACACTTTGGAATATGGCACACACTCTATCAGTACAGAGCAGGTGCAAGCTGTTTGGATGCGGCGTATTTGGGAACCACAACTGAGTAAAGAATTGGCTCCGCAATTTCAAATTGCCTGCGTCAAAGAATCACTTGCAACCTTAGATGGTTTTTGGGACAGCCTTAAGGGAGCTATATGGGTAGATGATTTAGAGCGCATAAATGCTGCACACAATAAATTACGCCAACTGCGGGTTGCTTGTGAAGTAGGTTTTCTCATCCCCCAGACTCTTGTCACTAACAAAGCTGAAGCAGTTAGGGAGTTTTTCCAACAAGTCAACGGAAAAATGGTGGCGAAGCTATTAACTGCTCTTTCCCGCAGTATAGAACCTACCTCTTTTTTTCTTTACACTAGCACAGTAAAAGAAGAAGATTTGCTTGATGCTGAGTCACTGCGCTATTGCCCAATGGTTTTTCAAGAGCAAATTCCTAAGCAATTAGAGTTGCGGGTCGTGTATGTGAATGGTAATGTATTTGTGGGGTCGCTAAATGCTTCTGTTTATGCAGCATCCAAAGTTGATTGGCGTCGTCCTGGTGTGGAAACTAGCGCATGGGAACACCACAAGCTTCCTGATGAACTCATTGATCGTCTCAAAGCCTTTATGAGTAAACTTGGGCTTTTGTTTGGAGCTTGTGATTTTATCCTCACACCATCAGGAGAATATGTCTTTTTGGAAATTAACCCACAAGGAGAGTGGGGAATGCTTGAGAAAGATTTGGACTTGCCCATTTCTAGTGCGATCGCAGACGCGCTTATTTCCTAGAAGCTATTTGTAAAAACAATCTTCAGGAATAAAAAAAATGATAAATTTTGTATGACAGTTTTAATAGTGACTTTCAGCCAAGACAACGAAAGTATTCCTCTGGTCATTGAAGCAATTGAAGCTCAAAACAGAAAAGCATTTCGTTTTGACACAGACAGATATCCCACGGAAGTGCAGCTAGATATTTACCAAGGTGATTCTGAACGGGTGATTATTACTGATGGTGAACAGAAGCTCGATTTGAGTGAAGTATCCTCAGTTTGGTATCGGCGTATGCGCTACGGGAACAAAATTCCTGAAACGATGGATCGGCAATTTAGAGAAGCTTCAATAAAGGAATCTCGCGCCACTGTTAGGGGTATGATTGCTAGCCTCAAGGGATTTCACTTCGACAAAATGTCAAATGTCGATCAGGCTAATAATAAGCAACTACAGCTGCAAGTCGCACGAGAAGTTGGTCTTGTGACTCCGCGTACTCTGACTTCAAACAATCCAGAGGCCGTCAAGCTATTTGCCCAAGAGTGTAAAGAGCAAGGTATAGTGACAAAAATGCTTTCTTCTTTTGCCATCTTTGGCGAGCAGGGGGAAGAGTTTGTTGTTTTCACCAATCCAGTTAAAGATGATGATCTAGAAAATCTTGAAGGACTGCGTTTTTGTCCAATGACGTTTCAGGAAAACGCCCCAAAGGCACTGGAATTGCGAACGACTATTGTAGGACACCGTATATTTACTGCCGCAGTAGACTCCCAAAGTTTGAAAGGATCGACTTACGACTGGCGAAAAGAGGGGAGAGCTTTAAAAGACAGTTGGGAACCCTACGACTTGCCCATAGATGTTGAGAAAAAGCTTTTCAAACTGATGGCTTATTTTGGTCTAAACTATGGAGCAATTGACATTATCGTTACACCCAATGGTCAGCACGTATTCCTTGAAGTCAACCCTGTTGGGGAGTTCTTCTGGTTGGAGATTTTTTCACCACACTTCCCGATTTCTCAAGCAATTGCTGAAGTTCTGCTTACTGGAAAATAAAATATTGCTGAATCAAGATATAAATTGTGAAAATCGCGCCGATAGTAGAGACGCGACGGCAGTCGCTTCAAGGAGGGCAAAGCCTCTGTTAGCGCCTGCCTCATTAATCGCGTCTCTACAAAGGTTTGGGAAAATTACAGATCTGTAGATACACGCAATACGTTATCATACTATATTTAAACCACTATAATATTTTTAACAATATTTTTGAAGTATGCAAACTCAAGCTGTTGGCGATCAAGTTAAAACGAATCCTTTTTCAGATTTTACTCAATTTTGGCAGCATATCAGAGTAGTTGCTCAACCATATTGGTATCCAACAGACGTAAGAGGAAGAGCATTCCCAGACGTGATTCGCTCATGGGGGATGCTCGCTCTCCTAATATTCTTAATATTCTCACTTGTGGGTGTAAGTGCCTTCAGTAGCTTCTGGAATCGCTACGTGCTTGATATTGTGATTGATGAGAGAGATCTTTCTAAGTATATGAGTACGTTATGGATTTCCACTCTTACTATTGTGGCAACAGTGCTGTTGGTAGCATTTTCTAGATATGTTAGAAAAAAAATTGCTATCTCTTGGTATAAATGGCTAAATAATTACATTTTAGAAAAATATTTCAGCAATCAAGCATATTATAAAATAAATTTTAAATCCGATATAAATAATCCAGATCAACGTCTATCTCAAGAAATAGAACCGATTGCCAGCACTGCTTTGATGTTTTTAGCTACTTATGTAGAAAAAGTGTTGGAAATGATAACTTTTTTAATAGTTATCTGGACTATCTCTGCACAAATCGCTGTTTCTCTGGTTATTTATACAATTATAGGTAATTTGATTGCTATTTATTTAAATCAAAAAGTTAATAAAATTAATCAGGAAGAACTCGAATTTAAAGCTGACTTCAATTATTGCCTAACTCATGTTCGCAATCATGCTGAATCTATAGCTTTTTTCCATGGAGAAGAAGAAGAAATAAAAATAATTCAGAGGAGGTTTAATAATGTTTTGAACACTGCTGAAATTAGGCTAAATTGGGAAAGGGGTCAGGATATATTTAACAGATCATATCAGTCTGCAATTACTATATTTTCGATGTTCATACTCACACCTTTATTTATTGCAGATAAAATTGATTATGGAGAAATTAACCAAGCTAGTTTATCTTGTTTTTTGTTTTCTAATGCTTTGGGAGTGTTAATAGCTGAATTTGGAACGTCAGGGCGATTTTCTAGTTACGTACAGCGTTTGGCTGACTTTTCAGGTTCTTTAGAAGCTGTTAAAAAACAACCAGAGAGTCTGAGTACTATTAAAGTAGTAGAAGACAACCGTTTGGCTTTTGAGCATGTCACTTTACAAACGCCCAACTATGAAAAAGTTATCGTCGAAGACTTGTCCCTGGTTGTTCATCCAGGAGAAGGTTTATTGATCGTTGGCCCAAGTGGACGAGGAAAAAGTTCTTTGTTGCGAGCGATCGCTGGTTTATGGAACGCGGGAACAGGTCGTCTGGTACGTCCTTCTCTAGAATCCGTTTTATTTTTGCCCCAACGCCCTTATATAATTTTGGGAACATTGCGCGAACAGTTACTTTATCCGAATACAACTCGTCAAATGAGCGACCAAGAACTCGAATTCGTTTTGCAACGAGTGAACTTGCAAAACTTGCTGACTCGTACCGATGGCTTTGATACAGAACTTCCTTGGGAGAACATATTATCGTTAGGAGAACAACAACGCTTGGCTTTCGCACGACTGTTAATTACTCATCCTAGCTTTACTATATTAGATGAAGCAACCAGTGCTTTAGATTTAAAAAATGAGGCGAATTTATATCAACAGTTACAATCAACGAAAACAACATTTATCAGTGTTGGACATCGAGAGAGTTTATTGAACTATCATCATTGGGTATTGGAACTTTCGCAGGATTCCAACTGGCAACTTGTGACAGTACAAGATTATCGCTTGCAGAAATCACAAGAAATTGTGACTGCTCCTCCCGAAGAACCTCAAAGTATAATAGATATTTTACCATAGAAACAATCTCTAACCCGACCACAAACAAGTATAATTTCAGCACTCCTTTATCAGAAAATGCAAATTATAGAATCAAGATAATGCTTACTAAACAGCAAGGACAACTAGTTACTTACAAAAAGATTACGATTTATGAACGAACATACAAATTACCTGTCCTAAAAAGTGCCAGATTAAAAGCCGTTCAAGAAAAAGTTAAAGAGCGTCGAAGATTAATTAAAGAAGGCTTTCGGTATCCTCGGCTTTGGGGAATAATTAAGCGAAAAGAAGAAATTAGTCGGGATAAAATTTTTGACCACAGCAAATTTTTACTAAAAGAGTACACTCATCTTATTGATTTTTTGGAAAATTATGAGGTGAGTTATCAAAATTTTTTAGTGAAGCTAACTGATGATTTGAAAAAGTTATTTATAAAAAAATACCAGGACATTAAAAGTTTAGATGATGAGAGAAAAAAACTGGAAATTAAAAATTATAAAAATCAAAAGATTCTTGAAAAATTACAATGGGAAAAACAAGAAAATTTGAAAGCAACTTTACTATTGAGCAATGCTTGTTTTTTGATGTTAGAAAAAATAAAATTGCTCAGTGAAGGGCTTAAAACGCTAGCAGAAACTACCAAAAATCAAAAGCAAATTGTCCAGCAAGTAGCAAAAGATTTAGAAGTTTATCAAGAAATTTATGAATATCAAAGAAAAGCCCAAAAAATTCGTCAAGAAATAGTAGAAATAGCTGAGACAGCAATCAATTTTGAAACTTATTTACAAGACTGCTTTAGTCCATTTCAATTGTTAATAGATGAAGTTGTAAAAGTAGATGAGGATTTTTACGCAACTGTGGGAGACATTCAAAACTGGGCGGATAATATTTTAAAATCTCAGTCGGATTTACTAATTCCAAAAGAAGATACCGAGATTTCTGAGAATTTTCTAAATTTTATGGTATCCAGTTATGAAAAAAAAGAAACATTAAAAGAGGCTCTTATTCAATGTCAATCATTAAATTGGCAAATCCATAAATGTGACTTAGCCGATAATCTCTTTTCTATAGACAAAGAGATTGACTTAATATCTAACTATATCTCCAAGCAACTTGGGAACCAAAGAAAAGAGATAGGGATAGGGATAGCAGAAACAAATTTTGTTTCTATAGCACCTCTTCCTGCTGTTAAAGAAAGTGGATTTATCAGACTGACTAATGAAGATGCTAGTCTAACAAAAGAACTTAAAACTAAAAATAAGATTGACTATACCAAGCTGCAAGATTTCCTCGATCAGCATAAGTGGAAAGAAGCTGACATTGAAACAACTAAATTAATGCTAAAAGTTATGGGGAAGAGTTATTGGAATGAAGTTTATAAAGAAGATATTAATAACTTTCCTTGTCAAGACCTTCAGACTATTAATCAATTGTGGTCAGAATACAGCCATGGTTATTTTGGCTTTAGTGTTCAGCAAAGTATTTGGAGCGAAATCGGCTGTCAAGTAGACTATGAAACACAAAAGATACTTGGCGATCGCCTTGGTTGGCGAAAACAGGGAAACTGGTTGGATTATGACCAACTAAGTTTTGAATTATCCTCCACAACACCCGTAGGACATCTACCAGCGCAATGGTTATACTATGATTATAGCGGCTTATCTCCAAAATCATCCGCAGAACACCTTTCAATGGGAGCGTGGCGGGTGGGTTCTTGCTTAGTTTGGCAGATGCACTTATTCTTGTCTCGCACAAAAATTTGTAACGAGACTTTCTTATGCGTTGATAGCAAATTTGTTAATAATAAGGACATGATTTAGCTGTAGTTAGTGCATGGGCTGGACATAAACACTTAGCTACTACCAGCACTTATTACACTCATGTTAGTTGTGATCTGATTGAAAAAGAGGCAGGGCACATTCAGAAAGCATTATTCAATATAGAGGGAAAACCTCTTTACTACGAATCTATGCCCAAGTCCTTTTGGGAAAATCCACGCGCTCATCAACTAGAGTTAGAAGGCAACCATATTAATACTCCTATTTATGGTTATTGTGGACTACCTTTAGACCAGCGCTGCGATAAATTCCGAGCTTGCTATACTTGTAGTCATTTTGTTGCTACTGCTGACAAATTACAAACTTACATTAAACTTCGCGACGAACTTAAGGTTAAAGAATCAAAAGCGCTTCAAGGGGGACATGATGTATTGGTAGAGCAATTTGGGCGACAAGCTGACCAAATAGACAAAATTATTGCTAGCTTGCAGGAGAAAGTATGAGTAAGTCTAACATCAAAGAAGCTCGAATTAAAATTCTTAGTGATACCCAATTAGCCCGAAAGCAAGAGACGTTAGACAAAGTTAATAAAGCCATTGAGCGGTTGCAAAAAATCGGAGGTAAAATTAACTTCCAAACTATTGCAAAGGAAGCGAATGTTAGCGTCCCATATTTATACAAGTACTCAGAGCTAAAAGCACATATTGCTCAATTACGTAACCAACAGTCTTCAATGTCATCAAGTCCAACTTTACAGCCACCTGTTACTGCCAAGGCTCATTCTCAAATTGTTGAACGCCTGAAAAAACGTATCCACGAATTAGAGAAAGACAATTCGGAACTTAAACGAAAAAATGAGGCATTAGCAGGACAAGTATACAGAGTACATTCATTACAAGAACAAATAGAGCGCCAACAAGAAATTATAAAAACCTTAGAAAATCGGTTAAAATCAGCCAATCAACAAAAAACTGATGCTAAGTAACACAAAAAAGTCAAAGCCATTGATTTATCGTTGTTTCAAAGCATGGCTTTGATATCGGCTGAATATAAAAACATCACCAAAAATGATTGAATATGGGCAAGTTTAAGGAACTCTAGAGGTTGGAGAGGTAATTTTACCGTAGTAAACTTCA